>Ga0209596_1003932_pt1 | contig 11478 bp, 8 predicted proteins | sample M_130807_MF_Meta_FD_187314 | JGI IMG/M metagenome (GOLD analysis project Ga0209596, IMG submission 187314) | Freshwater microbial communities from Lake Montjoie, Canada to study carbon cycling - M_130807_MF_MetaG (SPAdes) (version 2) | ecosystem: Environmental > Aquatic > Freshwater > Lake...
CGTTCTACCTAAGTATCGTCAAGCGATCACTGTCGCGGGCACCGTCACCCTGATCGCCCTCTATCACTACTGGCGCATTTTCGATTCCTTTGTGGCCGCCGGCAACGAGGGAACGTTCAACGAGGCATACCGCTACGTTGACTGGATCTTGACGGTTCCGCTATTGCTGCTTGAGACAGTTGCAGTCCTCGCGCTACCGGCCGTCAACCGTAAGTCACTCATCAGCAAGCTGGTACCAGCATCGGCACTGATGATCGTCTTGGGATACCCAGGCGAGATTTCTAACATGACGAGCACCAAACTTGTTTGGGGTGCCTTGTCAACGATTCCGTTCCTGTTCATCCTCTATGTGCTGTACGTGGAACTAGGCAAGTCCCTTGACAAGCAAACGCCTGAGGTGTCTGCATCCATTGGACGCCTACGCATCCTGCTTATTGCAACCTGGGGTGTTTACCCGATCTCCTACCTCATGCCCGTTTTTGGCCTAGACGGTGCGAATGCCTTTGTGGGCAGGCAGATCGGCTACACCGTGGCTGACGTCCTAGCCAAGTGTCTCTTTGGGCTCACGATCTACAAGATCGCCAAACTCAAGAGTGCACAGGACAGCCCTGAGTACGCAAAGGCTGAAATCGGAGAATAGTTTCCTCAAGTTATCGGCGTCGCCCCGCACAAGAGACGGCGCCGATAACTGTTTTCACTACCTGATGCGTCACCAGGTATCGGACGCGTCGACCTTTAGCCCGGGGGCGGTATCGCTTCTCGCAGGTCAGCGATCAGTGGTGATCTTCTTCTGAAATGCAATCGCGCAGGCCAGGGCCGCGAGAAGTGCACCAATCCCCAGGAATAGGCGATAGGCGATCAGGCGCGTGTCGGCCGGATCAATGGCGTTCAGACACGGGATCGCTGCCCACAAGAGGGGGGCAAGGATGGCAGCGCCCACTGCCACCCGTCCGATCCGGGGAACCAAGTGCTCGACGTGACTGATCACGCCAATGGAGACCAGCACTGCGCCTACCGAACACAGGACCCACGGGCCACTGCCGGTGTCACTAGTTAGTCCAAAGTCTCCGAACCCCCAGAAGGCCAAGCCGAGTGCGCCAGCGATCAGGGACAGGAACGAGGCGTGCACCGTCACCCGCACCTTCCACGGAACGCCCGCGGCGTAGTCGGCGATGGTGGCCTTCATTTGGACCTCCTTGTGGACGGCGATCAAGGCCACACCTAGACCCCCGATCACATAGGAAGCGCCCGCAACCCACAGCACGTCCTGGTTCGAGATCTTTGCCGCGATCATCAGGCTCCCGACGCAATTGAGGATCGCAGCCCCGATGATCAGCACAACTGCGCTGCGTCCGATTCGAAAACTCAGGTGCTCAACATGCAACACGATCGCAATCACCAGCAGCAATGTGCCAACAAACGCGATCAGAGCACCCACTTGCGAGTATTGCCCAACGAGCCGTAAGGCGTTACCGGCACCATAGAAAACTAGGCCGATCGCGCCCAGGAGTAACACCGTCGGCGAGGCATGAATGAGCTCGGACTCGAACCGTTGTTCCTGCTCGGTCAGTTCCGTTTCGGTCACGATGGGTCTCCTTGTTGCTGCTCATGTCGCTGGGCCGGATGACCAAGTCAGTTGATACTTCCCCACCGCGGGTGGCGGTGTCCACCTTCTCCGGTGGCGTGTTCTGTAATCCCCTCATACAGCTAAAGGACCGTATTCGCCACCACCACATCCACAATGCCCAATACCGCCAAAAGCGTGGCGGTAACAATGCTCTTCGTGCGTCCGATCACTTGCGGCAATCCCATTACCTGTTGAGCAATATCGGATTCCATATCTTTAAGTACATTCAAGAAGTGAAATGCTGAAGCGAAAAGGATGAAACCTAAGACAATCCAGGTGGGTGGATGCGTCCCGGCAGCAAGATAGACAGCCCAGGGAACCGATCCGAATGAGAACATATATGGCACCACAGAAAACACAGTCGACTTCAGCTTCACGTTGTAAGCGGTAGCGCTGAGTAAACCAAGGAAGTGAACTGCGCTTCCACTCATTCCCAGTGGGCTTAAAAGCGAAACGATCAGCGCACTCAAGAGAGCAACGACAACGCAGATTTTCAGCGTCGACTCGGTGATCGTTCCAGCCACTAGTGGCTTGTTAAACCTCTCAGCGGCTTTGTCTCGTGGGAAATCTACGAGGTCATTGGTCCAGCCAACGACGAGCTGCCCCAGAAGAAAGGCAAACGCAACAAAGGCAGCATCGCCAATCGAAAACTGAGTCAGCGCTAAGACAAAGGTAATGCCGACGACCAGCACGGTTGGACCAAAGTGTGCCGCTTTGAGTAAACCCTCGGCCTGCGACCACAACTTTCCACTCATGCACACAGACTAGATATGAAACCAAGCTCTCGTACGAACCTGCCCGGTTTAAGCGCTGAGTTCGCCCCTGTTCGCCCCTGTTCGCCTCAGGGCCCTTTCCTAGGCCGGGCCTAGGTTTTTTGTTGATCGCTACTCAGGACAATGCGTGGTTGTTCTGATAATTTGTGGACTTGCTTGCTGTCAAGGTGGCATCTAAAAAATGGAGCTGAGCGCATGGACTCGAGTATTGACCTAAACGGTGGGCAACTTGCTAGTCGCGACTTCAGCGGTGCCGACTTGAGTAATGCGGACTTGAGCGCCGCGAACTTATGGCGCGCGAACTTGTGCGAAGTCGATCTCACTGGCGCGAACCTGTGCCGTGCGTACTTGTGCGAAGTCGATCTCACTGGCGCAAACCTGTCGAATGCGGACCTGAGCGGTGCGGACCTATGGAATGCAAATCTGACGGGCGCGAACCTGTCGGGCGCGAAACTGACCGGCGCGAACATGTCAGGCTCGAATCTGGAAGGCGCGATTCTTCCGCGGAACTTTGGCAAGATTGATTCGTGGCCTGCTGGTGCGTGGCCAACCACACTGTGGCCTGAAGGTTACGGACCGCTCAGCTGAACATTGACAAGTGACGTTCCACCAATACACGAGCCGGCCTGTAGGCCGGGTGTGTTGCTAGTGGGCCGGTGATGAAGTTCGAGGCCGTATTCCGTGATCTGTTGCGCACGTAGGCGGAAGATGACCGGTAGATTGCCGTTGACTTACAAGGCAACATCACCGACGGAAGGACCACGGCTGTGGCTGTTCGGATTCGTGAGAGCGCATGAGCGAGCAGAGCAACGCTGGGCCCAGTGACACAGTCACCATTGGTGATCGTCGTCGTTGGTGGCTGCTTGGATCCCTCAGTGTTGCGATGACGATGGTCATGGTTGATGCCACCATTTTGAACGTTTCCGTTCCACAAATTGGGCCCGAACTCGGAGCGCGGACCAGCGATGTTTTGTGGTTCAACGCGATGTATTCGCTGGTGTTCGCGGCCCTGCTGATCACGATGGGTCGAGTTGGCGATCGATTCGGCTACCGCCGCCTCTTTGTCACCGGCGTGCTGGTATTTGTGGCCGGAAGCGTAGGCGCTGCGCTCGCACAATCAGCGGAACAATTGATTGCAGCCCGGGCTGGGCAAGGTGTGGGGGCCGCGATGTTCGTTCCAGCAACGCTTGCCCTGGTGACGTTGCGCTTCACCGGACGTGAGCGTGCAACCGCATTTGCGGTGTGGGGCGGGGTCATCGGAGTTGCGGCCGCGATCGGTCCGCTGTTCGGGGGCTACATCATTGAGGTGGCGTCGTGGCGCTGGGCATTCGGTATCAACGTTCCCATTGCCATGGTCACGATCGCAGGGGTGTGGTGGTCCACGCGCGGCGATGGGCAAAAGCGGGGCAGCGCCGGCTTCGATCTTGTGGGTGCTGCCCTGGTGTCCGTGGCAGTGGCGCTCGTGGTGTTTGGGCTCATTCAGGGTGGCTCATACGGCTGGTGGGCTGCCAAGGGCAATCCCGCCGTTGCCGGATTGGACTGGCCACTGGCGACGGTGTCGCCTGTTCCCGTTGCATTTGTCCTGGCAGCTCTTTTGACCGGCCTGTTCATCTGGTGGGAGAAGGCTCGGGCGACATCAGGCAAGCCCGTTGTGCTTGACCTAACACTGTTCGCCATCCCTGCATTCACCGCCGGAACCCTTGCCGGGTTGGTCATCATGTTTGGCGAGTTCGGGATGATCTTGACTCTCCCATTGTTCTTGCAGAACGTCTTGGGTTACAACGCACTGCAAGCAGGTGCCTGCGTAGCCATCGTCACCGCCGGCGGTCTCAGCGGCGCCGTGACTTCCGCCCCGCTAGTGCGCCGCATCGGAGCCTGGAGCGTCGTACGGTGGGGATTAGTCGCCGAAGCTACTGCCATGGTCGGCTTGGCGTGGAGTTATTCGCCAACCACTAGCGCCGCACTGCTAGCGCCGTGGCTTGTCCTGTTCGGCATTGGCATCGGCTTTACCAACGCCCAGTTACTCAACGTCACCTTGGCCCAGGTGCCACCGGCTGCTAGTGGACAAGCGTCCGCCACTCAGAGCACCACCCGCCAGATCGGCACCGCGTTGGGCGTTGCCGTCTTGGGTGTTGTTTTGTGGGCCAACGTCAGCACCGGACTCGACGCCGCACTCAAAGATCCTGGGCCGGTGCGCAATGAGATCGAGTCAAGTATTGGTGCGGCCATTGGTAGCCCGGACTATGACCAGCCCACCATCGATGACCAGTTTGGTCAAGCTACCGGGGACACTGCCCGCACCGTGTTCGCCGACGCGACATCGACGGCAACGCTGGTTGGAGCAGGTTTCGTTGCGCTGGCACTACTTGCGGTAGCTCGCGTCAAAGAACCGGAGCCGCTCGTGGCGCCGGCACGAACCACAGTGACGGCAGGCAGCAAGTGAACTCAATCGCGTGCTGGTTTGTTTCCTCGTTTGTTGGAGCCAACCGAATGCTTGAAATAGAGGGTGTGCTCCACACCTAAGAGCCCTTTCCTGGGCAGGGAAATAAGTTTTGCCATTGTTCTTTTTTGGTCCTTATTGCCGTTGACTAATTCATTGCTTGTTCAAGATCCGAAACCAGATCTTCGGAGTCTTCAATTCCAACGCTGAGTCGAATGAGATCAGCAGGCACTTCCAGGGCACTGCCGCTCACCGAAGCATGAGTCATGCGCGCGGGATGCTCGATCAAAGACTCCACTCCCCCCAGTGATTCTGCGAGAGTGAATACTGTCGTTTTCGCACAAATGTCAAGGGCTGCCTGCTCTCCCGCCTTCACCCGGAATGACACCATGCCACCAAACCCCTTCATTTGTTTGTTAGCTACGTCATGGTTGGGATGGTCGGGCAATCCAGGCCACAAGATTTGGCTCACCGACTCCTGAGTCTGCAAGAAAGCCACAATGTCGGCTGCATTGGAATTGTGTCTATCCATGCGAACTCCGAGTGTCTTTAGTCCCCGCAAGACCAACCATGAATCAAATGGACCGGCAATCGCACCCATGGCGTTCTGGTGGTACGCCAATCTTTCACCCAGTTCAGGATCCACCGCAACAAGTGAACCTCCCACAACGTCACTGTGACCGCCCATGTACTTGGTGGTGCTGTGCAACACAATGTCTGCGCCCAGCAAAAGCGGCTGTTGCAGGTACGGTGATGCGAACGTATTGTCCACAACGAGCAGAGCACCACCTGCATGCGCAACTTGAGCAATTGCTGCAATGTCACCGACATTGAGGAGCGGGTTTGTCGGTGTCTCAATCCAGACCAACTTGGTACGCGGAGTCATGGCTGCGGCAATGGATTCAGGATTGGTTATTTCCGCCGTCGAAAAATCAATGCCCCAGGGCTGTGCCACCTTGGCGAACAGTCGGTAGGTGCCGCCATAAGCATCATTGGGAAGCACCACGTGGTCACCAGGCTTGAGAACTGTCCTAATAATGGTGTCTTCGGCAGCCAGGCCAGATGCAAATGCCAAACCTCGAGCCGACTCAATTCCTGGTGCTTCGAGAGAGGCAATGCACTCTTGGAGTGCAGTTCGCGTGGGATTTCCGCTACGCGAATACTCATATCCACTCCGTAGTCCGCCGACGCCATCTTGGGCATAGGTGGACACCTGATAGATCGGTGGCACCACCGCACCTGTCAGTGGATCTGGTTCCTGTCCTGCATGAATTGCTCGGGTATTGAATCCGTCCATGAGGACAGCCTATGTCCCAACCACGATCCCACCCAAGGTTTCCGCCAAGGGAACGATGTCGGTAGGCAATACCACTCCCCAATTTTGTGTACCACTGCCGAATAACACTTACGCTTTTCCTAAAGGGCCAAGTAGGAAAGTACATCTTGGCGCGTGATAACTCCGGTGGGCTTACCATCTTCTACAACAAGGAGTGCATCTAATTCCTGTAAGGCATTGATGGCGCTGCCAACTGATTCACCTGCGCCCACCATGGGTAGCGCTTCGGACATGACCTTTTCAACCGGATCGGAAAGATGCACCTTTCCCGCGAAGAGCGCATCAAGGACATGGCGTTCAATAACAGCTCCCGCGACTTCAGCGGTCATGACCGGAGGCTCCGCTCGAACAACCGGAATTTGTGAGACACCATATTCGCGCATGATCGCGATTGCGTCTGCGACAGACTCGGTTGGATGCGTGTGTACCAAGGTGGGAAGGTTCCCACTTACTGACTTCGCGTGTAGGACATCGCCAATTGTCCGGTCGGTATCTGCTTGCAGGAACCCGTAGGTAGAGAGCCAATCGTCATTGAAAACTTTGGACAAATACCCGCGTCCTGAATCAGGTAGCAACACGATTACCACCGAACCGGGTTCCGCCGTGGCGGCAACGCGAAGTGCTGCAACAACAGCCATCCCACAGGAGCCCCCCACCAGAAGACCTTCTTCGCGCGCCATGCGACGGGTCATCTCAAAGGAGTCTTTATCTGAGACCGCAATGATTTCGTCTGCTACTTCCGGGTCGTAGGCAGTGGGCCAGAAATCCTCCCCCACGCCCTCCACCAAATATGGACGTCCGGCTCCGCCCGAGTACACCGATCCTTCGGGATCCGCACCGATGACCTTCACCGCGCCGTTACTGACTTCCTTTAGATAGCGACCGGTTCCAGAAATTGTTCCCCCAGTACCCACACCCGCAATGAAATGGGTAATTTTTCCGTCGGTCTGTTCCCACAGTTCCGGACCAGTTGTTTCGTAGTGGGAGCGTGGGTTATTTGGATTGGAATATTGATCGGGTTTCCACGCACCGGGTTGATTCGACAGCCGATCACTCACACTGTAATAAGAGCGAGGGTCTTCGGGGTCAACGGCGGTCGGGCATACAACAACTTCAGCACCATAGGCACGCAGAACATTGCGCTTATCTTCGGATACCTTGTCGGGGCATACGAATATGCACTTATAGCCACGCTGTTGGGCAACCATTGCCAGGCCCACACCGGTATTTCCACTTGTGGGTTCCACAATTGTTCCACCGGGCTGCAGTGAACCGTCTTGTTCCGCGGCATCAATCATGCGTTCGGCAATTCGATCTTTAACTGAACCACCTGGGTTCACGTATTCAACTTTGGCAGCGACGATCACACCTTCGGGCACAATGCCTTGAATTACTTTATTGAGACGCACGAGAGGGGTATTGCCAATGAGATCCAGTACCGAATCATGAATTTGCATAGTTCAACCCTAAAGCCCTATCTATACCCCTTCGCTGTCACCCGTCAGAGCCATCTTTGTTGCAAAGTTTTCTCAATTAGATGGATCCTGAAAATGCTTACGCCGAGACAAGTGAGCGTGAAGGGATCTGCACGGAACTCGATCGCATCGCGACCCGGGTATCAGGACCAAATCTCACCCGTCTCGAACCTTGCCCTTTAACCATCCCTTGCGCACAGAAAATTCTTGAAGGCGCTGCGGGTATTCACCCGGAACTTCCCATGCTGGGGGTGGCGGACGAGTCGGCCTGTAGGCCGGGTTCTCTCACGCCTAGATGTTTGTAGGCACGAATTCTCAAAACCGTGCTTAATAACCCGTTTTCGAACACTTGTTAGTTATGGATACTTGTCGTTGTTTGTCGTTCTCATGTGTCCTAAATGTGTCCCACACTAAAGGGAGGTATCAGCCAGATGCCGTATCCAAAACAAGCACGCAAGTTTGGTTAGCGTCACCGTTGCAAGGCATGTCGCGGGGTGGGCAAATCCATGTCCCAATAACTGATAGGCACACGTTGCTCAGGCCTTGTGGGACACGGTTGTCACCCTTCTTGTGTGAAAACGGCGCATTTCGCCTCAAACACCTGCCCTTAGGGCCTTTTGGCTCTAGTGTTTTGTTTCAAGAACGCGCCCGCCGAGGGCTCGCACCAATCGCTGGAGCCCTCATGACCGCCACTGTTCGTCGCCTGATCATTTCAGTTTTGGCCATTGCCCTGTCCGTTCTTGGTTTGGGTGTGATTGCCACACCGGCATCAGCTGTGGCCTGCGGTTCGGGGGCTATGACGTTGCAGTTGAACATCACGCAGGCGTCAACGCAGGTGGTGTTACCGTTGCGGAGCGCGTCGAATCTGACGATTAATTGGGGCGATGGAAACACTGACACGTTGGCTTCAGGCGATAGCGACCTATCGCACACCTATCTAAGCGTCAGCACACCGGTGATCAGCATCTCTGGTGACAAGCTCACCGCTTACGGTGAAAGGGATTCTAACCCGAAAACAGGAGCTGACGCATTCACGGCCGTGACCAGTTGGGGTGGGTTGGGTCTGGAATACCTTGCTTCGGCGTTTGTGGGTTACACCAATTTGACCAGTGTTCCCAATTGCTTGCCCTCTTCGGTGACAAGCCTGTACGACACGTTCGATAGTGCAGCCACGTTCAATGACGTCAATGTCACGACATGGGACACATCAAACGTCACCGATATGGCTTTTCTGTTTGCTGATTACTACTCCCGCGGTTCGGTGTTTAATCAGCCGATTGGTTCGTGGGACACATCCAATGTGACCGACATGCGTTACATGTTCCAGAGTGCTTCGGTGTTTAATCAGCCGATTGGTTCGTGGGACACATCCAACGTGACCAACATGAGTGAAATGTTCCGTAGTGCGATTGCGTTTGATCAGCCGATTGGTTCGTGGGACACATCCAACGTGACCAACATGAGTGAAATGTTCCGTAGTGCGATTGCGTTTGATCAGCCGATTGGTTCGTGGGACACATCCAACGTGACCGACATGAGTTACATGTTCGCCTTTGCGTCGGTGTTTAATCAGCCGATTGGTTCCTGGGACACATCCAACGTGACCCAAATGTTTTACATGTTTGCTGCGGCTTCTAACTTTAATCAGCCGATTGGTTCGTGGGACACTAGCCGAGTTGAGAACATGAGCATCATGTTCAATCAGGCAACTTCGTTTAATCAACGCTTGTCAGGCTGGAATACCAACAGTGTGAACGCCATGGGGTACATGTTTTCTGGTGCATCGTTATTTGACCAGGATTTGGGGGCTTGGGCGATTGGCAAAGTGACCACCATGGTGGGCATGCTGGATGTAACCAGCATGACGGCGGATCATTTTGATTCCACGCTGAATGGGTGGGCAAATCAGGCAGTTCAAAGTGGTGTGACTTTGGGTGCCCTTGGGCTGTTGCGCTCGCCTAATAGTGATGCAGCTTTTGCCACTTTGACCGATCCGACAGGTGATAACTGGACCATTTCGGGCAGTGGGGATGCGGTCGCCCCAGACTTAGGAATTCTGGGTATTTTAAGTGACCGTTCAGACCACTATGTGGGTTCCACCGTCTCAGCTATTGCTCCGGTAACGAATCAGTCCACAAGTCGGGCCACACTTTCGTATCAATGGCAGTCCTCACCTGATGGTGTCAGTGGCTGGACCAACATCACCGGCGCGACGAAGGCCTCTTACACGATTCCTGCTTCGCAAACCGGCCGGTATCTGCAGGTCAATGTCACAGCCAGTAACGGTGAAGGCCTGCAAGATAAGACGGCCTTGATTACTGATGCAGTGGTCAATGTTCCTGCTGCTCCTGCTGCTCCTACGGCCGTGGCCAAGGACCGCTCAGCCACGGTTTCCTGGGCAGTTCCCTCCACTAATGGTGGGTTGAGTGTTTCTGGTTACACCGTGACCGCGACCCCGAAGGTGGGTTCGGTTACCCGCTCGTGCACAACCACGACTGCGTTGACGTGCACGGTGTCGAACTTGCTCAATGGGGTGGCGTACCGGTTCTCGGTGAGTGCTTCCAATGATGTGGGTGCATCCCCAGCTTCTGCTTTGAGTGCTGCGGTGATTCCGCGCACCAAGCCTGGTGCACCGCGCTCACTTGCGGTGTCCTTCCCCTCAGCTGGGAAAGCCAAAGTGACCTGGTTGGCACCTAGCTCCAATGGTGGGGCCTCGATTACCAAGTACCAGGTGCGCTTTAAGGACAAGGTCACCGGTCGGTACACCTCGTGGGTCAACACCACAACCCGCTCTTACACCAAAACCGGTTTGATCAAGAACCGCTCCTACATTGCCCAAGTCCGCGCCGTCAACATCGCAGGGGCCGGTGCTGCATCAAGTAAGACCTTCAAACAACTGAAGTAGTGCAGCTTTACTCACCACACTGAGCCAAGCTCATCGGCCACTCCAGCACCCAGGGGTGCGAATGAACGTAGGGGCGGACGAGTCGGCCTGTAGGCCGGGTTGTGCTTTACAGCCCGCCGCCTTGGCCTGCGCAGGAGTTGTCATGGCTGTCGGAGTTCTCACTATTCGGGCAAGTGGTGTTGGAATATGTGACGTCGGTCAGGTTCGCGTTATCCAATCGCGCGCTATCCAAGTCCACGAAGGTCAGGTTTGCGCCGGTCAGGTTTGCGCCGGTCAGGTCCGCATCGCGCAGGTTTGCGCCGGTCAGGTCCGCACGGGTCAGATTCGCGTTATTCAATCTCGCGTTATTCAATCTCGCGCTATCCATTGTCACGTCGGTAAAGTTGACGTTACTAAACTTGCCACCGGTCAGGTTCACACCGGTCAGGTTCACACCGGTCAGGTTCACACCGGTCAGGGTGGCGTACTTGAATCCCACCACACCGGTAAGGTCCGCACCGGTCAGGTTTGCGTTGACAAACTTCACACCAGACAGGGTTGCGCCTTTTAGGTTGGCGTTCCACAAATACGCACCGGTCAGGTTCGCGTTAGTCAAGTCGCACCCCGCCCAATCACTATTGGCGTTTGGGGCGATGCTTGGCAGTTTGGTCCTTGAGTCAATGACTGGGCAACCATCCAAGACTGTTCCAGCCCGCGAAGAGTTAGAACCCAGCCCACCATTGAGCACAACAGGGACCACCACAGCAATAACTGCGACAGCTGCAACCGCACCAACGATCACGCGCCGCCGTTGACGCCTTTGACGGCTGGTGCTGGTCAGTTCGGTTGAAGCGTCGTTTTCCATCATGGGTGTGCCTTCCAATTCGGTTCTGCCTAGCCTAGAGAACAAGCCCCAAAGTCGGAGTCAGAGCGGCGGGAACAA
>Ga0209596_1003933_pt1 | contig 11477 bp, 25 predicted proteins | sample M_130807_MF_Meta_FD_187314 | JGI IMG/M metagenome (GOLD analysis project Ga0209596, IMG submission 187314) | Freshwater microbial communities from Lake Montjoie, Canada to study carbon cycling - M_130807_MF_MetaG (SPAdes) (version 2) | ecosystem: Environmental > Aquatic > Freshwater > Lake...
ATTTAATCAAATGCGCATTTTCACAAATACTACCTGCACTACACATGACCCGATTCGCTTGTGCGCAAATATGGTCTGGGAATCTCTCCGATTTCTTTTGGCGTTTGAGCTCGAGTAGGACTTTTTGAATTGTTTCGTTGATTGGCATGGTTATTATTTTAAAATAAGTTTATTTGAGATGTAGAATTTTTCTTTGCATAATAATCTGATTCGGTTTCATTTTTAAATGTATTCCAGTCAATAAATTGATAGTATCTACGAATTACCCACATTTGGAATTTTTTTAATTCAGCATAATTTGGACTATCTGCGTATATCATTGGATAGGGCATTAATCCCATATCGCACATTTTTTGAAATCTGTAATACACATCATCGAATGTTTCTGTTTTCCAATAACCACAAAGCATATACACCATTATATTTCTTGGATTAATTCCAGCATTCGTCATTATCGCTATTCCCTTCGTGAATATACTTTCATCCCTACGATTATCCCATGCAGTATAAATCCTTTTAGTTTTAAACCCATCGTCCATGTACTGCATCTGATTAAGGTATTCAGCACCTTCTTCGTGTATCAATCTCACATTTATTCCTTGGTTAAAACACACCTTAAATTTACCATCAATAATTTCATTACTTCGTTCCTTCCATGCATCTTGACCAAAAAAATCATTATCTAACAAATGTAATTTACGCTCAGTTCCTTTCCTCCATATATCGTAAATTGAATTTACCACAGTCATCTTACCCTCTTTTTTTGGAACTACGCAAAAAGAACATTTTAATCTGCACCCTCTTTGTGTGAATCCAATAGAGTGTTTGAAATGTGGATATATTTCGTAATCGTAATTTTCGTATTCATATTCTCCGCATCCGATTAAATTTTCAACTTTTAAATTCATATCATACCCCGTCCCCCCGATAATAGCAGTTGGGAAGTTTGTTCTAAATTGTTCAATCTTTTTTATAGAGCTTGTGAAAATTGACGAACCATAAACAATATCATAATTAGGTTCAAATAATCCCTTAGCAATACTATGTTCAAAATTAACTACATCCCCTATTGACTTATGCCAATGCGCTAACTTCATTAACGCTAGATTTGGTAATTTTCCGTCAATCTGTGTCAATCTGATGGTCATTATAAAGGTTATGCGTTTTGTTTAAGTTAAATTTTACTCGTTTATTTTAAAAAAAGGCTGTCCAAGCAAAAGCGAATATGAAACGCAAAATCAAGGTAAAGGTTATCGAAACGAAACAATAACACACCAGCCTGTTTAACTTAACTCCTTTGCGCCACTGGCAAATACTCATTCAGATCTTTACCGAAGTAAGGAAACAATTTTAAAAACTTTGCGTCCTTTGGTTCAGCTAAATCTTTTTCAATTTCGGATTTCGGTACACCATGTAGAAATAGTAGTTCACCATTGCCAAACATAGCCCAGTCAAATACGTTTGAATTAGTGTTGGTAGTATGTTTACTTGACTTCTCTACTTTTCGGCAGTATTTGAGCGTTAAACCATTAGCAACTGCCCATTGATACGCCCAATCATAACGCATTTTTAGTTGGTCTGCAATTTGCTTTAATGGTAACACCTTGTGCAACTCGATTATCTTCTTTTGTTGATCCTCTGTAACTACTCGTTTTTGTCGTTTTGTTTTTTGCATGGTTAAAGTTTTAAAGATTATATAATATTTTTTGAGCCTTCGCCACATTATCACGCAATAATTGAATGTCACTTGTAGGAATATCGAATGGCAATACATTAATGTTTTTAAATTTCCCATCATTGAGTAAATATGGCAAATCATCATCAGAGGTGAATCCTATCCAGGGGAATCCAAAGTTTGCAGATTCTAAGCGTATATCGCTAAGTTCTTTTTGGTATGGCATATAAACTATCAACTCCGCTTTATTATAGCCTAATAAGTCAGCATTTGATACGCATTGCCAATAATATTGTTCACCGCTCTTATGTACGTTCCTTATTTCTTCAATTCCTCCAATTTCATAAGACTTTACAAGGTCGTAAAATGAAGTATGTGTATAAGGGCATTTAGTTTCTGAAACTACTTTTAATCTTGGTCTATCAGAATCTGGCGAACCTGCCCAGCACCCAAACAATGGATGTGTAAGTGTAATGTCGTGCATAGGCGTGTATGATATATCCTTCTCCATAATGTTAAATACTCTACTCTCACATAATTTGCCCCATTCCATCTCTCTACTACTTGCAGTCTTATCAATGGATCTCCCGAACTCAATCTCCATTACCTTTTCACGAATATAAGTTAGTGCAGGTTTGCCAAAATCAATTCCTTTTTTATCTAAGGACATTAATTTGTAAATTTCAGATGATGTAAATTTTCCGAATCTTTTTGAATTATCTAACATTATTTCGATTTTAATAGGTTAAACAATTTTTTGTAACTCGATACTTCTTTATTATTTATGATTCTTTCAGCGTCTATAATTTCTACATCTGTCAACTCCTCTTTTTTCAATTCGTATAATTCTAATAAATCACTAACACCTTCTCCTATTGATAATAATTCTGCATTACCAGCAAAATTGATTACATCTTTTCTATTAAGATTTGCACCAAATAAACTTCCGAAATGGTCGCAAGCATCTTTTATTGCAATCGTTTTTGCAATACCTGTAGCCATTGGAACAGCACCAATATTAATATTACTTATGTCCATCTTTAAAGGACCTGTTTTTGACATTGTTTGCAAATCCCATGCACCAACACCATCATGATACATCATGTCATTTGTTGCAGGGTTTAAATAGTGCACCCTTACGGTGCACTGTATAGCGTTGAATAATTGCTTTACCTCCTTAACTTCTATTTGAAACTTTTTGAAGCATGAACGCAATAAATATTCTACTTTATCAATAGGCAAGTACTTATGGTCCTTAATGTAAGGGTGTACTTTTATCCATGCGTCTGGTGGTGGTGTTGATAATATTACATTCAACTGCTCAACTGGTATAATCTCATTTAGCTTTTCCTCGAATAATAAATTTATCGTAGGTTTTGCTATTTGTTTTTGAATTTCTGTACTCATTTTGTTTGTTTAGGGTTTATGGTTAAAAATTAATCTTCAATTTCTGAATTACGTTCCATTCTTTCGGCTTCATCAGCATCTCGTACATTGTAGTTCATTTCTTCTAATCGCTCTGGTGAATAGTCTTTGATTGTCATATCCGACATTGCAGGATTTTGCTCCATTGATTCGTGCCATACGATGTCAATCAATGTTTGTTGCATCTCTTTTTTTGCGATATCAATTAGAGCCATTAATTCTTCTCTAGTTGATGCAGTTGGGTAATCTCTAAAATAGTTTTCTATTTTTTGGCAACCTTTTCTAATATAATATCTATCAACAAGATAGATTTTATCTTCTGCATAAATAGCGCAACTTCCGCCATACATTGAAGTTAAATAAATTGGGAAACTAACTTCTATTTCCGTTGTTGTTCTTTTTTCGATTGTGATTGTCGTTTTCATTTTTGTTTGTTTTATTTGTTAAGATTAATTTGAATAAATCCGTTAAGTCTATACCCTGTATAATTTTTACCGTTGTGAGTAAACTGTATAGGTTTTTTTGTGTACATTTTAGACTCTAGGTCTATGTAGAGAAGTTGTAAAGCTTTCATAGTTTTTCGTTTTTTTTAATCTCAGCGTTATTGCTTTGATGATGTAAAAGTATATCAAGTTTCGCATACAACCAAATATATTTTTATCTTTTTTGAAAAAAGTTTTTAGGTGAGTGGCAAACTTTCGCCAATCTACCCAAATTGACTGTATATGCGATATAAAGTATCGGCAATGCTTTGACGTTAGCCGCAATGCTAATCCATCCTATGCACACTATCAACGTAATTCTGTTCAAGCATACGCTTTTTGTCTGCATCCTTACCAATCTCATCAAGTTCGATTTGTCGTAAAAGAATTGCACCGATTACAAGATTTTCAGCCTTGACAATATCGTTAATCGGATAGCTTTTTGAGTGGACTTTTACTAAACAATTTTCGATCGCAATTTCTGCTAATTTCAAATGTATATCTTCAGTTGAAGATTTTACCCAATGTAAAAGGGTATTGGTTGTTTGTTCTAAGTTTGGTTGCATATACTTACTTTTTATTTTTTACAAATTTCGTTAGATTTCCAGGAGCACCTTCCACCTTTTCCCACTTGCCATCGGTGTAATCTTGTACTTTAGTTTTTCTAATTGCGTTCCATTTCTTCTTACTCATGGCGTTTGTCATTTGACCCTCAAATGGTATCATCTTTTCTAAATTGATTTGTCCCATGATTATAGATTTTCGTTTATGTTATCATTTAAGCCATTTTCTATGCATTCCATATAACCGAGCCTTTTCCCTTTTATCATGCCTAGATTAAAGGCTAAAGCTAGGCTAATGATGAATATTGATGTTAGTAGTATTTCCATGTGTTTCGTTTTGGTTTTAAATTTAATTATAGTAAGTGTTTTCTTTTTTGCGGGTTGCATTCACAATCTCCTCTGCATATCTTTCAACGATTTTAATATCTAATAAATCAGCATCCCACAACTCCGTTAATATTGCCATGAATGTTGAACCTTTTTTGTGAACGTCCTTCATGTCGGTTAATTTATTAGCATTATGCAAGGCATTGAACCACGCCTTGTAATAGTCTAGGTAGTGCATTATTGGTTTTTGGCTTATCATTGGTTTTGTTTTAAAGTTAAGATATTATTTGTCTTTTATATTACATCTCATATACTCAAGAATCGTACTTTGGCATTCATTTAGAATACTGAATGTTTCTAATGTTAATGAAATATCCAATTCATGTATCCCCCTTTTTGAGGAAGTAGTCCAAAATGATTTGTCACCTTTCCAATACGATTTTATTCTTACTATAAAAGAATTTACTTTGTGATTATAAAATACATAAATCCGCCTATTATTCCATTTGCAAGACGCTTCTATGCCATCTGCATAAGGTTGTATATTAATTACCCTTTCCATATTATTTATTCACTTGATTATATAATTCCAAATACTCATTTTTACTTAAAATAGGCTTATAAACTGTATAGTAGTGTGTTGTACCGAATCGGCAAATAAATGGCTTATTTAGCCTATCTACTAGCTTCACATTCAATTTTCGTTCTAGTTCACCAAGTCTGGTGCTGAACTTTGCCGACCTGTATTGATTCATCCAATGCGATAGGCTCAATTCTCTAGGTGGGTGAATTAGTGTGTGAATAACTAATGCGTGTTGGTTCTTTGGTTTTGGTAGGATTCTGAATATCATGGTATAATTATTTAAGGTAATCAATTCCCAAACATTGACAAATCAAAACATACTGCCTCATAACAAGCCAAAATTTACCGTTCTCCATTCTGTTGATAGTGCCAACGGTTAGTCCGCAAATGTCGGCAACTTCCTTTTGGCTCATGCCTAGTCCTATCCTTGCTGTCTTTAATCTTTTAGCTATTTTTGTTCGCTCTTTGTTCAATTGTGCTTCTGTCATTTGTTGTGATTATAATTTGTGATTAATATTGAATCTCGTGTGCTTGTGTGAGGTGCTGAATCTTTGTGAATGTCGGATGTTGTGTCGCATAGAATCATTATTATAAGCACTACTAATATTAGTAGTGCTGTTTCGAGTATTGTGATTTGGTTTTTCATTATTCAGATACTTTATAAAATCTTGCTTCATCTTCAAATACACAAATACTACCAGATACGCCTCTGGCATTCCAAATAGTTTCAGTATAGAAAGAAGTAATTGTAAAATTATATCCTTCTGATGTGATTAAAGTAGTACCTACTTTGAAATCGTTTTTTGTTGCTGTTCTTAAATTTTTCATTTCGTTTTGTTTTAGAATACAAATATACTATCAAACTTCGCACATAAACAAATCTTTTTTCATTTATTTTTAAAATAAATTTTATGCATAAAAAAAACTCGATGTAGAAACACCGAGCCATGCCAAGAGGCATTCACTATGAAAAGATTTTAAACTAATCTTATGAATCCTTTACATGAAGCAATAGAACGCCCCCCTGGTTTCCTGCAAACCTCAAATCCTTCTCGGCTACCTTCGTCGTTGCTATTCCCTTCAACGGTTTCAATTCTACCATTTGCAACGCGGGTTACAAATCCTGTGTGCCCATGACCGCTACCAAAATCCATTATGAAAATATCTCCTGCTCGCGGAGTTGTATGCTTCATAGTTGATGGGATTTTATTCCATTGCGTTAATACTCCACCCGTCTTGATTAATGGATTAGGCACACCTTGCAATTTACTTGCTTCGTTTGTACCCCAATACACAAATGCCATACACCAACTTGCAGGAAAAGCAATCCCTACAGATGCCAAATATTTTTTTACATCATCGCCCCAATTTGAGCCTTTGGGGTGTTCACATTTGCCTATTTCGTTAATGGCAATTTCTAGCACTTTTGTTGCTAGTGTTGTTGGTAATCCTGCTTTTGTTGTTCCCATATTACTCTTTTATTGTTTGGTCAATAGTTCTGGTTAATTCGTATTCGTTTATTATGAATTGTTGCTTATTAATTGGGTTCAGTACTTCAACTTTTTTGATAGTTTTAAACTCAAATTTTCTAACAACTTCCATTCTCACGCCTTGATATTCTATGTATTCTGGTTCCTTGCTCATGACTTCTTATTTATTTTGATATATTTAAGGAAAGGTAGGATTCTATAAATAACATTAGATACTTTGCGCAAAAAACTACCCCCATCCGTTTTTGAATCGGATTTAGAATACTCTTTGAGTGCCTCGCTGGTTGCATCCACAGCCTCGTTTTTGGCTTCTTTTGGAATGTTGGATATAATACTCATTATACTTCTTTATTTGGTCCATACGCTGTATAATTAGGATTAACCCAATTAATCAAGACTGGCAAGTTTGCGACTATGCCGGCGGTCAATAATTTTTTTACCATTGCTATATCGAAACTAAATAGATCATGCCCATTTGTCAATTCTACCAACCAAAGGGAAAGTATAATCGAAAAGAATCCCTTTAAAAATGTCCCCGCTGGTGTTGTAAGTAATTTTTTCATTTTGTTGTTTTTGTTTTTGGTTATGAATAAATAAATTTGCCTTTTTCATAATGCCATCTGGCTTTGTCAAAAATTAAAGTATTTTCCATAGGTTCATTGTAAACATTGTCTTGTAACTTGCTTATTTTGCCAAATACCGCACGTTCTAATGATCGGATTTGCTCGGTTTTAGCCGCTTTGTCTTCGAGCAGTATATCAATTTTTGCATTAACCCTAGTAATTAATGAAGAAATATACCAACCAAAGGCGGCTACTACTAACGGCATAAGCCATTCACGTATATAATCAAGTGGAGTTCTTTGCTCGGTTGTCTTCATTTTATCTTAAAATTTTATTTGGATTAATGTATAGATCCATTACCTCAGTAGGCGTTAAGGCTCTATTGTATATACGTACATCTTTAATATACATATTCGTTGGAGTTCCTGTTGTGCATATATTGAATGGTCTATTCGTTGTACTAATATTGTTTCCAGATGCCACACCGCCTAATACTTCTTTTTGCACTCCATTTACATATAATACGCTCCTATTTTCGCCTATTTCACAAGTAATAAAATAAAGCGTATTAGCAGTTAATACAATTGTCGAATTTACCGCTCCTCCGTTACGATTTAAAGTAAGCCTATTGGATGTGCTATTAAATGTCACCCCAAAATCGAACAATGTACTATTATTACTATTAGATGAGCTTTTCGTAAGTATTGCGCCGTAACTTGTATGACTTATGAAATTGAACCAAAATGAAATTGTAAGCACATTTGAATTGGTTAGATTAGGGATATTCGCATTACCTATTACTAAATCATTTGACCCGTCAAGGTACATAAAACCATTTTTAAAATATGCGCCATTTGTAAGCGTTCCATTGTATACACCAAATCCTGGCACGGCTATATTTCCACCTTGCTCATTGAGTCGATAGTTGAGTATCAAGCCTTGTGCCTGTGGTGAACTTTTATTTACAATTTGCCCAAAACAAGGGATTGAAATTATAACTAATAATAATATCTTTTTCATGGTAAATATTTTATTGGTTAATCCAAAGAGAATCAATATAAATCTGGTCCTTAATCCCTCCAAATGGTAGCGGAATAGTGGATTCTAAGTTAGCCTCCAACACATCCAATTCATGCTGTAACCTATATTTTACATCGTCCAAATTGGTAAGATTCACTGTCGTAAATCCATTTACTACTCTATATGTTGTCATACTTATAGTTAAGTTGAAAACCGCATATTCTTCACCTCCAATAACTTCAATCGAATCAATCCCATATAACGCCTGTGCGTTTATTTCGAAGTCTGGCAATTCCACTAATCTAGTTGGAATCTTCGCTTTGAAAATGGATTGAATTTCGATATATCCGTTTGGATTTTTCGTGATATTTTGTACGTTGATTCTTTCAACTTGAGCTTTAGAAGCAATTGCGAATAGTAGGCATAAAGCCAATAATATTTTTCTCATGATTTATCGTTGGGTTTTATAGACTGGTGAATAATATACAAGGTTGTTGGCTCCTGATGTGCTTTCCAATGCAGCACCACTGTAATTGATTATAACCAAACTCCAAGCGTCAGGAATCACATTTCCAAATGCATTTGATAGAAGGAAATTATCACATGGATTCATGTCTGCAGTTTGATAATTCAATACACCCAATAAACGAAAATTCGTAGGAGCTGCACTCACTATTGTATAAGTTCCCTCTGTTCCACTTGGCGAAGTAGTTGTACCGCCTGTTGCACTGTACCAAGTTGTGCCCCCGTCAGTTGTTCCCCAAGGAACGGCATAAACGTAGATACTTTTGTCATTTGCTGGCGCTGTATTCGCCATTGAAACACGAACCGTAATTTTATAGTCACTTGCTTTTGCAGTTACATTAGAAACCCTATCTGACTGCCAACCCGCAGTAGCGCTACTAGCAAGCGCCGAAAGGTTGGTAATTGTCATTCCAGTAGCTGTAACCGTTGAATCGTAAATTACAGACTTATAACTTATAGGTTGTGTAACTGCACTCCCATCCACAATTATACTTCTACCGCCCGCAACACCTTGAACGCTTATCACGTCTGCACTCGGCGAACCTGCAGTTCCTAATGCTGGTTGTTTTGCAGCAGTTGCCCCTGCCGCATAGTTTACCCTTAATTCTCCACTTGTATTCGTAGAAAATGGATTCGATTGCCCAGTTGTATATGTTGGTGCGCTCGTTGTTGTGGCTGTTAATCCTAATGTGCCTTTTTGCCCACTTGTACTACTAGCTTGTGAATTAACTAATAGACTTGTGTTACCGCTTATAGTCGACAAATTGCCGGACTCTAAGGCTAATAATGAAGTATTTAGATTCGTTCCGGCATTGGCTGTGAATGCTGTATTGGCAATAGTAATAGACGGCAATTGGCTTATTTTTAAAGTGCTCCGCTGTGTTGTACTGTCAACCGTTGCATCTACTGTTAATGCCCCAGATGGAGTCACTTTCACATCTACATAGCCACCGCCACCGCCTGTAGTAAGTCCATGCATTACAGCATTTACAACTAATCCGCTATCTGTTGATACTACTTGCGTACCTAATGTCTTTTTAGATATTCCTGCAATTGTGGTATTTATGCCGCTGCCAAGTCTTGTATAAATCGAATCCGTTTTTAATTTCAATGGCGAAAGCCAAACATTAGAAGTTGAATCCCATGTTTTTAGCATTGTTCCATTTCGGTAAATTACGCCCCTAGTTGATGAGTTGTCCTTTGCTGAAATTTCACCTCCTGTCTGTGCTTGTGAGAATCCTGTAAATGTTGATAATATTATGATTAGCGATAAAAGTAATTTTTTCATTATGCTGTAATTATAAGTTTTGTTGAAATTTTATCTATTGTAGTTGTCAATCGCCCGTCTAGTGCAGTCCTAGCCTCTGCCCCGCCCCATCCGTAAACCGTACCACCTGTGTATGATAGCATGTAGGTTTCTTCTTCTATAATGAACTGACAACGTGTAGTAATTGACCCCATGTTTACCGTTCTATTGGCTGTTAATACTCCAGATGGCAAATAGTACCTTGTGTCATTTGCAGCGGTAAAATTAGCATCGGTAACAGTTACATCAGTCCACGAAGCACCTCCGCCTCCCGTTCCTACTTCAATACCGCCAGCGGTCGCGCCATCTCCTAACCATAAAGTATTCAAATCGCTATCAAATACAATTTCACCAGCCTCTAATGTTAGTGACGCTCTATCCGATGTTGTTATTGGTGGTGGTACAAATATTGCCATTGTAATTTTATTTAGATTCTTGCACCCATTCTTATTGAACCTGACCTTGTAGATGTCCTGTCTCCCATTCTTATTTCTATCCCTTCGCCCGATGCTGGTGTAATGTCTGTTTCTAATTTGGTTAATAAATCTGGATATGTAATTTGCAAATCGCTACCACTATTTGAACGCATTACAATAGAATCAGTATTTGCAACTGTTGTGGTTTGCACTTTATTCGATGTGTTTCTATTTCCCAATGGTATCGACATTCCTAATCAGTTGAAAAAGTTGTTATGGCAGCTTTTACCGCTGCTTTTAATGTTAATAATTCGCTCGAAGGTGGTGCGCTTGGTGTTTGTCCGTTCAAATAAACATTACATGAAGCGTTTAATCTTGGAATAGAATCATATAAAATTCGTATAATATTGTTTATCTCGAAAGTATTAATGTTTCCAACTAGGTACAAATTCGCTAAAGATGTTACATAATTGAACATATTATTATCAATTCGTGCCAATTTAGAAGCTGCATAATTGAAATATAAGAAGTTCATTGATGGAGGTAAATCACCACCAATGCTTAACATAGTTGCACTGCTTGATGTATTGTCCAACCTTTCACAATCACTAAAATAAATAAAGTATTCCCCGCTCTTTGTAAATGTGTATGATGGGTTTGGCGTACCGGTATATGCTGTTTTATTTACGCTTGATGAACCATTGCCTGGCATAATAGCATAATAAACCGTTGAGCCGATAGAACCCTTGTAAAATGTCAAATTAACCGTACCACCTGCATTGCCTACTTCAATTCTAATTCCATACTTCAAAATATCCACGTCATCCAATGTCCATGTGCTTGTAGGTAAATAATCAGAATTAGGAACAAATATTAATTTATTATTAGCGTCTTCAGCAAAATAACCAGAAGTGGTAAGATATGTTTGATTAAGATAATCTAAAAAGTTTCTTTTCCCTTTAAATCCTAATCGAATATTGTAATAAGAACCCGTTAATCTTATGCGCTCAATCCAAAAATAATTCGTCTGTGGCATATTGCCCATAACCATATTAGAATAGCCTACATTGATAGTAGAAGTATTTGTTTTTTCACGCATCTT
>Ga0209596_1003935_pt1 | contig 11475 bp, 10 predicted proteins | sample M_130807_MF_Meta_FD_187314 | JGI IMG/M metagenome (GOLD analysis project Ga0209596, IMG submission 187314) | Freshwater microbial communities from Lake Montjoie, Canada to study carbon cycling - M_130807_MF_MetaG (SPAdes) (version 2) | ecosystem: Environmental > Aquatic > Freshwater > Lake...
TACCGCTGCATTGCTGTTTACATTGCCAGCCAATACGTTGCCAGAGAATGCACCTGTTGCTGCTGCAACTGCGTTGGTAATTGTGGCATTGTTGCCATTTAGATTGCCGCTTGCTGTGATCGTTACACCAGTTACCGCGGCATTGCTGTTTACATTGCCAGCAAGTACGTTACCAGTTGCATTAACAGTAGTTGCTGAAAGTACCCCATTGCCAGACAGCGTCAAGCTATTACCAGTGGCGTTACCAATATTAGGAGTTACTAAGGTAGCACTGGCTACAATATAAAGTTGATTACTTCCGTTGACACCGATGTTACCATCTGTGAGTACGTTAAATTGTGTTCCATTTAAACTTAATGCATTGCCGGCAGTATATGAGCCTGCTCCAGAAAACTGAGCAAAGATGATTTGTGTGGTTCCTACTGTAATCGGACTATTTGTAGTACATACCCAACCGGTATCAGCATTTGTTGTGCCGGATTCAACAAATGTAAATGCGCTAGGAATTTCAGTACCTGCATCAAAGTCTGTAGCCCGTGTTAATACGTAAGCTGCTGCTACTGCGCCGGCTGTGGTAACTGTATAGATACCATTAAATGCAGCACTTTGTGTTGTGGTATTTATATATGCACCAACTTCGTTCTTGATCAGAATACGTTGACCAGCAGATACTAAATTACCATCAATTATCAAATTACCAACAGCTTGTGCCGTTAGTGTTGCGCCAACCCCAGATGTACCGTTGTCATATGTATATGCAGCAAGATTAGCACTGGTAGCATAAACTACAGATGCTTTGGGATCCAAGCCTTGTGCCACAGTATCAACATAGTTTTTAGTAGCAGCATCTTGAGCCTGCACTGGATCTGCCAAGCTATTAATGTTTTTACTGTTAACTGTGATATTACCAGTAGGAGCCAGGGTCAACACGCCAGTTGATGTAATAGATACTGCAGTACCAACAATGCTGTTGGTGTTGATGTTTCCGCCACTAACGTTTCCAGTAAATGCGCCTGTTGTGCCCGATACTGTGGTGCCCGATACATTACCTGTTGTCACGTTGCCAGTAAATGCGCCTGTTGCTGCATTAACAGCATTAGTGATGTTGGCATTTCCACCCACCAAGTTACCTGTTGCTGTAACTGTAACACCTGTCACAGCAGCATTACTATTCAAGTTGCCAGCAAGTACGTTGCCAGTAAATGAGCCAGTTGTGCCCGATACAGTAGTACCTGATACGTTGCCGGTCGTAACGTTGCCACTAAATGATCCAGTTGTGCCCGATACAGTAGTTCCTGATACATTGCCGGTAGTTACGTTTCCTGTAAATGCGCCAGTTGCTGCTGCTACGGCATTGGTAATTGTGGCGTTGTTGCCATTCAGGTTGCCACTTGCAGTGATCGTTACACCAGTCACAGCAGCATTACTATTCAAGTTGCCAGCAAGCACATTGCCACTAAATGATCCAGTTGTGCCCGATACAGTAGTTCCTGAAATGTTGCCGGTAGTTACGTTTCCTGTAAATGCGCCAGTTGCTGCTGCAACTGCGTTGGTAATAGTGGCATTGTTGCCATTCAAGTTGCCACTTGCTGTGATCGTAACACCAGTCACAGCAGCATTGCTGTTTAGATTACCGGCTAACACATTACCTGTGAATGCACCTGTTGCTGCTGCCACTGCATTGGTAATTGTGGCGTTGTTACCATTTAGGTTGCCAGTTGCGGTAACTGTCACACCTTGCACTAATGCATTTGAAATTAAATTACCACTGGTTATGTTACCAGAGATAGTAACGCTTGACGGTAGACCAATTGTTACATTGTCTGTTGCTCCGACTACTACACTGACTTGGTTAGCGGTACCGCGAATATATAAAGTAGCGCCGCCTGCTACGGTTTGCGTATTTGATCCATCGCTGACTATGAAGCCAGAACTTGATATCCCGTCAACATATCCTTTTGTTGCAGCGTCAGAGTTAGCCGTCGGTGTCTGAACATTGGCAATTATGTTGTTGCCAACATCAATCGTCTTGCCGGATCCAACAAAGACGTTGCCAAATGTAGCATTGCCGGTAAGTCCAGTTGCACCGGTAACTGTTAAGATGCCAGTGACATTTGCGTTTAGTGTTTGAAAATTAGCATACGACTCAACTGAAATTGTAGTATTTGAAATGCCAGTTGTTGTGAACGCAGTAATAAACTGCTTTGACGATTCTTGCCAAACAAAAGCAATGTTGTTTGAAGTACCGCGTTGCCCAATAAATCCAATGTCAACTGCTGGAGCTCCTGTTTGCTGTGCAGCCAACAGCATCAACGGATCATCAACTATTAAGTTAACTGTGTCGATCGTTGTGGTATTTCCCTGAACCGTCAAGTTACCAGTAATAACCAAATCGCTACCGTAGGTTAACGAATTGGCAATTTTTGTTGCAGTAATTGAGTAGTTTTGAAGCTTTGCCGCAGCGTTAATACCCAGATATGTGTTTCCTGTGCTAGAATCACTAATCTGGTTGTTGTTAATTCTGGTAATTGCCATTGAAAAATACTCCTGCCGTAGGGCTATAGGAAGTATTTACCAAAACTACTTTTAATATTATTGTGTGGTTTATTAGATAAAGCGAATATCAATGATGTCCGAGATTGCAGGTGCCTGAACAAAAGTTATTAAATTGCCGGCTACACTGTAGGCCAAGCTGGGAACTTGTAGTACACCGTTTAATGCAACCAGTGCTGCAGCGGCTGTAGTGACCCGGTCCAGTGTAAATATTGTGGTAGTGTTGTCTCCATACAATATTTGATTTGTTACGCCGCTGGCAATACTATCCCACTCGGCGCCATCATATACTTCAACCCTGGCTGTTTCGGTGTTAAACCTTACTGTTCCAGTTGAGGCCGGGCTTGGTCGTTGTGTGATATTTCCCACAGGTAACACAAGCCCGCTGGTGGTAGAAATGATAACGGTACTGTTGCTGGTCGGGAGAAGTGTAATGTTTCCAGTAGCCTGGGAGGTGCTAATTGTTGTGTTTGAAAATGTTATATTACCAAGATTGGCAACAATGTTTGATGTAATGGAATCAACATAAAGCTTGTTTGCGGCATCTCCATTAGCAACCGGTGCGGCCACATTGTTGATGCTGTTTGAGTTCATGTTGATGTTAGCACTCATCGCAACTCCAACATTGCTGTACGTAGCAACAACAAAATTGGAATTGTTGCCACCAGCTATGATTTTGAGAGTCGTTCCGGCAACTGCTGTGCCAATTATCAAGTTAGCATCATGAGAATACAAATAGGAATCATCGGGCGAAACAGCATTGCCTAGGCTATTTGATTGCGCCCCGTTCCAGGCTGAGCCGGCAATCCCCAGGTTCACATAATAAGTTGTGTCAGTACCGTTGTTAGATGTAAGAACTAGATCTGTGCTGGCCTGGGCGCCATTGTTAATGTTTTGAGAATTTATCTGGCTGTAGGCATTAACATTGCCGGCAAATTGAGCAATAACATTTGTACCTAGCGCAGTATATCCGGGCACCCCAACCACAGTGGCAATGTTGCCTGTGGTAGTGTTACCATAAAAAACACCGCGGCTGCTATAAACTACACCCGAGGTTGCATTCAAATTTCCCAGCAAGTCAACGTTGCCGGTAAAGTAAGCATTGGCTCCGCTAACTCTTGCTGTAGCTGCAACGTTTCCAGCTGAGATATTTCCGGCAGCGGTTAGTGTTGACCCATCAAAGGTCAAGTTACTAGTAGTGGTGGCTAGGCTAGTTGAATTAGTAAAGACAACGGCATTTGTAGAGGCTGACGCTAGCCGTAAGTTGCCGACGTTAGCCACATTGGCCACTGTGAAATCATCCGACAAAGTAGATGTTTTAATACCAACACGGTTGCTGGTAACGTCAAAGTATATGAGATTACCCTGAATAGACAAGTTTGCCCCGCGTTGGAGGTTATCCTGTAATATGTTGCCCGAGATTCGATTGATGGCCATGTATCGTGTTAACTCGTGCTGTGTATAACGCTAATCGGCTCACCACTTGGCGGCGCCGATGTGAATGTAATATCATATCCACCATTAACAGTGTAAGCCGAAGTGGGAGTTTGATAGATTGATCCCACAAAAACAATAATCTGTGTAGAAAGGGATTCCAGGACACTCATTGTGAATACCGTAGTTGATCCATCCCCGGTGAAACTATCTACCGTATAGCTAACCCCGCCTGCAGCAGCAAGGGCGTCAAATGCCGCTCCGTTAAAAAATTCTAAGGCTGCGGTATCGGTATTATATCGAAATTGTCCGAATATGGGAGCATCGGGCCGGGTAGCAGATGACCCTGCCGGGATCACAACTGATGTACTACCACTTTCGAGTAAACGATTTTTAACCCAGTTTCCCATGAGTTATACCGCGATTGAACTCACTGTTACTGTGATGTTGTTGGCCACGTTGGCTGTTGCTCTTAACAAATAACCAGTATCTAAAATTAGTTTCTCTGATGAGATTACATACGTATCGTTTGCGGTTATTGCCAGATTGCTGTAAATTTGATTGTTTGCTGCTGCATTAGCCACTGCAGATGTGACATGCATGTCGACCAAGGTTGTGTTTGCAGAAGTATTGCAAAGATATATCACAGTGATGGCCTGTTGGCCTGCTGCGGTAAACACATTAGCCGACGCTGTGGTAGTTAGTTGGGTGCTGGTGATTGCCATAGTTGTTCCTTAAAAAATAATGCCAAATACAATGGCTTTGGTTTTGCTAACTAGCTCGTCACTAATGGTACTATCACGAATGTAAAGTCCAGTGCCGCCGCTGCCCGGGGTATTAGCATAAATTATTTGAGTAGTAGCTATTGCTGACGGTACTGATGCTAGTCTCTTTAGAGCAATAGATCCATCAAGTGACACTTGCCCAATGCTGTAATCAAACGTAAAATTTGTGTTGCCGGTGAATATATTTCCGATATTAAACTGAATAGAATTCGCCGGCTGGCCCGGGTTAGTTGCACCTGCAAGAGCAATATCATCGTATGCAGTAATTGCTGCGCCGGCTGCGGTTACATTGCTACTGATCTGCCAGGAGGTTGTATCGTTGTTGAACCGCAATCCAGCAAAAGTAGGTGTTCCGGTGTTGCCGGTTTGTGCAACCAGTCCCTGTTGTGGGAATGTTGCTCCGGCACCGGCACCGGCATTGTTACCTGCAACGGTGATAAATGGGTCGTTGACTACCAGTTCCGAAACGTCAATGTACGTGATATTACCTGCAACGTTTAAGTTGCCAGTGATATTAACCGAGTGCGTGACCACATTAACATTGTCGCCAAGCTGTGGTTGTACACTGACAATATTATAGTCACCCAAAATTCTCTTATAGCTGGACATTTATAGACCCTTTGCTTTATTTATTCGAGCTAAGAACTCTTCAATATCCAATTTTTGAAAGTTTGGAACTGCATCAAAGTCGGCCACATCAGCAGTTGTTCTACCGTGTACTCGTATGAAAGTTTGATCTTTGAACTTCTTAGCAACCGTACATAACTGTTTGATCCAGTTACCTGTGTAGGTGGGGTGATCTTCAGTTTTTTTATAAAACTCTGTATCTGCGTATATATTATTAAAACGACCGTGTTTGGCGGGCCCCATGTCAAACCCCACTAGATAGATCGGAGTATGCCGATCTTCAGCTGCCAGTGCTGCTGCAATTGGCCCTGAACTGAATCCAAAATACGGCTGCGGTACCGACATCCCGCCAAGATTTTTCAAGGGGCGGCGGGTATAGAACTTATTCTTTTTTGAGTAACCACTTTCTTGAATCATTTCACTTATGGGGCGATCTGTTGCTACTAGCACAGTAGGAGTATGGGTTCGATACAGCGCATTGCACCCATAGACAGGGCCGAGTCGGATTAGAATATCAAAGTCAACTGTGTTCCTACTAACCCCGTTACCTAGTACAAATGCCGCCATAAAAAATCCCCCCTGTATGTAGCGCAGGGAGGAGTTTGGGTGCGAGAAACTTAAGAAGTAAACTTCTCGACCGCAGTAAGAACTAACTGATTCTGTTGTGATGCTGTGTTAGCACCACCGGATGTGCCGGACTTGATAACAGTAGAACCGTCAGTAAAGAAGTTCACAGCGTAACGAACCTTGGGATCCGAATAGTCTAGCGCAAAGTGATTTGTCAGGCGGCTGATTGTGATAACTGAGCTGTTGTCTGCAGTCATGGTAATATTCATGTTGCCTGCCGACACAAACGTGTCAAGCTCATCGGCTAACACACAAGTCCCAACCAACTGCACAGTACCGGACCCGGCGCCGGCACCCAAGCAAGTGAAAACATCACCAACTGCGGCTGTTAGGCCAGCGCCGGTTGTGGACCACACGGTGGTACCAAGGGTAAGAATACGGTAAGTTTTACCCACTACCATAGATTCGTCATTGATCACCGTAACCGAAGCTACCTGATACTTAGTTGAGCCTTTTTGGGTGATGATGTAACCGTCAGCTTCGGCCTGTCCGGTAATATGAACACGACACTTGACAACTGGATATGTGGATGTTGCAACCGAAGCGTTAGCACCACCGACTACTCCGAAGAACTGAGGGTCCTGCATAGGTTCAGGGTACACCGGAGCTGTCAGAGTAGTCACTGAATTGAAGCCAATGTCAGAAACAGTGGATTTTTTGATCTTTAATGGACGTCCCATTTTGTTTTTCCTTAATAATAAGATTGTAGGTTCTAGCCTACTACGCGGTGGGTTAAGCCGCATAAAACGCCGAATTGCGTTGCTGTGTATTTATAGTTATTACGAGGTTTGCCAGCTCATGCTGTAGCTGTAAGCCCAGACAGGCCTAGTGATAGTGTTGCTCTGGAACTCGCCATTGGAGTTAGTGGTAGAAGCCTGCTCAGTTGCCCGACATTCAAACACATGATCAGAAAAGGTGTCTTGTGCACCGCCATCAACATCGGCACCTTGTATCACATAAGACACCTGTGCTGATGTGTAGCTCAAGAGATACGGATTCATATCTCTACTGCCTTGATCTGTCACGGTTGTAGCGTTATAACGAATGCCTACACCGTTCCAGCTGTTAGAATTAACTTGCCGAATAACCTGCCAGCGGCCAGTAACCAGGATACGACAAACGTCAGCCGGATATGTTATGTGAGTATCCGGGTCAGTGTAAGATATCAAGCTGTTACCAATGGTAGCAATGGTCCAATCCTGTGCGCTCAGATGTAGCTCACCGCCAGTGATTGGCGAATGCGGTGGAGGGGGTGCACCGTATGTGACTTCGGCATTGTCCGGGGACATGGGCCAGCCAAGGCTCAGGCCAAATGTAGCTCCATCATTATAGCCGGCTTGACTAAATTTCCAGGAGCCTTGCTTGATCACTGTGAGTCCATTGCTGGCTGTTAGTTCAGCTGTTCCTGAGTAGCCCGATGGTGTGATAAAAGTTGACATGTCTACCTGTTATCTATCACGAGTAAGGATCAATGATAACAGGTACACCGTTACGTTGTAGCACGTTCTCGGTGTGCAAGTCCCAGCCCAGGCCCTTTTTGCGACCATTGAGCCATAACTGCTGCATGGTGTTGAATAAGCCTGCGTATTCTTTTTCTACTTGTGGATCTGCCAACGCCTGTTTGACTTGGTCAGCATGTACTGGGGCCTGCTTGCTTTTTTTTGAAAAGTACTGCCAAAACTCATCATTGCTCAATTGTGCTTTTGCGTCGGACCATTTCATCAGCGGTACCTTTGCCATGTCCGACAGGCCCCAGACTAGTTTTTCCATGATGCTGCCCTTTTCAATAGGTGCTAGTTTTTCCATGGCAATTTGTCTGTACTGCCGGCCATTGATCTCAAAAACTGTATGGTTTGCGCCGCCAATGTCAACGAACTTGGGCAAGTAAGGAGATCCTTTATGTGCTTGGCAAAAATCATAAAAGGCCAGGAACACATCGTCGGCGTCTTGTGCTCGGGACGCTGCTGGCATTATGATTTTAATAACACTGCCTGCATCCTTGGACCAAACTGATGCATCCAATCCTCCGCCGATCTTTGTATATCCTAGCTCTCGTAATTTAGCTGTGATTGCTTTGCTGTTGGCGGATCTGGTGTCATACTCTTGCAAGTTGTCTTCTTCAACTGCTGGCTGCTCAACTTCTTCCTCTATACTGTCCTGTTCTTCGTACACACATTCTTCGGTCTCGGTGGAATCTTGTGGAGAACTTTTTTCCATAGATGCAGCTTCAACAATATCCATTAGCGAGCGCAGTGTATTCATAATTCATTATTTAGCAAGAATGTCGAAGCAGTGTAACTCCGTTTTCAAACGGGAAGTCCATGACCTGTATGTTGGGTTGATTGCGCAACTGATCAATGTAATCGCATACTGAATAATTGTACACACGATCTGCACCGTAGATTTTAGAAGCCTTTCTAGCCATGCTGTCATGAAATAACACAATGCTGTTGGCACTGAGTTTATTAACAAAAGCTTCATGGTCGTACTGTGCTTGTTCAGCTGAATGATACCCATCTACAAACAAGATGTCGATGTTGTGCAAATTTTGGTACACCTTGCTTTTCACAAACTCTTGTGTGGTTTTCTTGTGGTGTGTGATATTGTTGACACCGTAGTGGTCAAACCATTCACTCACACGCTCAGGAGACTGCCAATGATCGTCCACTGTGCCTGGATCCACAAAGTGTACTGTGCCGGCTTGTGCATTGTCCTGAATACCACGGGCAAACATCATGGGCACAAAGCCGCGCCAAGATCCAATGCACACCACTGTGACAGGACGGTACATACGTGCTAGAGCATAATACATCCAGCCCATGCCCAAGTTCTTGTCCTCGGCACGTTGACCATGTCCCATGCTCATGAGTTCAGGATTTGATACAATTTGTTCCAGCCAGGCATTATTCATTTCTGTACACTTTCAAAGGTTTGATATTGGTGCTGTGTGGACTAACCCAGTTTACAACATCATCGGGGTTTTCTATCAGGATCTGATCAAACTGATCCAAGGGCAAGCCCAGTTTGGCAACTTCTGCTTTGGTCATTATGCACACAGCAGATTCAACTTGTTGGTCAAATATCACTGCCCTGGCTGCGGCAAAGCCATTGTCAAAAGGTCTGCTCATGCACTTGCCATTGATCCAGATACCTGTGCTGGCGCTGAATGCATTACTGCCGGTGATCGCAGCCAATTCGTGTGCTAGATGTAAATCACTTGTGTTCCAGGATTCAACTATGGCCATATGCATGGGTACACGCACACCACTTTGGAAAATATGATCCACTATTTGTGTGATACCATGATTGTAACCCACTTGTGGCACAGCATTTACTTCGCAAATTAGTGCGCCAGTCTCTAGCCAGCTTTGTGTGATGTCCGGAATCAACAGGTCAATGCCAGCAATATCCAAGTCCATAATACGTGCTGCACGTAAACACAGTTCTTGATTGTCTGGATGCACAGTGTTTTTGTCAACAGCCTGTGTGACACCACCTGCACTGGCATTGTTGCGTCGACGCAGTTGCAGTTGTTCACCTGCCGCAGGCACAGTATTCAATGTGTGTGACTGTTGTGTGAGCATGCCCAGGACTTCGTCATCCACTGTCATGGCCGGCACAGCGGATCCTATCAAGATAAATGGTTCCCCGCCGCCAGGTCGTTTGATGAATCGTGAGGGTCCTTGCTGTGCGCGGATCAGTTGTTGTACTGTGCTGACACCATCCCCAGTCAAGGTAGCCGGCAGTTTCTTTGTCACAGTGATTATGATTTGATCCACAATGGTAATTCTGTGCCCCACCCCTTCAAAGTGTCGTTCTACTAGGAATTGTGGTACAATCTTTGTGACTTCTGTGTAGGCATGTTGCAAGTCTGTTTCTGTGGTGATACCAGCATACACGCCCTGACCATTGTCACGGTCGTACGGTTTAATCACAACAGGATAGCCATATTCTTCAGCGGCCTTGACAGTTTGTTCCCAGGTGGCGACTTTTTTATGTTCACTGCCTGGTAATCCTGCCAAGTTCAGCAGTTCAGCTGTGGTAATTTTGTTTTTAGCATACAGCACAGCCTGCGCCGATGTGCGTTGAGTCATTGTGCTACTGATACGCTGTGAATACCGGCCAGTGCCTACCATGTGTGTGCTCGGCCATAATTGATTCACAGGCATGGCACGTTTCATGCACAAGGTCAACAAGAAGCCTTGATTCTGTCCCGGCAGCCCGTAACGGTCAAGGTTGCTTGCAGCCCAGGCCACCAAGGGCTCTATGTCATGCGGTGCTGGTTGTGAGTACAAGTCAATGATGTCATTGGCAAATTTAAATGCTGTGGCTGTAGCATCTGGATTGGTCACACTCACAGCCACACGAAAACACACTGCACCCGATTCTAACTTTTTAGCCGTTATCACTTGGTAGCGATTAGATACCACCACACGATTCATGCCTTGTACAAAACAGGCCAGGCCAATGCCACGATGCAGCAGTTGTAATTCAAGATCATTAGTGTCAATTTGACTCACAAATCCCAACACACGATCTAGGTCTGCATCCATCAGGTGTTGATCAAATTGGTCGGGCACATGTACAATGATGTCCATCACCGTCATGGGCCCCAGTACTCCCAGGGCGCTGCCTTCGCAGGCCGAGTAAACTGTTCCACGTTCAAACATCGCCATCCTCCAGGCGTTGTTGGAAGTAATCAATGCAGTAGCGTTCTAATTCAGGTCGAGATTTATCCCATTGCCAGGCACCGTTATCACCGTGTTTGATGTCTGTCGCAGGATCAAACCCCATTTTGACCACATCCGCATGACGATCCCAGTAACGACGATTGGGTATATCACCGTGCCAGAGATGATACGCTGTGTGATCAATATAACCCACGCTGCCTTGCACTGTGTTGTAGAAGGGTTGTGCCCACTTCAAGTAGTGTGCAAAGTGTAACTCAGTCATGCCCACTGTGGTAGGCACCTGTGAGATTTCGCCATATGCGGCATGCAAGATCATGCGATCGGCAGCACCCATGATCATGGCATCATAAAATCCATGTTGATCAATCACATCTCTGCGTATGCACCAGGCCAAACCAGGCATGACTTCTCTGCGTGGATGACCCCAGCTGTATTTGCTTTGTCTTTCCAACGCACCGATGCCATTGGATTCAATACGAGCTATGAGTCCTTGTGCATAGCATTCGTGTTCAGCCGAGATGTCAGTTTCGCCAGGCTTGAGATCCACACTGCGAGAAAACAACTGTGCCATTTGGTATTGTTGGAGTTTTTGTTGTGCTTGGGTGACCCAGGAATCATTGTCAAACAGCACGTCATTGTCAATCCAGGCCACGGCGTCACAGTCTGCGGGCAAGTGTTGGAGTGCAACGTTCAGCAGCCGTTCTTTTTGCCACAGCACAGCGCCGCCATGTAGTTGTACCATGACGTCAGCATCTGTG
>Ga0209596_1003937_pt1 | contig 11475 bp, 8 predicted proteins | sample M_130807_MF_Meta_FD_187314 | JGI IMG/M metagenome (GOLD analysis project Ga0209596, IMG submission 187314) | Freshwater microbial communities from Lake Montjoie, Canada to study carbon cycling - M_130807_MF_MetaG (SPAdes) (version 2) | ecosystem: Environmental > Aquatic > Freshwater > Lake...
CCCGCCTGCCGCAGGATCTTCTAGTCCGCTAACTCCTGCTGGAGGGTAGGTAGTAGGCGGTACTGCCGCAATAGGCATACCGGTTGCATCAACTGGATCGCCTTGTGCATTAACAAAGCCACCATTGTTGTCCGGAGTAACAGGACCAAATCCTTCGCCACCGTTATTGGCAGCCAAATTTTCAGCACGTTGTACTGCAACAGCATTGTCAACTCCACCAAATTCATCTGTTTGTCCAGTGAATAGGCCGGGTTCAACATCTGTGGCTTGTTCAGCCAGTACACGACGATTTTCTGCTTGCTGTGCATCTAGTGCATCTGCTTCAGCATCAGACATCACTGCCACATCATTGGGACCTAGGTCAACTGGCCCTGCGTCTGCTGCCTGTTGAGCATCAAATCGTGCTTGTTCGTACGGATCAGAATTTGTGTCAACGTTGTCAGGATCAAACACGCTTTCTCCAGGTCCTGGACGTGCATCAACTGCTGCCGCATCATTGCGTTCGTTTTGTAAATCTTGGGTGGCATCAACTGCGGCAGCATCATTACGCTCACCTTGTGCCGCCGCCAAAGCATCAACATTGGCCGCATCATTGCGTTCGGCAGCCGCTGCCGACGGATCTTCCAATGCACTGACTTGAGAAGGTGCATCGCCACCCTGTCCGGTAATTTCGTATGCATTGGCATTGGTTTGTGCCACGGCTTCATTGTATTGAGTATTTTTTTCCAACACAGCAACACGGTCATTGTTTTGATCAATTACATTTTGATTCTGATCAATAGCGAGTGCCTGTTGAGCATTGTTGGCTTCTAGTTGTGCTCTACGTGCATCGCTAATGTTGGGATCAGCCAATTCAGTGTTGTTTATAGCAATTTGTGTTTGTGAATCTAAAATATATTGATCAGCCGAGGCATTTGCTTCATTGGCATTTTGTATTTCAATTTTATTTTTTGCAATTTCGGCGGTAGCACCTTCGATATTTTTTAAATTTTGATTGCCCGGTGATGTTGTTGCTGATAGTTTTGCCGCGTCAACCCCCAGTTGTGGATCAAATGGATCGCCATTGATCAGTGTAGGGCCAGCTGGATATGTTGTGGGTGGTACACCTGCAATGGGCATACCAGTTGAATCAACCGGGTTGCCTTGTGCATTAACAAAACCGCCATTGCCATCAGGAGTACCCAAGGTAAAGCCTTCGCCACCGTTGTTTGTGTCAACTGCGGCTTTTGCTGTTGCTGGGCCAGTTACTGGTGCTTCTAGGGCCGCAACACCAGAACCTGTTTTGGCTGCCAGGGCGGTTGCTGTGGGCTTGGCTCCAAATAATCCGCCTACTGTGGCAGAAAAATTTGTAAACAAACTGCTGAGGCCACTACCGCCCCCGGTGCCGCCCCCGAGCAATCCGCTAAACAACCCACCAATTGTGCCTAATGCACTGTCGATCAACGGAACTCCAGTTTTGAGTGTACCAAATCCTGCAGTGGCAAATAGTGTGCTTCCTGGTAATTGTGGAAGGCCGCCTCTTGCACGTATGTAAGGGTCTGTGGGGTCGGCATTACCTAAGAATTGTATTTGTTCGGGGGTTAGTCCTGCATAAGCATCGTTAACAGGGGCAGAATATGTTGTGGGTGGTACTCCGGCAATTGGCATACCATTTGAATCAACTGGGTCGCCCTGAGCATTAACAAAGCCGCCATTGCCATCGGATGTGCCCAAAGTAAAACCTTCGCCACCGTTGTTTAGATTAACTGGACTAGAATATGTTGTAGGAGGTACTGCTGGAATAACCACACCATTAGCGGTTACAGGATTTCCGTTTGCATTTACAAAGCCGCCAGATCCGCTGGGGTCGGGCATTACACCAAGGCTAGGATCACTAGTAGGCAATACCGGAGTATCTTTTGTGCTCGGGCCCACGCCAGCATAGTATGTTTGGCCGGTCTCTTCGTTGATTTTAAAACCAGGTTGTAGATTTCCAGTATCATCGTATGCAGGAAACTGACTCGGATCACTTGCCGGTTTAACTGCCGAGTCTTTTGCGGCAGTTTGATACACAACTTTTTTGGTGTTGGTAGTAGTGTTGGGTACTGTATTAGTCGTAGGAAGTTTAGGTGGATTTGCTACTACTGTAGTTGTTCCGCCATTACTATCTTCACCTGCATAGTTGCCAAGAGCGTCGTAAATTGCTGCCATTTGTGTATTCCTATCACTTATTTACCCATTTTAAAAACTGGTATTTTAACAATAGGTTGACAAATGTTGTAAATGTGCTACAATAAGTACATATTAGGAGACCCAGTCACTCATGACTTTACTACCCAAAGCGGCGCCCCGCGTCAATTATCTCAACAACAGAGACATTTTAAAAGAAATTCACTCTAGCAAAAACAACTACTGCTGGTTCCAAGATCGTGTGAACGATCATCAGTTTGATATTATTTTGCCCAGCCTGGACAAGATCAATCAACGTACCATAGCAGAAGCACGACGCAATCGTGCTGACCGTTTGAAACGTGAGGGTACCATAGTAGACCCAAAAAAGATACCCAACACAGACATTGTGTTCCGTATCACCTGCTGGGATCATATTCCCAAAGCACCCAAGAAAATTACCAAGGCCGAAGCCAAACGCAAGAAGCTGGAAGACATATTAGACTTGGATGATGCTGTAGAAGACGATCCACTAGCAGACATCATTGATATTCCTGTGCTGGATATGAATCATGTGCGTGTGAACTTCCCACCGTTTGAGCAGTATCGCTTGGATGAAAACAAAACACCGTTTATTGTCGGACGAAGTCACTGGCGTGGCGATTTGGCCACAGGAGAGTATTCTAAAGATCATGGCGAGATGACTAAAAAACTGGCCTTGATGTTTATGAAACTTTGCGAAAGATATGCCACAAGGAGTAACTGGCGTGGATACACCTACAACGAAGAAATGCGAGGCCAGGCCTTGCTTCAACTCAGTCAAATCGGATTGCAGTTTGATGAGTCAAAATCGCAGAACCCTTTTGCGTATTATACTGCCGCTATCACTAATAGTTTCACTCGTATCTTGAATATCGAAAAGAAAAATCAAAACATACGTGATGACATATTAGAGATGAACGGGCTCAATCCATCATGGACACGTCAGAACTCGGGTCGAGCTGGCATGGCGGCTATGAGTGGGCCAGTTACCTCTAGCCTGGATGAGTAGTTTGTGTTGTCCTTTTGTATCAACTATTTGTCTCCAGCCAATCAACTGGTGTATGATCAGGAATTAAAATGTTGTTATCTATTGATCTACAAAAACGGCACTAGATCACTGTTGGGAATGTGCAAGAAAGATCCTGATAGATTTTTAAATTTTATAGGTGCTGATTCAACAAATTTTTTGCGGCAGCACCAAATTACAACTTTAGCAGTTTTGATAAGAGATCCAATTGAAAGATTTTTTTCTGGGTTAGTAACACAAGCTCTGAGATTAAAAATTGACATCAAAGAAGTGTTTACGATTTGGGAAAATACGCGGCCACAAGATCAAGATACAATTACAAAAACTATCAATATATTTGACATACATACTGTGCCACAATTTTGGTTTTTATTGCGATCAACTCAATTGCCCGAATTAAAATTTAATATATTACCACTGTCGAGTTTGTCAAACATTTATCCTGCTTCAGAAAAAATCAATGTACATCCAGATGTAATCAAGGTTGGCCCTAAGGATGTAAGTGCAGAATTATTACACAAGATTGATTATTTTTTTACCGAAGATATTGTGTTGTACAATCAATTTCAAAACAAAATAACCGATCTAGAATCTATTATCAAACAAATTAGATTAGAAAAAAATTTTACAGAAGAATACAGATCGTATTACAAAATGTTAACCTATCTTTGATATATTTTAGTAAATATGCTCGGTATGGTCGTAAGTACTCCAAATAAATAGTATAATATCACAATGACTAACCTATTTAGTAAAGCCGCGATCTTTACAGACATTCACTTTGGCCTAAAATCAAACAGTACTCAACACAACGAGGATTGTTTGAATTTTGTCAAATGGGCCACTGCCAAGGCCCGAGCCGAGGGTTGTGAAACTGCAATGTTTCTTGGTGACTGGCACAACAACCGTGCAAGTTTGAACATTGTCACACTTAATTACAGTCTTCGAGCATTGGAGCATCTAAATGATAATTTTCAGAATGTATATTTTATTCCTGGTAATCATGATTTGTATTACCGGGATAAGCGTGATATACAATCGGTTGAGTGGGCAAGACATCTCCCAAATGTTGAAATATGTAACGATTGGTTCCATAGTAGCGACGTTGTTATTGCTCCTTGGCTTGTTGGTGACGACCATAAGCGTATTCCAAAACTAACGGGCAAGTACATGTTTGGGCATTTTGAACTGCCCGGTTACTTGATGAATGCCATGGTAGAGATGCCAGATCACGGTGAAGTACGCAGAGAAGACTTCAACAACTTCGAGCATGTGTTTACTGGACACTTTCACAAACGACAGACCAAAAAGAACATTACCTACATTGGCAATTGCTTCCCGCACAACTATGCCGATGCTGGAGACGACGAACGTGGCTTGACCATCATTGAGTGGGGCAAAGATCCTGTGCATCATGCTTGGCCAGATCAACCCAGATATCGTGTGTTAGGGCTTGCTAACATTATCGACAATGCACCAAATTTATTAGCACCCGGTATGCATGTGCGTGTGCAACTAGACATTGAAATATCATATGAAGAAGCTAACTTTATCAAAGAAACTTATATCAAAGATTATCAACTGAGAGAGATGGCCTTGATACCCAACAAGAACTCGTCTGTGGATACCGACATGGCACCCGGGGAAGTCAAGTTTGAATCAGTAGACCAAATTGTTACAGATCAAATTACTAATATTGAATCAGAATTTTACGATCCAAAACTATTGTTGAAGATTTATCAAAATTTATGATCTATTGTGTATGGTACCCATCAGGCGGGTTTGGACATTTTGTAAATGCTGTGTTGAGCTTGTATGGCAAAAACTTTGTAAGGCCGCAAGGTACATTGGAGTTTTCCCCAAACGGTAATAGTCACAGTCTTGATGTTGTTGTTCCAAAATATTATCAAAATCATTGGCCACATAACTTTGAGTTTGATAAAACTAAAAACTATTCAGTATTGATAGACAACGGCATCAATGATGAAGGCACTAGATTTAAATCCTATTTTCCCAATGCTACAGTTATTAAAATTTGTTACAGTGATCACAGTTGGCCAGTTGTTGCTCGTACCATGATTGACAAAGCCATGACGAGCAATATTGAAACTCAATTGCCCACTGCTGAATGGGACACTGACCAACCTTGGGCCAAGAGAGAAAAATATTTTTTGTTTTTGCGTGATCATCAATTAAGAAATGCCTGGCGGTCCGAAAACGATAATTGTATATATGTCGAACACTTGTTTGATTATAGTAATCTCTACAACAGATTGAATAGATTCGAAAAAATTTTACCATTCAAAGACAGTTGGAATCTCTGGAGAGAGACAAATTCTAAATACATTGACCCGTGCGAAACTGCTGACATTGCAATACAACACATTAAAAATCACCAAACATTTAACTTGAGTCATGTAACTGATATCTGGGCACAAGCAATAATTTATTATTATGTTTGGTTAGAATTCGGTGTTGAAGTGCCGCACAATGATTTTGCAAATTGGATAGATTCGACTGATCGAATCACAGCATTACTATGAATGCCCCAAATATCTTATTAAGAGATGACAATTTTTTGTCCGCACAGGAAATTAAATTTTATCAAAATCTGATGCCGCATGGATGGACTCCGTCACCTTCGATACAAAATATCAAATACTTTTCAAAAAATCTATATCAATATTATGAGTGGAATGGGGATTGGGACTCGGCTCGTTGGCTAGATTCTACACCGCTCGAATGGGAATTGTTGTACAACAAAATTTCTAAATTTTTACCCAAACATTATACACATTGGGTTGATTTAAAAATTACTCCACCACTTTCAACTGGCACACCACTTCACCGAGACAAAGATCCGTGGAGTTCTGGAGGAGATACCACTAGATTTTCTCGGGCAATTACTGTATTATGTAATCTTAACCATGAGTGGGATCCACACTGGGGAGGTGATTTTGTTTTGCACTGTGAACAAAATAAGCAATTGGCTGAACACACCCGAATACCTATTTGTCCCGGACAACTAGTAATCATAGAAAATTGTTATCATAGTATTGCACCTATTGTTGTACATGATAAAAGTAGACTTAGTTTTATTTTACACATTCTGGAATATCGATGATTCATATAAAAAATTTAACTGTTAAAAATTTCATGAGCGTGGGTGCCGCAACACAAGCGATTGACTTTGATCGCACTGACTTGACCTTGGTCTTGGGAGAAAACTTAGACCTAGGTGGCGATGGATCTCGCAACGGTACAGGAAAGACCACAATCATCAATGCCCTAAGTTATGCATTGTATGGACAAGCACTGTCAAACATCCGCAAAGACAATCTAGTAAACAAAACCAACAGCAAGAACATGTTGGTCAGTTTAGATTTTATTGTAGGCGGGCAAGAATACAGAATTGAACGTGGTCGTAAACCCAATGTGTTGCGTTTTTATATCAACAATGAGCACAAGGCTGCTGAGGACGAAGCCCAGGGTGACAGTCGTGAAACACAAGATGCTATAGAACGTATCATGAACATGAGTCACGACATGTTCAAACATGTGTTGGCATTGAACACTTACACAGAACCTTTCCTAAGCCTAAAAGCCAATGACCAACGCAACATAATTGAACAGTTGCTAGGTATCACATTGTTGAGTGAACGTGCTGAGCGTATCAAAGAGCTCAATAGAGAAACCAAGGATGCTATCAGTCAAGAAGAATTTAGAATACGTGCTGTGCAAGAAGCCAATAAACGTATTGAAGAACAGATCGAAAGTCTGCGTAAACGTCAGAGACTTTGGATTGCCAAACGTGACGAAGATGTGGCAAAACTTGTGCAGGCGGTGGCCGATCTTGAACATATTGATATCGATGCTGAGATACAAGCACACAGAGATCTTGAAACATATCATGTAAAACAAAAAACCATTGACCAAGCCACTAAATGGATTCGCAGTATAGAAAGTGACAATGCCAAACAAAACAAACTGATTGAGCGACTCAAACAAGAAATTGCATTGTTAGAAGATCACAAGTGTCACAGTTGCGGGCAGGATATCCATGACCTCAAACAAGATGAGCTTCGAACTGCCAAACAAGCACAAATGCAAGAACATGCTCTTCAATTGTTAACCAATGCTAGCCAATGGCAAGAACACACTGATACACTAAACACCTTGGGCGAATTAGGTAAAGCACCCACTGTGTTTTATGATACCCTCGAACATGCATTGAATCATCGTAACTCAGTAGAAACCTTGCGTAAAGATTTGACCACAAGATCTGCAGATGTTGATCCATACGACGAACAAATTGCAGACATGCAAGGACAAGCCTTGCAGTCTGTAGCGTATGATACCTTAAACGATCTTACAAGATTACAAGATCATCAAGAATTCTTGCTCAAACTATTGACATCAAAAGACAGTTTTGTACGCAAGAAGATCATTGATCAAAATTTGAGTTACTTGAATGCAAGGCTTACTCACTACCTGGATAGAATAGGATTGCCACATACTGTGAAGTTTTTGAATGACTTGACTGTAAGCATCGAAGAGCTGGGCCGCGAACTAGACTTTGACAACTTATCACGTGGCGAGCGTAATAGATTGATCTTGTCAATGTCGTGGGCATTCCGAGATGTGTGGGAAAGTTTATACAGTCCAATTAACTTATTGTTCATTGATGAACTTATCGACAATGGATTAGATACACAAGGTGTAGAAAATGCGTTAGCTTTGCTAAAGAAGATGAGCAGGGAACGACACAAATCAATTTGGCTTGTATCACACAGGGACGAACTTGCAGGACGAGTAGAAAATATACTCAAGGTTGTGAAAGAAAACGGCTTTACTAGTTACAATACAGATGTTGAAATCAATTAATAATTGGAGAGAGGTTCAGCTCAAGTGGTACAACGGCACCACCATTGAGCAAGACTACGAATTAGAATTATTTGTAAAAGAGAATAATATTAGTCGTATCGGCTATCATGGACCAAATAATTATTTGGAAGAGCTATTGGGTAGCAAACAAACTGATAATCTTGATTTATGTGTGTACTATGTCAACCAACTGTTTAAATTTAGCGAAATCGTTTATGACTGTAATAAAATCATCAATGAAAAGTTGTTACCCAATGGATTTTTATATTTAACTGTTAATAAATTTTTAGCAGAGCCCGAATATTTTGAAAATTCAACACAAGATTACGACGAATCTATTTTTATTTTCCTTAAGGAAAAAATAAATGCACCAGTTATCAAATATCATAGTGGTAAAACTGATGGTGGTATAAGATTTAATTGGGTGCATCCGTTGACCAGAGTATATTTTAAAAATGTCAATACTATCTAAAATTAACATTGTTGATTCAGACCATGTCAAAGATCAGTATTGTTCTAGTCTTTATAAAATTAGCAATGATATTGTTAATCTAGTTAAATTAAAATTATTGGCAGGCACAACTGTGGTATTGAATAGTGGCAGTTTTAGATTTGATATTGATGCAATTTATTTAGAACCTAAATATCTTGCACAACATGATCTAACATGGCATCAGAATACCTTGTTTATAAATTACGAAAACAACATGTTGCTTGAATATACTCTAAACAAGATCAATCCTACAAATATTGTTATACTCAACTCTGAAATTTTTATTCAATATAGAAGCTGGTCCGACATAGACACCGAGATTAAAAAATTAAAACAGTTTACTACTCAAATAATAGTCACGGTGCCCAAACATCGATTTGATTTTAATCGATTGCGATACACGTATGAAACTATAGCAGAAAAATTAAATGCAACAATAGTAGAAAACACACTATTAATATGTCACTAACAATATTAAGATGGCGAGGAGGCATGTGCGGAGACACAGTATTAAAACTTGTGTTACTAAGCAATCCTCACCTGCGTTGTCAAAATCAATATGTGGATTCAACTGATTTAGTTAGTTCTCGCCCTGACATAAAGTATGTTAGTTTGTTTGAGCATGATCAAATTGGTAAAATGTCTTTGAAAGATTTTTCAAAAGTAAATTTAGAATTACTTAAAACACAACTTGATTTGCTAGAACAATCTAGTGCTATCAGTGGGGAACAGTGGATTTTGAAAAGCCATGTGTATGATGAGCCATCTAAATATCGCATTATAGATATAATCGCAAATGCTAACACAATGCCGTTTGTTGTAAATGCTAATTTAATTAAAAATTCAAGTGCATTTGATAAAATATATGCTTATCATCCGATAATATCAAAAATCAAAGATCCCGAGATACTTGATAAATTTCATATGTTTAACATGGCTAAAGATTTGTTAAGTTTTAAAAATGTCAGCCATGAACAATTGCATCTTGAAGATATTTTAGGAGGATGGGATAGGTTAAGTAATTCGTTGTCTGAGTTGGGATTTAACGTTGATCAAAACTATCAACCAATCTATCAACCCTGGCTAGATGCTAATAAAATTTTTATGCCAAGTCAACATTACCAACAACTAGTAACTGAACAAAATTTTGATTATTTGTGTCAAAGTTTGAACATGTACGAACGATATTGCTTGTTGGCATTGTCGAGAAATAAATTTAAAATATTAACATGAATTTCTTTGATTATAATATAATTGATGAATACCAAATTGAAGTAACCACTTACTGCAATGCCGCATGTCCGCAATGTCCTAGAAACAACAACGGATCGGGTATTAATCCGTATCTCAAACTAGAGCATTTGCCTAGAGCAGTAATTGATTTGGCGTTTGACCATGAGTTGTGCAATCGACTGCGTCAAGTGTTCTTTTGTGGCAGCTACGGCGATCCTATCATGCATCCAGAGTTTTTGAATATCTTGAGAGACTTTAGACGCAAGTGTCCTACACTTTGGTTATACATACACACCAATGGTGGTGTACATGACACAAACTACTGGCAAGAGATGGCCGAGATCATTGGCGGGTATGGACAAGTTGATTTTAATATTGATGGCCTTGACACCACCAACTGGCTTTATAGAAGAAACACAGACTTTAACAAAATTATTGCCAATGCTGGTGCATTTATCACTGCTGGGGGACGGGCTGTTTGGAACTTTATTGTGTTTGAGCACAATCAGGACCAAGTGGAAAAAGCACGAGCACTCAGCCAACAGATCGGGTTTCACGATTTTAAATATCGATCCACTGGCAGATTTTTAAATCATCAGACCATGGATACATTCAATGAATGGCCGGTACAGTCACGACAAGGGCAGACTGAGTATATATTAACACCCACTACGTTAAGCAAATACAAAAACAAAAGTATTGAAATTTTGCCTAATCTTAAAAATCAATACCCAGACATGAAAGAGTATTTTGCCAATACAGAAATATGTTGCGATGCGTTGACAGGTAACAAAGTAGCAATTAACGCCAGTGGACTTGTATTGCCCTGTAACATGTTAAATCACAATCTAAGTGATGCTAGGTTTCGAGATCAATCAGTATTACCCTGTAGCAACGACTTGAGCACAGTTGATGGAAAAAATCAAGTACAAGAGTTTGTTGATCGATACGGACAAGACAACCTAAACATTCATCATCAATCACTAAAACAAATATTTAAAAATTCGTTTTGGATTGACCTTGTGAACAGTTGGAAGTATAATACATTTCCCGAGCGGCTGTTCGAATGTGCAATGACCTGCGGGAAACAATTTACTAAAGTTTGGGACCAAACAAAAATGACAAAAACATTCTTAATTACTGGGGGCAATCGCGGATTGGGGTTGCACCTAAAACAAATATTTGATGGCGTCAGCATCAGTCGGTCTGATGGCTATGACATCACAAAAGATCTCGAAACCATTGCCAAAATGAGTTTAGACTATGATGTGTTTGTTAACAATGCATTTGACGGGCCGCCGCAAGAGTCTTGGGCTAACTTTGCTCAAGCACAGATATATTTTGCTGTGTACGATGCCTGGAAGGCCGCAGGCAAATCAGGATACATTTTTAACATTGGGTCTACTGGCGGCAAGAGTGTGGTTGCTCCAGAACCCAGATTTGAAACTTATCGTGTGAGCAAAGTCGCTCTAGATCATGCAAGCCGACAAGGCACACAAGCATTTAAACAGAATCTAGTACCGTTTAAAACAACCTTGCTCACACTAGACAGATTGGATACAGAACTCAGCCGTAGCCGTCCTACATGGACCGGAAACGGCGTTAATTTAACTGATATCAGCAATTTTATACAATACGCTACCACTGT
>Ga0209596_1003939_pt1 | contig 11473 bp, 8 predicted proteins | sample M_130807_MF_Meta_FD_187314 | JGI IMG/M metagenome (GOLD analysis project Ga0209596, IMG submission 187314) | Freshwater microbial communities from Lake Montjoie, Canada to study carbon cycling - M_130807_MF_MetaG (SPAdes) (version 2) | ecosystem: Environmental > Aquatic > Freshwater > Lake...
AGATAGACCTGTAAACTAAGCCCACCACTTGGAGACGTCGCATAGCCCGGTCGAGTGCGCCTCACTGCTAACGAGGTATACCCCTTAAAGGTATCGGAGGTTCAAATCCTCTCGTCTCCGCCAGTAAGAAAAATAGAGAACATTTAAAACTTTTTGTATGGCAATAGTTGGCACGGGCCCTGCAGGTTATTTTGCTGCGCAAGCCGCTTTCAGTCCAAAATATTAAACATGTGTATCTTTCTAAAATTTGATATGAAATTTAATAATAGAGAAGCAAATGAAACTATACTTTTGCTAAAGAAAAAAATTTGAGGTAATTAATTCGAACAAGAAGGAGTGGTTAAGTGAGTGAACTTCGACAGAGCGCTCCTCTCCTTGATGCTTATCTTTCCTACTTTGAAAGTAAACGGCTACCATTTACAATTCCGGGACATAAACAAAGAGCATCCGGTCTCGATCTCGGGCTCGGCGCAGTAGTTGATGCAGATATACCTCTCTACGGAGGACTCGACGAGATCAAATTATCACTAGGAGTTTTAGCGAAAGCTGAAAAACTAGCTGCTTCTTTCTGGGGTGGAGATTATGCGCGCTTTTCTACCGGCGGTTCTACCCATGTAAACCAAGCGGTTATTTTTGCACTCGGTAAACCTGGCGACAAGGTTGCCTTGTCGCGGACTGCTCATCGATCAGTGTTGAGCGCGCTAGTACTTGCTGGGCTAGAACCGCTATGGCTCTCACCAGATATAGATATAACGACGGGTGTGCCTATTGGAATTTCTGTAGCTGAATTTGAAAAAGTTTTATCTCAAAAACCAATTGCACTATTACTAACGGAGCCAGGTTATTTAGGAACCATCTCGGATCTCCCGGCACTTATTTCTAAAGCCCATGAACTATCCATCCCAGTAGTCATTGATGCCGCGTGGGGAGCACACTTTGGATTTCATTCGGAACTACCTCGCAACGCAATTCAATTGGGAGCCGATGCACTCATCACCAGCACTCACAAAGCCTTACCTGGATATAGCGCATCAGCACTTCTTATTGCACGCAGCCAATATTTAAACATAGATCGTCTGGAGCAAAGTTTCGAAACAACACATACAACATCGCCTGCAGGCGCTCCTCTTGCGTCAATTGATGGTTGTCGAGCGCTATTACAAACACGTGGTGAAACATTGATTTCAAATCTGATAAAAAATGTAATGAATTTTAAAAAAACTGTAGCGAAAGAATTTTCAGACGATGTATTTCTTAATTCTACCCATTTCCCAATTGGGCGTTTTGATATCACTAAAATTGTGCTGCGAACGAATCAGTTAGGTGCATCTGGATTGGATGTTGAAAAAGCTATTGGAAAGTTCGGTCTTCGTGTTGAAATGGCCGACCTAGATACGGTGGTTTTTCTCGCAACACTTGCCGATAATTCTGCTGACTTTTTAGAGATGTCCACAATCTTAATTCCAGTTCTCAAAAATTTAGCAAGCACTCCTCGCCAAACGGCGACCGCTCTGAGTTGGTCAGTATCACCAGTTACAGCGATCTCTATGCGCGAGGCATATTTTGCTGAGACTGAAATAGTTAGCGCTGAAAATGCACTTGGTCGAGTTTCTGCAGATTTAATAGCCCCATATCCGCCAGGGGTGGCTGTTGTGGCGCCGGGTGAAGTACTAACTCGACAAATAATTGACGGCCTTACGGAATTAAAAACGACAGGCGTCCGGATCGCCTATGCAACCGATAGTAACCTGACTACTTATAGAGTGGTAAAGATTTGATTGGTTTCTAACTATAAGATGGCTAGATATTTTCAGCACTCATCTTGTTAGAAATTTAAGTTAGGTAAATTAAGAATATTTCAGTATCTTTAACGGATGAAAGATGAAGCTATAAATAAAGGGATTGTGGCGAAGGTAGAAGCCCTTGATATTCGTTTAATTCGCTACCTCTACTGCGATCTTGCTGGCGTAATTCGCGGCAAAACAGTTCATGCTTCTCAATTCCCCAAAAAAATTAGTGAAGGTGTTGGACTTACTCGAGCACAAAACGCAGTAAATCTTTTCGAAGAACTTGTACCTGTCGAAGGCATGGAGCCAGTAGGTGAAGTTCGAATTATTCCCGATCCGGAAACTTTTACGATTTTGCCATGGGTGGATCGAACAGCCGGGATGTTTTCTGACCTGCTTGAACAGGATGGAAGTGAATGGGGTGGTTGCACTCGTTCTGTATTAAAGCGCGCCATTGATTTCGCTGCCAAACAAGGGATTGAAGTAATGGCGGCTTTTGAAACCGAGTTTTACCTTGCCGAAGAACGCGAAGGTGGTCCAATTCCTTGGAAAGATGCACCAGTCTATTCAAGCTCAGGGATGGATCGCGCGAGTGAAGTCATGAATTCCATTGTTGATAATCTCACCACGCAAGGGATTATTGTTGAACAAGCGATTAATGAATACGGACCAGGGCAACAAGAGATTGCTATTAAATATGACAATGCGCTACGAGCAGCAGATTTACACCTTAAGTTTCGAGATACTGTAAGAGGAACTGCCGAAGTTGAATTTGGATTACTTGCTTCGTTAGCACCCAAACCGTTTCCTAACGGAGTTGGCTCGGGGGCACATCTTCACTTCTCACTCTGGTCAATTGAGAATAAAACAAATCTTTTTTATAACCCAAAAGACCCAACAAAACTCTCAGAGCTTGGCCTAAATTTTGTAGCCGGCGTACTTGATCATTTACCAGGATTATTAGCGCTCACATGTCCTTCCTATGTGTCACACCATCGCCTAAAACCACACTCTTGGGCGGGAACAACGATCTCCTGGGGTTATGACAATCGGGAATGTGCAGTTCGAGTTGCGAGCCCATTTAATGGTCGCGAAATGGAATCCATTAATTTAGAGTTAAAAACTTGCGATGGATCTACAAATCCATATCTCGCGCTTGCAGGGTTAATTTTAGCTGGACTTGACGGTGTGGCTCGAAAACTAAAACCACCTTTACCCGCACACCGTGACCCAGAATATTTAACTAATGAAGAGAAAACATTGTGCCAAATTCGGCCATTACCCTCCTCTCACCTTGAAGCCCTTGAAGCGCTTGAAAAAGATGTACTTCTTACAAACGGCCTTGGCGAACTCATGACACGCGCTTACCTTGCAACAAGAAGAGCGGAGAATGCGAAAGCGAAACTTGAAGGCGATGAGTGGGCACGATTAGCAACTTTTAGCACCTTTTAACCCCCTGGTACGCTCAAAAAAGACCCCTTGTTGCAAAAATTTAAGAACAACACTCTTCACTTTTACTTTCTTTTAACAGAGAATTAACTCGACCTGCGCATCAGAGCCAGGCATTTTTATTGGAGGGGTCAATGCACGGAGAATCAAAAAATGGTTTACGGAAGAACCTCAACATCTGGGAAACAATCGGTATATCCGTTGCACTTATGGCGCCTTCCATGGCCGCGAACATAAATCCTCAAGGAACAGCTGGATTGATTGGTCGCGCAGTTCCAATTGCATTTGCGATGGCATTTGTTGGAGTACTTTTATTAGCTTACGGATTTGTTCGACTCTCGCAGAATTTTAATCACGCCGGTAGCGTTTATGGATTTGTTGGTGCGACTATGGGACCTCGGCAAGGAGTTGTTGCTGGGTGGGGCTTACTAGGCACTTACACCTTTTACACCTGCGTTTCTGTGATGGCTACTGGTATTTTTGGTGCAAAATTTTTAGATGCTGCTGGCATTTGGCGTAATCAGCCAAGTTGGGCTGCATTTCTTATCGCACTTATTGCGTTGATTGGTGGCTACATACTTGCAGTGGTGCCCGCAAAAAACGGAACTCGCATTCTACTTACCGTTGAAGGAGTTACCGTAGCCCTGATTCTCATTACCGCGTTTGCTGTTCTCGCTAAACTGATTTCAGGTACTGCTCCTGGCGGACAGAAAATCGATTGGAGTGTTTTTAGTGTTCCGGAAGGAACAGGAGCCAGCACTGTTTTCCTCGGTGCAGTATTTGGTTTCTTATCTTTTGCTGGCTTTGAAGCCTCAGCAACTCTTGGTGAAGAAGCATCAAACCCGCGTAGAGATATTCCACGCGCACTTCTTGGTACAGCAATTTTTGGCGGAATCTACTTTGTTTTTGTAACAACAATTGAAGCAATGGGATTTGGTACCAATGAAGCTGGAGTAAAAGCTTTCCAAACTTCTGGTTCCCTCATGGGAGATCTAGGATCGAGTTACATCGGTTCCTGGATAGGCACTTTAATTACTCTCGGGGCTTCCATAAGCGCCTTTGGTTGTGGAATTGCTTGCATAGTTGGCGCGTCACGTTTACTTTTCGCAATGGGACGCGACAGTGGCAACGCTTCGCTCGCAAAAGTTTCTGCAAAGAATGCGACACCTGTACAAGCCACTAACTCTGTAATTATCGCAGCTCTAGTCATTATGGTTGTATGGAAGTTGATTTTTCGTAGTCAACAACCATTCGACATTTTCGTCGGGTCTGGAACTATTGGAACTTTGATTTTGCTAGTTGCGTATGGGATGGCAACAGTTGGCGCGATTAAGTTTATATTTTTCACTGGTGCACCTAAGGCAAAAAGTTGGGAAATTATTATTCCAATTCTCGGGCTCATCGTGGTTGCCTATACTCTTTATCGGAACGTGATTCCATTCCCAACAAGCGGAGTGGCAAGAGCTTACCCAATCACCGCAATTGTCTGGCTAGTAATAGGAATTGTGGGAGTTTTAGCCAGACCAGCGCTAGCATCTAAGATTGGTTCTCAACTCACTAAAGATGAGAATCTTTCACCAAATCGATAAGTAAAAAATGTTAGAAAAAGTAAAAGTTGTGGACCTAACGATTCCGTTAGGTCCACAAACAATTATGTGGCCAGGCGCACCATCTCCTGAAGCGGAGACATTGGTTACCATCGCACATGATGGATATTTTGCACGTCGTGTTAGCTTTTATGAACACACTGGAACACATTTTGACGCTCCTTGTCATTTCGTTAACGGTTCGACAACAGTTGATAAAATTCCGGCCACTTCACTCGTTAAACCAGCAATTGTTATTGATATTTCCAAAAGGATTGGAAACGACCCAGATGGTGAACTTTTATTAAGCGATGTTGAAGCATTCGAAGAAAAGAACGGTCAGATTCCACTTGGTTGTGCGGTACTACTGCGCACTGGGTGGGAAGAATTTAATTCGAATGAAATAAAATATGTCGGCGCACCTGGAAATATTCGGTTTCCTGGCTTTGGGGTTGAGGCGGCAAAATTGCTCGTTAATGAACGGAAAGCAGTAGGGCTTGGAATCGACACTTTAGGAATTGATCCAGGTGGAGTTACAACCTTTCCTGTTCACGCAACGGTTAGTCATCCAAAAGGGCTCTGGCACTTAGAAAACCTACAAAATCTCAAGATGTTGCCACCTACTGGGGCATGGATTGTGGTGGGAGTTTTGCCGTTAATAGATGGTTCGGGAAGTCCTGCAAGAGTAATTGCTCTCGTACCGTAAAACTGCAAATATAAAAGGACAGATAGAAATATTGGTTTAGTTAATTTGTAGTTATTTACCTAGCAATGTGAAAGAGTGCCGCAGTGAAAGAACCGTTAGCGTTTGCAGCTACCTGTGATCTCGTAAGTATTGTCCGCGGCAGGTCACTACCACTTTCAGAATTATTGCGATCTCCTTACGGCGTGGGCTGGGTGCCAGCGAACCTTGCACTTACATCCTTTGGCCCAATAGCCGAACCTAACTCATTTAGCTCTTTAGGAGATTTGCGTTTGATTCCTGATCTTTCAACAGAAATTTTGCTCCCACCAATTGCAAATGGGATCTCTGATGGTTCACCGCTCCATCTTTTTCTCTGCAACCAGACATTACCGGATGGTTCACCATGGGATTGCTGCACTCGCACGCATGCAATTAACGCCATTAAAGAATTAAAAGAAAAACACAACATTGAAATTACCGCGGCTTTCGAACATGAGTTTACATTGACTGGATTTGCTAATGGAGCACCTTTTAGTTTGGAAAAACTTAGAGGTGCAGAGCCATTTGGGAGCGACCTTTGGCACAATCTCGAAGCCAATGGTTTAGAACCAGAAAATTGGTTGCCAGAATACGGAACAGGGCAATTCGAAATAACTCTACGTCCGAAAGATGCGCTACGAGCTGCAGATAACGCAATTCTGCTCCGTGAAATTGTTAGAGATACGGCGCGATCTCATGGAATGCGAGCAAGTTTTGTACCACTTCCTCGTCCGGATGGGATCGGCAACGGGGTTCATGTACACATTTCACTCTCGCGTGACGGGAAGCCGATCACTTACGATCCCAAAGAACCAAAAAATCTTTCATTGATTGCATCTAAAGCTGTCGCTGGCATTTTAAAACATGCCGAAGCTTTACTTGCCTTTACTGCTCCAAGCCAAATTTCGGCGCTTCGTCTCACTCCACATCGTTGGAGTAGTGGTGTTATTGCTATCGCCGAACATAATCGTGAAGCTTTATTAAGAATCTGTCCTCTGGTAGGCAACGATGAAAAAAATCACATACGAGCATTTAATGTTGAATATCGTGCGGCAGATGCTACCGCTAACCCCTGGCTTATTATTTCACTTCTTATTCGTTCACTAACCGACGGCTTAGATATGAATGAAGCAGTGGGCGAAATTTTAACCGGTGAAACTGAAGGGCTTCCGGGTGTTCGCCTACTACCAACGACTTTGCAAGATGAGTTAGTTTATCTTGCCAAAAACGAAAAAGTTAAATCATGGTTTCCGCCGCAACTTCTCGCCACCCACATTGCTATTCGTGAGAGTGAAGCTAGAGTTCTTGCTGGGCTCACAGATGCAGAAAAATGCGAAAGGTATGCAAATGTCTATTGATTGGCGTCAACTTCCAAGCGGACCTGCCACCGAGGCACTTGTGGATTTTCCCTTACTCGATCATCACGTACACGGAGTTGTAATAGAGAATCCAAGTGTTGATTTTTTTGCTGGCATGATGACAGAGTCAGATCGACAACCAGCATCACTTGAGGATGCAATGTTTTCACAAGTTGGCTACGCAACTAGACGTTGGTGTGCACCTTTACTTGATCTGGAACCACACGCAGCTCCTAAGGAATATTTTGCTCGCCGGATTTTATTAGGTGCAGATGAAGTAAATAGTCGTTTTCTTAAGTCAAGCGGGATTGGTCACTACTTTATTGAAACCGGATACCGCGGCAATGAGATTCATAACCCAACCGGGATGGCAAAACTATCTGGAGCTAAAGTTGATGAAATAATTAGGTTAGAAACAGTAGTAGAACAACTTGCGTTGGATGGTGTCGAACCAACAAATTTTATTAGTGACTTTCAGAAACGATTAGCAGAAGTTTCTAAAGATGCTATTGGATTGAAATCTATTTTGGCTTACCGTACTGGCCTCGATGTAGACCCTTCACGTCCTAGCGATACAGATGTTATTTCTGCTGCTACAAAATGGCTCAAAGAGGTAGAGAAGAGTGGAAAAGCTAGAGTTGATGATCCAATTCTCTTACGTTTTCTCATTTGGGCGGGTGTTGATCGAAATTTACCAATTCAATTTCATATTGGTTATGGTGATCCAGATTTAAATCTCGATCGATGTGATCCGCTCTTAATGACAGGACTGATAAGAGAATTAGAGAAGAAGAAAATTAACGTATTTCTACTCCACACTTATCCCTTTCAAAGGAATGCTGGGTATCTAGCCCAAATGTTTGACAATGTTTTCCTTGATGTTGGCTTAGCAATTAATTATTCTGGTGCACGCTCTCGAGAGATAATCGCAGAGTCTCTTGAATTAGCTCCCTTCAAGAAAATTCTCTTCTCCTCGGATGCTTGGGGGCTCTCAGAACTGACTTTTCTAGGAGCGCTCCTATTCCGTCGCGGGCTGGGCGAAGTTCTCGATAGTTTTGTTGCACGCGGAGATTGGTCGGAAAATGATGCATTAGCAGTGGTAAAAGCGATTGGTAATCAGAATGCTCTTGCCGCTTACAATTTAAATAAATGATAAAATTACGGACTTGCTTGCAAAATGCCTATTCTCTATACAACATCGGCCGCGAATAGGATTAATTCTTTACTGGACAAGGGCGACCTCGCAGTCCTTACTGCTAACGAGGTAAGGTAGAAATACCTTTGGGGGTTCTAATCCTCTCGTCTCCGCCAGTAAATAGATCGGAGTTATCCAATGGCAACGTTCCGGGTAGCGGTTATCGGAGCTGGTCCAGCGGGATATTTCGCCGCACAAGCTTTACAAAATGCCGAAACTGAAGACTTGAAGTTTTCAATTGACATGATTGAGCGGTTGCCGACACCATGGGGATTAGTAAGAAGTGGTGTTGCGCCTGATCACCCAAAAATTAAAACTGTGTCTAAAGTCTTTGAAAAGATTGCAGCTGATCCTAACTTTCGTCTCTTTGCAAACGTTGAAATTGGCAGCGACATAAGTATCGCCCAGCTAAAAGAAAAATATGATGCAGTAGTTATTGCAACTGGCTCATCTTTAGGAAAAACCCTAGGCATACCTGGCGAAGAGCTACCTGGATCAATATCATCTGCAGATTTTGTGCCTTGGTATAACGCACATCCAGATTATGTGGCGGTAAATGTTCCACTGAATTGTGACACTGCGGTTGTAATTGGTGCAGGCAATGTTGCAATAGATGTTGCACGCATGTTGGCGCTTGAACCAAGTGAGTTAGATCCAACCGACACGGCAGATCATGCAATTGTGGCCTTTAAAAATAGCGCTGTGCGCGATGTTTATATCAGCGCTCGCCGTGGCCCAGAGCATGCAGCTTTTACTTCCCCAGAACTTCGCGAACTTCCAAAACTTGAACATACCAATGTTGTCATTAGCAAAGATGATATTAATGGCGCACTTGTTCGCGCTGGGGCAGAACCTGAAAAAGATGTGAAAAGCAACCTAGATGCAATGCTTTTGATGGCTGAATCTCAAAAGAGTGAACATGAGCGCACCATGCATTTTCTTTTCCAGCACACACCTAAGCAAATCCTGGGTACAGAGCGCGTTGAAGGCGTCTTGTATTCAACCCCTAACGGTGATGTAACGGTTAAATGTGGTCTAGTTATTACCGCGATCGGCTATCAAGCAGCCAGCATTAATGGTGTGCCATATGAGAATGGAAAAGTTGTTAATACCGGCGGTCGCGTGAAAGAAAACCTCTATGTTGTTGGTTGGGCAAAGCGCGGTCCGACAGGTGTAATTGGCACTAATAAATCAGATGCTGCAGCAGTTGTTGAGTTAATAATCAACGATATGAAATCACCAAAGAACGCTGGGGAAATTTCAGATTTGTTGACCAATCAGGTAGTTGTTGATCAAAGGGCTTGGCAGAAAATAAATGAGGCCGAGGTGGCTGCCGGTGAGTTAAAGGGTAAACCTCGGGTTAAGAGTATTAAGCGCGATGAGCTTTTGAAGTTGGGATTGTCGTGACCTTTTTCACCTTGCAGTAATTCTCTCGTTACCTAAAAAACACTTCCACGGAATTAAGTAATGCTTAGATAGCGCCATGAATAAAACCCTTTCATCAAGAAAATTTACCGGCTTTGGCGCACTAGCCACAGCCATCACTCTATTAGTCTCCCTACTAATTCCTACGGCACAAGCTGCCACATATTCACTGCCAAATGCCCCAACCGATGTCACCTCTTATTTAGGTGCACGTGGAGTTGTTGTTAAATGGAAGCCAGCGACTGATGTAACCCCAGAAGTAACTGGTTATGTTGTTTCAGCCGGCGCCGGCTCATGCCCGATCTTCGTCCCTGCGAACTACCACTCACTTGTAACAATGCCAGTTGTTGTTGGTCAACCAGCGGGAACTCCATTTGTTCAAGCAGTTAATGCTTATGGTTTTTCTAAGCCAGGAATGTCTAAGCAGACTTTCACGGCAACCCAGTTAGCGACAGTTGCATCTCCAAGCAACCGTGTAGTGCAGTTATTGCAATTTAGCGATCTGCATGGAGCGATTGAAGTGGGAAGCTCCTTTGGAACACCACTTCTAGCAAGTAATTTTGCTGCAGACCGCAAGACCGCTGCGGCAACAATCACAGTTTCATCAGGAGATAACATCGGAGCAGCACCTCCAATCTCAACAGAGTTTGAAGAGATGCCAACCATTGAATCAATGAATTTAATAAAGGTAGACGCTTCAACATTTGGAAATCACGAGCACGATAGAAGTTTGACTCACGTTCAAAAAGTTATTGGCGCATCCGATTTTCAATGGGTTGTCGCTAACTACGGTGATGAGTCACTAGCTGTGCTCAAGTCCGGCGCTAAAACAGCAAAGGCATTCACGATTATTGATCGTGGTGGAATTAAGGTTGGAATTGTTGGTGCTAACACACCAGAAACAATCGAACAAGTATTCCCCGGAAACCTCGACTACAAAGATGCAACAGGAGCCAAGAAGACGATCCAAATTGACCCAGGCGTAGTGGGTGTCAATAAGGCGATAGTTGCGGCAAAGGATGCTGGAGCCGAAATTGTTGTCGTAGTAATTCACCAAGGATGGTCAGAAAACTCTGATGGCGTTGCAAAAGGCTTGTATAACGACCTTGCTGCAAAAATTAAAGGAGCTTCAGTTATCTATGGTGGTCACAGCCACCAAACATTCTCAACTTTGATTCCAGGCGGGCGTGCAAAAGCACCAGTTTTGCTTGGTGAAGTTCGAAATGCTGGGGTTGAATACACGCGATCACAAGTCTGTATTAGAAATGGAATAGTTGTTGGCTCTTCATTGCAGCATGTGTTGAAGGCGGCAACCCCAACAATTAACACTGGTGTTGTAAGCACTATTACTACACAAGATGCAGATGGTGCAGCACTTGTTAAGAAATACAAAGATCAATTAACTCCAAAGCTCGATGTAAAAATTGGTCAAGTTTCTGGTGTCTTCCCACGAGGTGGTTCGCCAGCAGTAGAACGCTCAGGTGAAAACCCAATGGGTATTTACATCGCAGATCTGCTACGTGCTAAATACAAGACTGACTTTGCAATTTCAAATGGTGGCGGTATCCGCGACACATTCCCTGCAAAGACATACATCCCAGCTAACACCGCACTTGTTCGCACAGGTACTGGTGCTCTTGATGTAACTCTTGGTGATGCACTCACTGTTTATCCATTCGGTAACCAAGTAGCAACAACTGTTGTTACAGGTGCAAACCTTTGGAAAGCACTTGAAAATGGTGTGGGCGGAAACTACCCAGCAGATGGACGCTTCCCACAAGTATCTGGTTTGAAGTTCTCATTTGATTCTTCAAAGCCAGTAGGAAGTCGAATCGTTTCTGTAACAAAGAACGATGGAACTGCAATTGCTAAGGATGCAACTGAATACACACTCACAACTCTCGACTACATCATTTATGGTGGCGATGGTTATGTTGATGTGTTCTCAC
>Ga0209596_1003942_pt1 | contig 11466 bp, 17 predicted proteins | sample M_130807_MF_Meta_FD_187314 | JGI IMG/M metagenome (GOLD analysis project Ga0209596, IMG submission 187314) | Freshwater microbial communities from Lake Montjoie, Canada to study carbon cycling - M_130807_MF_MetaG (SPAdes) (version 2) | ecosystem: Environmental > Aquatic > Freshwater > Lake...
AAATATATCTAAAAAATATTTAAAAAATTATGCAATTAGACATTCAAATAATAAAAAATATTATGATGATGAAATTTTTGTATTAATTAATGAATTATTAAATAAAGTATTTACACAAAATAAATTAAATGGCGATAATGCTATTTATAATTATATTAATAAAAAAATTGCTAATACATATAATAATGGTATAATAAAAACTTCAAAAACTAATAATTGTTATATTGATTATAATAATAATGTTAATTATAGATGCCCGCCATATACATATTGTAATTATAATAACAATGTTTGTAATTTATGTGAAGATAAAACAAATAAATTAAAAAAATTAAATGGTGAAAAATATAACTTATTTTATTTTGTCCTATTTTTATTATTATTATCTTTTTTGGTTTTCTATTATATTAATAAAGATAAAAAAAATTAATAAGTATATATTTAAATTAATGATTCTTCATATGAATATCCTGTAGATGTTGAATATGAATATCCAGCATTTACTTTCTTTGTTTTAATATACCAATGAGTAACAACACAAGTTGCTATAACATCCGTTGTCATTTCTATTAAAACCATATCAGCTTGTGCTAGGAGCATATGGATATATATGAGCCAATCAAACCACGTATACATAGTATTAAAAATACATATTTCATATTGCTCTCTGTTATTGTTATTGTTACTAACTTTACTTTGTGTAATAGACTGATTTGTATTTTGTACATTTAATGTAATCCATGGTGTCACAATATTATGATTAATAGACCGTATCGCAGTGTTAATAAGTGCATATAATACTACTAGTGCATATTTTCCAGGTGTGTCTATCGTAAAACCAAGAATGATTAAGTCAGGTTGTGGTCCAAATCTATAAAATGAAGTATTACCTGTTGATTTCATACTTATCACTATCATTAATACAGTTATAATGCTCATCCATATAGTTGTAATCCGCGTCACAATCAATGTTTTCATTTTTTAATTTGTTATATTTATTAACTATAAATAAATAATATTTATTTATTCAATTTTTTTTAGCCTTTATAAAAGCTAAAAAAGTCTTTATTTTTCATTTTTTTCTTGATCATAAAGATTATTTTCAGCTTTACGTTTTTTTATGTTTATTTTTTTTTCTATTACTTCTGGAATTGGTGAAGGACTTCTAGAATGAATAATAAACATAACTATTAACTATATATATTATTTAATCAATAGTTATATTTTTTTTCAATTTTTAAGTATAACAGTTTTCATCCATATGATTTATCTTTTTCTTAATAATTACTGGTTTTAACAAACATGAAATACATGGATCAATAAATTGATTTTCAATATTAATAATTACTGGTTTTAACAAACATGAAATACATGGATCAATAAATTGATTTTCAATATTAGTATTGCTTGGCATCTTTTTATATTAATATATAATTTATTTTTTTTATCAATTTTTATAAAATAACTATTTTGATTATACTCAATATTAAAATCAATATGTAAATTTTCGGTGGAGTTTATTAGTTGATTATATATATATTTATATATATGTAAATATACCTGTGAATCGGTATTACAAACAGTTTTTTTCTCAATTTTTTTAAATTTAAACACTATATATAATTCTTTACTCTTTTGAGCTGTTTAGGTTTTTTAGGAATTACTTGAACCTCATTGTCCTGATTAGGAGTCAAATAAAGATCCTGATTAGGAATTTGTGAATGTAAATTCCTAATTTCTTGGTTAAGATCTAGATCAAGATCTAGATCTTGATTCAGATTTTGATTTGGATCAAAATCTGAATCTTCATTATCAAACATTTGATTAATATGTATGATTAAATTAATCATTGTGAAATACTTTTTTAAATTATATTGTTTCAAAAAGTATAACAATGTTTTTTTATTTCAATTTTTTTATAAAAAAATATTACGAAAAAATTGTTAGTTTTTATTTTTCTATGTCTGAGTCATGACGAGAGTAAAAATCAGACAATCACATTTACAAAGAGTAAAAGTTAGACGATTGAGACGACGGGAACGATGATTTTTGTGTAATCAAACTTTATCTTAATGTTTTTTATCGGACTATCAGGACACTCCTTTATGTTGACTTCGTACATGAAGTCGCGCGGAGTAACATAACCAGCGTTTGTGACACTGGTCGTGTCTGTATCAGGGGCAGCGGTAGCTGAAGTGTAGGTAGTCAGTGAACCAACAGTGTTCATTTTGAGGTTTATCAATAGTATATATTATAATAGATTTATTAATAATATTTTTTCTCAATTTTTTTTATAAAAAAATTTTAAATTTGTATCTTGAATTGAGATCATAATTTGCAATATTTGCAATCTTACAAAAAATAAGTATTTAAAAAAAACAATTTGCGCACCACGTTATTAAATTAAGAATACTTTTTGGGTGTTTAGGGCACTCTGAAATCTTTGCTATTGTAATACATCTGACAATACATCTGACAATACATCTGGCTCAATCTGTTTTGATGTGATTCGCGCTTTTATAGCCTCGCGCTTCACATGTCGCAAGTATCGCCAGTTCATGAGATCTTTTACTTTCACATAAAACTTTTTCTTTATGTTGTTATCATTGATTAGTGAATCCATATGGCTTTTCCACCAATCTATTATGTTCTTTGCTGTCTTCGCGAGCTGTTGTAGCTCGTGATCTCCCTTGAAAATTATTTTATTCATAAAAAGATCACCAACAATCTTAGCTTCATTTGAATTATTGCGTATCTTCTCCATATGTTCTCTTCCTATTTGCACTCTTTGTCTGATGTATTTAATTATTTCTTTAATGCTGTTCTGGATTTCGTCGAAATACTTCATATCGGATGTCGGATGCTGCGTTTTTAACCACTCACGAAGTCTTCTGCGGTTTTTATTAGCGCAATGACTATTTAGCTTCGGCAAGTCAACAGATCCTGCATCAAAATTATTCCATTTCATATTTGTTTGTATCTCAATTACCAGTAGGTTTAAATCTTCTTTCTGTATCCCAAAAATAATTGGGTACATATTATCCTGTTCATTTATTATATCTTCTAATTCGTAAAAAAGTTGTTCAGCATCATCAAACTGTTTTGAGCACTTATTTAAGAAATCCATAAATTCAGATACTTTACGACGATCATGTGAATTTTTTACCTCTTTGCTGAGCATCTTAGATATACGATGTGTGTTCATATCTAATCCTCCAATTGATGGTGGCGAAAAGACTTTATCAAGTCTTTTATCCATAATATCCTGCCACTCATTCAGTGTAATTTCATCTGTTTTGTATATCATTGACATCTGTAAATTTTTTGTAAATTTTTAAAATAATAAATTTATTAATATATTTATTTCTCAATTTTTTTATATATAATTATATATATATGCCAATTAATTTTTTTCAGTCAATTGAAGATATTAATACAAGTCTTACTGGTTTAAATGATGATATAGGAAATAAAATACATAGTTTTGCTGATGATTTTATGGCAAATTTACAAAAAATAGATAATGAAATAAACAAAAATTTAAAAATATTTGATAATAATATAAAAGAAAATTTTAAATTAAATAGAAATTAAATTTATACAGTCTCGGAAGGAGATTGTACTCATGTGTCGCATTCCATTATCTTTTGTAATATATACTTTTTTAGATTATTAGCTTTATTTTCTAGTAAAATCTCATCTTTAGACATAGGTACTTCATAAGCAGTTTTTATGACCTGCTACATTTATTTTAAGTAGATAATAGTATGAATGCTTAACATGATGCGAAGGCGTTTTTTGTTTTCTCGGATATATAATTGGATTAAAATTTTGCGATGAGGACCAAAACATTAAATCCTTTATTGTTATAATAAATTCAGATAAATCAAAGGGGTATTTATAGTTGTCACTTACAAAATATTTTCATCTATTTATCTGGTTCTCTACTCTTTTTGTTAGCTATGTGAGTCTTTCAGGCCCACAAGTATAGATACCTCTAATGTAACGATTTCTCTCTATCATGGCTTTTTCTAAATCGTCTTGCAATGATTGATAATATTTTTTTCCTGTTTGTACTAACTTTATAATGTCTGAAATTGTTTCTTTGATATCCTTCGAATTCCAAAAAATTGCTTCAAATATTTAGTTGGGCGTTCTTTATATAACCAATTACGTAGTCGTTTCTGGTTCTTAATTTTACAATGACTATTTAGCTTTGGTAAATTAAAAACCCATGCATCGAGAACATTCGTATCTTTTGTATCTCTTCTACTAGTAGGTCCAAATCATTATTTCCCATTCCAAACATATATTTATATTTCAATTGTTCATTGTATAGCATAACATTTATATTTTGTACAAGCAGTTCAGCTTCATTTAACTGTTTTGTGCATTTATTAATGAAGTTATTAAATTTCTCTATTTCGCAATTATTGCAATTATAACACCTAATTTCATTTATGTAACTTCGCATTTCGTGTATTAGACAACAAGCTTTCCAAATGGTAGATGTAGATATAATTTTTTAATCTATTTTGACTTTGATATTATATTTGTGGTTTTCAAATTTCCAGAATCAAGAATTTTCAATTTTTCTAATTCAATTCTTTGTATAAAATAAATAATGTACAAACAATAGATATTTAAATTTTATGTTTTAACTTATATACTTATTTGTCAAATAAATATAGAGCATTTAGTATTTTTTTTAGCTTATTAGCTTCACTCTCACTTTCACTCTCACTCTCACTCTCACACTTACATTCAATCTTGCTTTCTACGCTTACTCTCACTCTCTCTTTCTCACGTTCACACTCACGCTCACACTCAAACTTATATACACTCTCGATCTCTTTCAATCGCACGATCGCGTTCGCAATCACACACTCATTCTCACTGTCTTTGTACCACTCTATTAACTCGTTTAGATTCACAAGCATCACATTGTCTTTTTCACTTTGTTCTTGCCAATCCTTTCCAAATATTTCAATTGCAAAAAACAAGTGCTTTAAGTGCAATATAATTATTTCTAATTCATCCTTTATACCTTGAAGTTTTATAATTGTATGATGGTCATACTCGCTACGAGATTGCTCTGATAATTTAGGCGTATGGAGAATGGTATCGTATATATATCTGCTTTGTGGGTCATTAAATGCGGGTTCTATAAGCGCTCTTCCATTCTTTACAATTTCTAACATTCGCGCGATATTAGCTTTTATTTTATCCTCGCATGCTAGATGCCTTGAAAGGTTTTTTGTAGGGCGATGCTCAAACAGCCACTTGCGTAGTTTTTTGCGGTTATTTTTTAAATCACTATTTAGTGTTAGCAATTTTTTAGACTTTGTATTTATGTTTTTCCATTCTTCACTCGATTGTATATCAATTATAAGTCTGTCTAAGTTTTCAGAATGTGTACCAAAAATAATCCGTATGTAATTTCCTGTGTTCATGAGATCTTTTGTTTTATTAGCATAAATTTCTGCCCTATTAAACTCATCAACACGATCTTGCAAAAATTGTATAAATTTTATTTCCTTGTTTCTTTCTGCTTTTTCACGAAGCTTATCTACTATTTTTGACATTATGTGTTGTTTTCAAATTTTCATAAAAATTTTTCAATTATATTATTTCTCAATTTTTTAGAGTCAATTAAAAAAATTGAAAGTAAAAATACTTAGTTATAGTGATGAATTTATGATAAATTTACAAAAATTAAAATAATCTATAATATGTTAATATTATAGATTTGTTTTTATTTATATATAAACATAGTAAAATAATGAAAATGCTACACATCATGTAGCATTTTGGCAAGATATGTATTCACTTCTAAAATCTCATTTTCACTGTTTTTATCATTAATGTCTTCTAAATGCTGACATAAACACATAAGTATTATCACAATACGCTTTGATAATACTTATGTGCTCTGTTCAACAGTCGCGCTTGAAGCAATCTGTGCTTTCACAGCTTCACGCTTTAAGTGGCGCTCTACACGCCATTCCATTAAATCATCAACAGTCACAAGCATCAAGCATTGCTCTTCTTTTTGTCCGGTCCAGAAATTCAAAAAGTCTGTCCATGATTTTACCTTATCCTTTGCACTTTGCGTGTAGTCATAAATTAGATCCTTTACGTTAAATCCACCACGAAATATAAAAAGATCACCTTGCTCTATTGCTCTATCTTGGTCATTGTATATTGTCTCTAAATACAATCTTCCTTTCTCTACAATAAACGGAATTTTTGCAATCTCATCTTTGACTTCGTCATCAGGTATTAAAATACGCCTTAAACCCTCTGTCGGACGCACTTTCAATAACCAATCTCTTAATTTATTGCGATTTTTATTCTTCGAATGGCTATTCAACAAAGGCAAGTCTAAAGTTCCAGCATTAATACACTTCCACATCTTGTTCGATTGTATCTCAATTACGAGTCGGTCTAGGTCTTCTTTCTCCATTCCAAAAATATACTTGTATCTCTTTCTTTGTGTATTTAACAAAGCTTCAAGCTCATGTGTAATCTTTTCAGCTTCGTTAAATATATTTTCACACTCATTCAGGAATTTCTGAAATTTTGATATATTATGATGACCTAGCGTCATGTTTACTATCGCACGACGTACCTTAGACATTCCCTCTGTATTTGATGCATTTCCTCCGAACGGTGGAGGCGGATAATACAACTCTAAGTTTTCTTCAAACTTTTGTTTTTCTAAATTAAGTTTTTTTGACTTTGGCATTATGTATGTAGTTCTCGAATTTTTGTCAAAAATAGTATATTTTATAAAGATTTTACAATTATATTATTTTTCAATTTTTTTAATATATAAATTAAAATATTATAATATATCAATATTATAAATATATTTTGTTGCTACTAATCTAATTTCTCTAGGTAATTGATTCCAATGGATACTTCCATCTAAAAATGGTTTAAATCTTTCATCTATTGAAAAATTTAAATTATCTTTTAATAATTCTCTCAAAGGTTCTTCTAATACAAAGTTATCTGTATATCCACGATACATTAAAGTACCTAATATTTGATGTATACCTTGAAAAAATGGTTTCATATATTCAGAATCATATTTTGAATAACTGATTGATGTTAAATAACTTTTATAATCCATTGGATCTAATGGTGTATATAATTTATGTTGAATTATTGTTCTCAATGTTTCTACAGGAAAACCATTATTCCAAGAACAACCACAAGATATAAAACTTAAATTGTATTTATGATCATATTTATGATAATTTGTTTTAGATGAACACCAGTACTCATCTAATAAATTACAAAATTCAATAATAATATTATGTGCATTTGTATCAAAATATTTTGTTTCTTCAACATTATAATATTTTTTCATATATTGAATTTTATTATTATTTACATGACTTGGATAATTACCATCTAAACAAAATATGTTCATATTTTCATATTCAGATAATAATTGTTTTAAAACATAATAATTTGCTTGATTAGGGTTATTCCATTCTTTATAATCTTCAGATATTTTTGTTGGTTTATCTGTTCTTTGTGCTCCAAGAATAATTAAATTTATGTTCATTATTATTGTAAATAATATTATTTTTTTTAATAATTTAAATAATTTATTTTCAATTTTTTATATTATTTAATATTTACAATAAAATTACTTGTATTTATTATTCTCGGATCTTTAATATTTATATTATTTAATAATAATATTAATTGTTTTATTGATAATGTATTATCATCATTATTATTAATATTTAAATTATATGCATTATGTATTGTATATAATGAATTTGGTAAACGATTATTTATATGAAAACATGTATTTTCATAATATATACAATTGCTATAATATTTGACATTTTTTTCAGGAAGCGTTATTGAGAAGAAATTATCTTTTGTTATTTCATAGCATAATTCATTATTTATTATTTTTTTTGCTAAATATATATCCAATCTTGACATTTTTATTATATTACATATAAAAAAAAAATGAATATTATTATTATTAATAATCAAATATACAAAATTAAGAGTAATAGTATGAACATTGGTTTTAATGATTATATTGGACCTGAGAAATTAAATAAAGAATATAAAGAATTTACATTTAATTGTGCAGGTATAAGTATTGATAAAAAATTAGCAGAAAAGTACTGCTATAATAATATTTTTGCTTTTAATGAAGATGTATTAGAAAACTTGAAAAAATATATAAAAATATTTCTACCTAAATATGCATGTAGCTTTTGGAATTCAAAAATTCAAAAAGCAAAGTTTTACATTGGAGTTAATGATTTTGGAATTGTAAAAGGAATACCATTTTGTGGCGAATTATCAATTATAAAATTAACACAGTATATTAATAAAATTATAAATAACAATATAATATGTTTAAATGATAGTAATTTTTCATTTAATGATTATATAAAAATAAATTTAATTAAAGTTAAAGGACCAGAAAAAACAAAATACAAAGTAAATACAAAATTTAGTAATTTTTTAATTGAAAAAGAAAAATACATGAAATATTATAATGATTATTTAAAAAAATTAAATAATTGGAGAGTTAAAGTATTGACAATAAATCAAACAAAATTAATTGATCTTGTAAATACACATAACACAAGACAAGAAATAATAAAATTTATTTTTCATCATGATCCAAATAATAAATTTATAGATTTGTTAAAAACAGATTTTAAATTAGAAAAAAAACCACATGAATATGTTATGGATGTAAAAAATGATATTAATAACATATATTATTGGGTTACAAGATGGAAAGATACAACAAAAGAAAAAATAAGATGTAAAAAACCAATTTTAAAAGATAATTTTAATAATTATAATACACCTATAAATCTAATATCTGGTATCAGTGATATGATACCATATTGGTTCAATAATAATAAAAATATGAATTTGTATTTAATTATCATTAAATTCAAACATATTGATAATAATTATATATTTAGTCATTGTAATTATAATAATAAATGGTTATTAAGTCAAAGAGTTATACATAATGGCACACCAGCATGCATAGCATTATAGCATTATAGCATTATAGTATTTTTTTATTATTATATTATAATACTATAATAATGTCTATTTGTGACTTTTGTAAAAAGAGAAAAATAAATATTATTCCATATAAATGCAAATGCGGTATAGAAAAATTATGTTCAAAATGTCGTTATCCCGAAACTCACAATTGCGGTTATGATTTTAAGACAGAAGGCAAAATATTAATTGAAAAAAATAATCCACGTATCGTAGCAAATAAAATAGAAAGTTTATAATAAAAAAATTTTTCATATTATTGTTTTTTTGAATCAATTATAAAATTATTTAATATCTATAAATAATTTTATAACTGATTTACTCTTGAAATACTTTAAAATAAATGTTTTATATTATTGTTATTCAGATATTATTACGTGAAAGATTTGGTTAAGTCAAAAATTGGCAATGTGTTATTGCTCCTCTAAGACATTCAGCACCATTAGGTCCTATCATATTGTGAGAAAAATCTAAATGAGCTAACTTTAGATTACAATACTGTGTTAGCACTCTTGCAATACATTCAGCACCATCAGGTCCTATTTTATTCCAAGAAAGATTTAAACGAGCTAACAATCGGCACTGTGCTAGCACACCTGCAATACATTCAGCACCATTAGATCCTATATTATTGTATTCAAGATTTAGACAAACTAACGATTGGCACTGTGCTAGCACACCTGCAATACATTCAGCACCATTAGGTCCTATATCATTGCAAGAAAGATTTAAACGAGCTAACGATTGACACTGTGCTAGCACACCTGCAATACATTCAGCACCATCAGGTCCTATCTCATTGTTAGAAAGATCTAAATGAGCTAACGATTGGCACTGTGCTAGCACACCTGCAATACATTCAGCACCATTAGGTCCTATTTTATTATAAGAAAGATTTAAACGAGCTAACGATTGGCACTGTGCTAGCACACCTGTAATACATTCAGCACCATAAGGTCCTATATTATTGAAAGAAAGATCTAAATGAGCTAACAATTTGCACTGTGCTAGCACACCTATAAGGCTCTCGGTTCCTTTTGGTCCTATATTATTTATACCTAAATTTAGATGAACTAGTGATGTACAATTACTAAACACAAACGCAAGGCTTTCAGCTCCTTTAAGTTCAAAACAATTAGAACTAAGATCAAGAAAAGTAAGCGCTGTACACTTACTTAGCACAGGCGCGAGGTTTTCTGCTCCTTTAGGTCCTAAATGATTAAATCTAAGATTTAGATTAGTCAAAGCGTAACAACCTCTTATTACTTCTTCAAGATTTTCAGGTCCTTCTATGATATTTTTGTCATTATAATTTGAACTAAAATCTAGTTGAGTCAGTGATGTCAACGGTCCTAGTACTCCTGTAAGGCTCTCAGCTCCTTTTGATCCAAAGTAATTATTACCGAGTTTTAGAATAGTAAGTGCTGTACATTTTTTAAGCACTCCTGAAAGGCATTTAGCACCATTAGGTCCTGTTTCATTGTTAGAAAGATCTAAATAAGCTAAATTATGACACTTTTCAAGCACTCCTAGGCTATCGGCTCCTTCTGATCCGATAGCATTGTAACTAAGATCTAGTCTAGTCAATGATAACAATGACAATTGTTCAAAACTTTTAACTCCTATCGATCCAATATAATTGTGAGAAAGATCTAGTTGAGTCAGTGATGACCACAGTCCTGGTACTTCTATAAGACTTTTAAATCCTAATTCGATTTCTTTGAATTCAAGATTAAGTGCAACAATGCTATACTTGTTAGTAATATTTACGAGACTAGTCAAAAAGTTTTTGTCAAATGAATTCCTCAAAGAGACTTGTATAGGTAACTTGTCAAGTAAATTCCTCATTCTCTTTGACGTCCGTGACAACTTATAAATAGTACTTGTATCCAAAAAATTATTGTTGTCAATAATGATTGCCACAATAATAGGAAAGGCATCATAGACTATGGAAGTGGTAGGCATATTGCGAATCATAAATATAAAATAATACGAATAGTAGATAATTAATAATTCAATTTTTTTATTTATACATTGTATCAAATAACACAAACACCATATACACATATACACATAAACACAAAAAATGATTTTTTATTTTAAATATATTGAAACTACTATGTAAAATATAACAGATTTTTATAAGTTAATGTTTTATGATTACTCTACACGTAATTTTAAGACAGAGGGCTAAATATTAATTGAAAAAAATAATCATAAAATATAACTCTAAGAACAACTAGAAAAAGGATTGTATGAACAAATATCATTATAAAAAACAGATAATATAAGATAAAATGATGTAAAATTACATAGCCAACACCACATAGATCCCCAAGTTTGAGTATCTTTATATAGTATAATTGTTATAATTAGAAATATTGCTATGAATAT
>Ga0209596_1003946_pt1 | contig 11464 bp, 16 predicted proteins | sample M_130807_MF_Meta_FD_187314 | JGI IMG/M metagenome (GOLD analysis project Ga0209596, IMG submission 187314) | Freshwater microbial communities from Lake Montjoie, Canada to study carbon cycling - M_130807_MF_MetaG (SPAdes) (version 2) | ecosystem: Environmental > Aquatic > Freshwater > Lake...
CATCTGCTTCGTGATCTCCGGGGTGTGCACATTCTGACCATCGTGAGCCAACTGGGCCTCACGTTGATCAGCACGCCACACGGGTGCAGGAGGGTGCGCCAGTCTCCACTGCTGGTTCCGGATCACTCCCTGTGCAAACATAGCCACATCAATCCCGCGACGGGCGGTCAGTGCCCCATCTGCGACCCATCCATCCACGTGAGCACCGATCTGCTCAAGCGTGGCTCCATTGTGCACAAGAAAGTGGACGCGGTCGTAGAAGGGTGTCACAACCATCCGATTGACAACGTGCCGGAGCTCGCGTCTGCACCGTTCAACCAGTCCAGCGGAAACCACCGTGACATAGTTATCAATTGCAACTACAGTAGCCTGCGCCCGCCACATCCGCTTAGCCTCACGAATCGCCGCCTTCATCGGGACATCCTCAGCATGACGAACATCCAGGCTGTGGTGCATCCCACACTTCCCATGCTCTCCGGCAGTCCTCGTGCAAGGATGTCCATTCTTCATCACATGACCACACGGTCCCCGAACGGGCGGCGGTGCAACTGGCACAGCATCCTCCGGCTCGATGCGACGCAGGTGGTTTCCAACCAAGATGTGGGTTCCCGCCTGGATTTTCTCCCACGCATCTCGGTAGATGGCCTGGTCATGCTCAAAACGAGCTCGTAACACGGGGTTGGCTACAAGCTGTCTATGAATTCCACATAGTCCTGTCTCATGGTTCACTCTAGATCCACAAGGCTGGCAGTTGCGCTTGAATGCTGTACAGATAGTTGTAGGCATTTTGTTCTCTTATCCCCTAACTCCCAAAGTTTTGGGCAGGATCCGTCCATTTTGAACCGCAATCGTCCAAAACGGATTTGATCGGTTGAAACTATAAGGAGGTGTGGCGATAAAAATGACAACTCTCACTCCATTCCGTACGCTCCGTATCAACATGCCCAAGATGGAAACCGCTCCCCGCTCATGCACTGGATGGTCGTGCAGTTGTTCCGCCCCATATGGATTTGGGGAGAATCGGAATAAGATCTGCCATATCTACGGACCCTCGCCCGATGCGGATCCAAAGGACGTGGAGAAGCACCATAGGTACATGCGCGCACAGTACCTGAAGATGAAGAACCTTGATTACACCGCGAGGGTTGACAAGGTGAACCGGCTCCGAATGGAGGTTCGGAGGAACAGAATGATGGAAAAGATGCGAGAGACGCTTGAGTGGCACCTTGATTTCGAGGATCAGTGCCGAACTGAGCGGTTCTTTGAAGAGCGCGAGAGACAGCGCGCGTATGAGGCAGATGCACCTGAACGGGCGCGTCGCCAGTCGTGGGAGAGCTACCGCGAGGCTGAGCTTGAGTCCTCGTGTCGGAGCATCCGATCCCTAAACTTTGATGACTGCTAAGTCAGATGAGTGAACAACAAAAATATTTTTAACTTACAATGAGACTCAAGACACTTCGCAAGTCACACAAGAAGGAGAAGAAGTGGGATGCAGTGTTTGAGAAGGACGGAAAGGAGAAGATTGTGCCGTTCGGACAGAAGGGCTACAGTGACTTTACAAAACACAAGGATGTGACTCGTAGAGCACGTTATTTGAAGCGTCATTCTGGGATGGGGGAACATTGGAGTAAGCCGGATACGCCGGGATCACTCAGTCGGTGGATTCTCTGGAACAAGCCCAGCCTCCGGGGCAGCCTCCGCGACTTCAAGCGGCGCTTCAACCTCTGAGGCAACCGGCAGCTCAACAACAGCCGGCGCGGGCTCAGGCGTGGGTTCGGGCTCAGGAGCAAGAGTGGGTTCCGGCGCGGGCTCAGGAACCGGCTGAGGAGCAACAGTGGGCTCAGGGACTGGCTCAGGCGTGGGCTCAGGTGCAACTGAGTGATAGCTGGCGCCCCCGCACGTCCATTGACCGACTTCGTGGTCAAACACTCCGGTGCAGTTATGTTCAGGGCATTTAGCAACAACGGGCTCAGGTGCGACAGTGGGAACCTCTACGGGCTTTCCAGGAACAATCACGGGCATTTCATACTGAACAGTTTGGAATCCCCTTGCCTTGAAGACACCATTCATCCAACGGAGACTCATTTATACAAAACGGATCTTCTTTTTCCATTTGAATACCATACAAATGAAGGAGACCGTGTATACGAATCAGAAGCTTAATACTGAACTCTTGCTTAGGGGTGCTGCAACATCCGGGTCCTTTGAGCGGCGACTTGCACGACTCCAGCGATTCATGGCATATGAGGATAAACAGATGTCGAGTCGACAGGTTCTTCGGAAGATTATACTTGAAGAGCAGGAGAAGATGTCCCAACGTGCTAAACTCCGTGCATCCGAGCATTCGGCGGCATGGGCACTATTGGAGTTGAGAAACTATAAAATGGAAACTAGGGATGTAGTAGAGGTTCCTACAACAAATGAAACCTGTGTATGTGGTCCAAACCTGTATTGTATGCAATGCACACCTGGTGGATATTCAAACCCATAGACAATGTGTTCTAACTGGATTAGAACAGAATCTATTCAAGAGCAAGGCTGAATGGCTAGCACTTTGCAAGCCTAAACCGAAGAAGATGATTCGGAAGGTGTTCGTATAAGAGCAGCCCAACTTACTTTTTAACTGATTAGCAACGATACGAATCGTACATACTGTTATTAAAGTTGAATATGAAAGTCTGTTGGAGGAACCACCTTACGATAAAGCTCCTCTAGCGTCAGTGTCCGATTACTGTCAAAATACATGCCTGCAACCTTATTGAACAGCTGAACATAGGCAAGAAGGCATGCCATAACTACGATGAATGTTTCGTTCATTACTGAAGGTTGATGTTTTGAGTCCTCGGAAGCCTACGCGACAAGACAACCCGCTGAGTTCCACCCACAGACATATCATCCCCCTCCTGAATACCCTCAATTGCCCTGAGTGCCTCCGCCACCCGCTGGGGCTGATCAGCAAACTGAAGCAAGAGCTGGGTGCGAATAGCTGCCCTACGAAGAGGAGGGCGGACTGTGCGGGTAGACTTAGCGATCGTTCCCACTCCACCCTCAATCACAAAGTTATCAAGATTGTTGCCCTGCATGAACTCAAGAACACCTGCGCCAAGGGCAGTCTTGCGGTCCCGAAGGGTCTTAATCTGTGCCTGTAGTGCCCGAATCTGATCATCAAGTCCAATCCACTCCCTTAGCGTGTCGCGGATCTGGTTCGTGTCCTCCTGGTTCTCCATGCCTTTCTCCGTGTTCGCCTGTGAAAGCCACCTGTAGAAACCGGTGCGACGGGCATCTTAGGCATCGCTGGTAGTGGAGGCATCTTGGAGGCGGCGGCACGTGTCTGTTCAGCAAGACTCGCAAATCCTTCCTTCATAGAAGAAGACACGGTGGTTGCAAGTTGAGAGATTTGGTTAAGACCGTTTGAAATATCATTGCCAAGCTTGATGCGTTTCTCATCGATCTTTGCAACGGCTCGGTTGCCCTCAAGGAATGTGTTAGCAAGCATATCGCCAATTGGCGGAGGAATCATGCGGATATACGACTCGATTGCAGCAACAAAGTCCTGACGGCTCAGAGAGATGATTGCAAAAATCGGCCACACAATGAATCCAAATAGAGCAGCCATTGCAATTCCAACCATCGCCGTATACGGAAGAGGAATGACACCGATAGCAGCAGGAAGGATAGACTGCACGGACTTAACCAAGATCTTACCACCTGCAAGAATGACGTCTAAGGATGCACTTAAGATGCTTCCAAAGATGGGAATACGCTCGAGATAGCTAATGAAAAAGACAACCAGAAAGATTCCTTCTAGCATTGTTCTCGCATACGGTGACGTGACTGCCTTTAGAAACCAACGCAGACGGGGTCCAAGGTAGTCCTCTGAATCAGGAACAATCGGAGGTGCAACAGCTTCCGGTTCAGCACCACCTCGTGTCTGTTTGAACTTCCGCAACTTATCATGGAAGTCTGGCTTCTTTTTGAGCCCAGAGATGATGACGTCCAGGCGTTCGTCAAAATCCGCCGGAATGGGAATACGATGTTGTTTTAATATGTCCTTAAGACCCATTGTGTATCTCCTCTAAAATTTCCAGCGCTTGTCGCATTCCAGACATGTGACGAAGGTCGTCATGGGCTCATCTGCAGAACGCGTCTGCATCTGGTAGTAGTCGCACTTGGTCTTGCGCTTGCAGGATGAGCAGAACATGAAGATGCTTGCTGTGGACTTCTTGGAGTACATAGCCTTCTCCTTCTCAATGATCGTCTGTATGATGGTCGTCCACCTCTTCGGGTTAAGGTCCACTGCAGTTGAATCCACAAACTGAGTGGCTGTCATAGTTGAAGCCATCTCACGATAGGGATACAGCGACACTGCCCTACTGCGATACATATCTACAAAGATTGAGTTTGACCAATCAATGTCAATGAACCACTTCTGGGCATCCGATACGCACCGTGTCAGAATTGCATGCTCAATCTCCTCATTCTCAAACTTTTCACGCACTCGGTCTCGGAGAGGGTGATCCACGAAGACGTTTGATGCATGAAGCATGTGAACGGTCACGTGAGGGCGAGTGCCTCCCTCTGTAATCTCCTCGGGCTCTTCCTGCTGAGGATCACCAACCCCGTCATCCTCTTCATACTCTCCTTCATTCTCCTCTTCCTCATCTTCGTTGAAGGTACAGGTAGCGTAGAACTCGTCATACTCTGCGGTGCGCAGATCCACATACTTAGATGCCTGACGGTCATAGTCATCTGGATTTGGATTTGCTGACTTCAACACTGCAATCGATCCTTGAAAGGAATCATCGTGAAACGGTGGAGGCAACATATGCTGATTTGTCTGTTCATCTTCGACTTCGGATGGAACCGCGAAGAATGCAAAGGAATGCTCTTCGTGGACACACTTGCCCTGAAACTGGAGAGTGGGTTGCTTGAGCTTCTTGCGAAGCCATTCGAGAACATCCGCCGTCTTTGCAGGGATAGATGCCTCAGAGAGAGTGCCGGAAATTGAGATAAGAGTAGCTACAACCATTGTGAGGTTCTTGTTCTAGGTCTACTAGTTTCTGTTTTGTTTAAACCTTGCGTCCGGTCTTCAGGCGATTCTTGCGCTTACGTTTGCCCCCCTCAATCCCGTATCGTTGACGCATCGCTCGGCTCCCAAAGATCCTTGTTGGATCATCTGCCCTAGATGTAGGTGCTTCATCTTCATCTGGTTCTTCCATCGCAATCTTTCGTCGCCTGGGAGCTGGAGCCGGACTTGATGCCTTCTTCGCTCGTGCCAGCCGTGCAATGCGCTGGGTATTGGACTCATTCGGTTCGGCGATTGTGGCGCGACCTGGAAGCTTTGGCTTCCGTTGGGCGATATCATCAATCGGTCGAGGTGTGTTTCCAAGGTCGAAGAGACCTGTTCCAGCGGGCTGTGCAACACGGTTCTTCTCAGCACGTTGTCTGCGAAGGAGTTCATCTGCATCAGGGGCGGGGATATTGGCAATCTGTTCGGGTGTCTTGATTTTCGGAGTTGGACGAGGAGCACGCTGAGTCTTTCGCCTGTTAATGAAGTCCTGTTTGCTTGAGTATCCGGGGTTTGTCATTGTGAAATCACCACTCGGCTCCGGGAGATTCACAGGTGAGATGTTCCCCATGGCAGCGGGTGTTCCGGCAGGCGCCGGTGCTTGCGCCACTTGAGTAGGTGACCGGAGCGTTGTGCGACGAGCTGGCAATGGGCCACCGGGTCCTATACCAAGAACGCCTGCAGTTCCAGAACGAGCCTTCTTCAATGCCCCGTATCCACCTGCAATGGACTTACCCAATGCATCTCCAAGTCTCTTCAAAAGGTCTCCACCGGGTCCCATAGCAGCCTTCAAGCCAAACCAGACTCCAATTAACACCGCAACCGATCCAAGAATTCCAAGAATAATTGCGAGCCAATCTGTTCCGCTGACTGCAGGCTTGTTCATCTTAGTCATTGCAACAGCACTTGGACCTGGCACCATTTGTGGAACTGAAATGCGACTCGGACAGGGCACTGGATTTCCCTTACTATCAATCGGTGGGGCAGGCTTATAACGAACATCTCCAATCTCATGAATAACGTCCTCGGGCGGTGTCACAGGAAGACGTAGAATGTTTGTAATATCTCCTTCCGAAACGAGAATGGGCTCAGCCATCACAATAACTCGCGTTCCATTTCCAGTCACCCACGTATAATACGAACGGTCTGTCTTTACGATCTGAGCAATATTCCAGTCGGCACCTGTCGCTGCAGGGGTATCTGGATATCCGGTAAGTGGATCAGCTTGGGCCGCTAAAATAGTTGGAATATGCCGAGACACAGCGTTGATAAAGATGGCACCTTCACCTGGAGTCGGGTCTGACTTAAGTGGGACTAAGATTACGATCTTTGTTCCTTGAACTTTGGATGATGGGTCCTCCGATGGAAACTCTCCAATTTGAAAACACGCATCATATTGAATTTTTGTTCCGTTTCCCTGTGTATCTAATCGAAGTGGAAACGGATGAAATACACTAAGAATGGGTATATCATCGGAGGCACTTCTAGTTTGCTGATTAAACTGATCAAATCCTTGTTGGGTCGTTGCTCGGTTTTCAGGTGTATTCCGACTAGCGAGGTCATCGAGTCCGCTGTTTTGCATAATAGACGGTCCACCACCCATTGTTCTTACCAGGATACATTTTCTAATCTATCACGAACTCATAACGTTGGTGGTTCTTTGACAGCTGGACCTGTAGGCGGGGTGGGAAGGGTCGGTTTAGAATTACCCAAAACCTTGGTAACAGGTGGTGGAGTTCGAACCTTAAAAAGGGCTCCATTTGGATCAAATGAAATCTTGAACGGAATGGTGGGTTTCATATACAGTTTAGTGAGAGCCCCATGATTATTCCAGTTCAGTTCATGACTTCCTCCTCTCAGCCACTTTTCTTCAGATGGATTCCAAATGTACACTCGCTTCTTGGCAAGTGCATTTTGAGCATTGATCTTTTGCATATTCTTATGCTCTTCTAATACCTGTGCAGCCCATTTGCGAGCAAATTCAAGTTTGCCTGGGAGCTGTTCCGTACTGGCAGAGGAAAGTACATCGGGATATGAGCTTCCTGGATACGGTGGATTGTATAATGTGCTTCCATCCTTTGCAAGACTGATCCTTCGACCATACATGTCGGTTGCATAGTCCTCATGTCTGTTATTTCCGTGGTCATGCCAATCACCACCGTATTTTGCGCCACGCGGTAGGTTACTCGGGGGCATTGGAATGGGAGGCACATTTATAGCACCCAGAACATTCCGAGTTAAGATCACTGTAGATGAAGACACTGTTGGATCAACTGTCAGATCACAGGCTGAACAATCAGCACTTGGCAATCCAAGCTCAAGAGGTTTATTGAGAGGCTTCTTCTTGAAACCAGTCTGTTCATTGAGTGCATCTGCATCATTTCGCTCTCTGAGAAGTCGATCAACGTCACGTTTTTGTTTAGCTCGATCAAGCTCATTCTGCTTCTGTTGAATATTGTATTCTTTCTTAGCCTTTGCATCAGCAGCAAGGTCATCAGCCTCTTGTTTTGCAATCGCAGCAGCTGCCTCCCGATCTTCCCGAGCAACCCTCTCTTCGTCTGTCTCTGGAGGTGGACCTGGATTTGATGGAGCGTTTCCCATTACTCTTATCCTATAAAACAAGTATCAAGAAAGAAACAAGATGCCACCGCCACCTACTGTGTCGGCTCCACCGACTGTTGCTCCTCCGCCTCCTCCAAGTGATGTCCCCTGGTGGGGAGCACTCATTCTCGCAATTTTGACTTCAATTGTTTCTGTGATTGGCACGATTCTTTTCCTCCGTGGTCAGAAGCCCGCGGTTCCAAATGCTCCTCCTGGAATTGGGATGATCTTTACAGATGCAATCACATTTCTTCCGCATATCCTCATACTGTTTGGAATCCTTGCTGATATCTTTACTCTAGAAGGTGTGTACTCAATCCCAAGTCTTGTTGGGCTCAGCTCAATTCCCCTCCACTATGTATTGCAGTTCCTATGGACTGGAGTCGCCGCCTTCCTTGGAGATGTGTACAAGATGGCAATGACGGCTCCCGAGACTGCCTCAGCTGTCACAGTTCCCCTCTTTACAGGATCTAACACCGGAGCCAATGTGGGTAATGCACCTCGCACGGTCGGTGGAGCCATGAGCGCTTGGGCGGGTTGCGAGGTCTATGGTTTTGAGAGCCTTAAGAGCCCATATGCACCTCAGGGGTTGGTTGTGACAGCTACGATCTTCTGGTATTACCTCCTCGATCTGTTCATGAATCGCGATCCACTTGATAGTATAGCCACGGCCCTGGCATTCCCCCTCTTGTTTGGACTTCAGGTGATGCAACTTAAGACTTGTGACAATATTGTGGGTAGCGTGATGATCAAGTCAACCATTGCACTCGCAGAGGGATTTATCATTGGTGGAACGGGGTATGGGATCGTACAGAGTTCTATACCTGATCGCTTACCGTCAGCTGTTCTTCCTAAGGGTCCTTCCCTCTCTTCAATGACAAAAAATCCAGATGGTAGTTACACTGGTAAGGATGGCAAGATCTATGTTGTTGGACCCGATGGTCGCCCGATCCCGCAATCATTCTTTACAGATACTGCCAAGTCAAGCGCAGCTGCACAGGCGGATGCCAAGGCTCTCTTTGGAGCCGCAGCGGTTAGCACATGCCCTAAGTAGATCTGGCTTTGCGAAGAAGAGTATAATACACAATCATATTGGTTCCAGAATGGCGACCCACCTCAACTCCATTCTTCACAACTACAATGGTAGGCACGACCTGAACTCCAAACTTGCGACCAAGACCATGTGGATCAATATGGGTGTTTACAGATGTCCACTTAACGTCGGTAAACTCCTCCTTCAGATCGTCAATCGCAGGCTTAATAGCATGACAGGGTGTGCATGACGGAGACCAAAAGTGGTAGGCTTCAATACTCATTCTACCTTATCTACAGCAGTTATTTGTAAATGACCATGGGTGGCGCGGATCACAGGTGTCTTTGCAATGACCTGTTTTGTTAAAACTACATCACGAGTCTTACATAATTCTGTAAACGCCTTGAACAAGTGCTTGTCAATCAAGTCCGTGTCCAATGTGTCGAGTGCTCCTCGCATCCAATCAACAATATCCTTCTGCTGAGTCGGACCACCCATGATCCGCAATGGGCATCCGGGAAAGAGTTCGTCAACCACGACAGGAGCATCCGTCTTGGTTTCAACGCCATTCGTGACATCCTGTGCCATCTTATCTACAATCGCATTGTTCTTGGATAGCTCATCCACTCCACCCGTATGTGCCTTCACATGAACGAAGCGATGAGACTTGAACTTGGAGAGACGTGATGTCGTATCCTTGATGAGATCCTGGTGCTGAACATCCTTTCCAGCAGCGGTCTTCCATCCCCGATTCATCCAACCCGGAAGCCAAGTTGTTAGACAGTTGATGCAGTATTCTGAGTCAGAGTAAATCACTAAATCGCAGTCAATCTCACCTCGATCTTCAAGGATCTTCACTGCAAGGTTGATTGCCGACATTTCACCGCGATTATTGGTCTGTTCTTGATCATCCGGGACACGATGTGCTACAGACCAACTCGGATGATCTGGAAACCATACTGCATAACCAGCCTTTGCTCCCTTACGACCATTTGCAGTGCATGAACCATCAGTGAAAACGCGCATACTCTCTACTTGTTCCCTGCTTCTAATTCCGTTTCAAATGCCCGCGGATCATCCCAGAGCTTAGAATCAAGGCTTCCTTCAATCTTAGGAACATGGCGATAGGGTTTAACTGTGGTCACGATGCATCGCGAGACAATTGCCGACTGCAATAATGGCTCCTCAATATGGAACCAAACGCGACACCGAAACGAGCGCTGTTCCAGGGAACGACGGAGCATCTGTTGACAGGCTAAACTTAAAAAGTGTGCATGCCATACGAGCAATACACGAATACGGGTGGACCTTTTTGCGGGTGCAAAGGCGATCCATTGAGCGAACCACTTTGCAAAATCATCCATTGAGTTGGACACGGCTGCATCCACTTCCTCAAACTCACACTGGTCTGCATACTTAGATTTATAAGCATCCCAAAGTGTTTTGGTTTCTCGATCATTTAGGCATTCATATAAAATACGGTGCGGAGGAGGGAACTCACTCATGCTTATCACTAGACCCCACAATGCGTTTAACAGGGATATCGGAAGAGACAATGTAGATACTGTTCTCCGTCAACACGATGAACATCTTCTCCTCCTTAATGCGGGAAATGCTCTCAATCGGCGAGGTGTACTCTGTGTCCGACTTAACTAAAAATTTGGTGGTGTCCTGAACACCGATGCAACACGCCTTTGTCAGACTGTCATTGAAGTAGTCCAGGTAAATGGGGCGATCCTGGTCAATCGCAATCTTGGCGGCAGCAGCCATAACGGTGGCAGAGGGGACGACACTCATTTTCTTTGACGCAAGGTCTTCCGGCGAGTCTTTCTACCGCGACGACGGCGACGCCCAGCTTCCATCTCAACGTCGGAATCCGCAGCGTTTTGGCACGGCACAGCTCGGAGCGAAGCGGTGTAGTAATGGCGACGAACCGACTCCTCTCCTTCAATAGTAAACCAACCGCGAGCGTCTATTCCACCCGCATTGGCACGTTCTGCATACATGGGTGCAGGCTGAGCATTGGAATACATTCCAAAATAAACAGGTCCAACATTCGGACCAAACTCAATTCCTTCGTAGCACGTGCCCGGTTGCGGGGGACCGGCAGGTCCAGCAACGGCCGGCGCTCCACCGCGACGACGGCTTTTACGAGATCGTTTAACCATTTACTACAACTTCAGAGAATCATCCAGCTTGAACCGGCTCTTCATGTTCAGACAAGGCGTCTCTGCTTTGGGGATCGCAAGCACCTGCTTCACCGGATCCTTGACCTCTGGAACCTTGGCAGCCACTGCAAAGACGAAGCGGACCAGCGCATCCACGTGCTCTTCTGCAGCTGGTGTCTTGGGCTGTCGGACTGACTCCTTGAGATCGTCACCAATCGTCTTGACAAATCCGGACATCAGCTCCTGAGGAATCAATCCTCGGCTGAACAGCTCAGAGACATACACTGCAAAGGTGCGCTTCTTCTCCTTCTGTTTGTACCATGCGATGATGGCATCATTGTATCCAGGATCCATCTGTGACGGAACAATCGTGACGTTTGCGCTGTCGTAGAGCTTGTCAAACATCATGACCTGAACCATGAGATCCTGTCGTGCATCTGGATATGCACCTGAAATATCCTTGTATGCATCTGCCATCAGTGCTGCATAGAAGGTCTGTGTAACACCCCTGTCAAACAGCAGGGTTGTAACACGAAGCCGGAACATAGAGTCTCGTTTATCAAGCTTCTCCATGATGGCAACCATCATCTTGTC
>Ga0209596_1003948_pt1 | contig 11459 bp, 11 predicted proteins | sample M_130807_MF_Meta_FD_187314 | JGI IMG/M metagenome (GOLD analysis project Ga0209596, IMG submission 187314) | Freshwater microbial communities from Lake Montjoie, Canada to study carbon cycling - M_130807_MF_MetaG (SPAdes) (version 2) | ecosystem: Environmental > Aquatic > Freshwater > Lake...
AACCGCGTAATTGCGAACATCGTCGCGGTTCTCGGTGATGTTGGCGGAGCACTAACCGACATCGCAAAGGCGACAGTTTTTCTAGTGGACCTCGCTGATTTTGGGGTTGTAAACGGAATCTACGCCGAGGCTTTCGGTGATCATCACCCAGCGCGCTCAACCATTCAGGTCGCTGCACTCCCAGCAGGTGCCCGTGTCGAGATTGAAGTCTGGGCTTACTTGCCAATCGAGGGTTAGGATTTACAGATGATCGGACCGCTATTAATTGTTCTAGTAATGATCTTTGCTATCCCCGTAGGGACAATGCTGGGCGGCGCTGCCTGGAGCGGCTTGATGGGGCTACTGCTCGCCGACGATGCAGACGAGCGCAATGAAGGCAAACCCTCCTGAGGCTTCGTCAATAGAACGGCTAAGTAAAGCCGTTTAGTCGTGGGGAGTAAAACGAGAGACCCCGAAGCGGTAACCCACCGATCTCACTGTGTGAATCAGGCTGGCTTGCTCCTCGCCCAACTTGGCGCGAAGTCTCCGAACATGCACATCGACAGTTCGCGCCCCTCCGTAGTACTCGTATCCCCATACGCGAGAGAGAAGCTGCTCTCTCGTGAATACCTTGCCAGGGTTTGTCGCTAGAAATTTGAGGAGCTCGTACTCCATGTATGTGAGGTCGAGCGGATTTCCGCCAAACGCAGCCTGGTATGTCTCGAGGTTGAGAACAAGATCCCCATACTCAAGTATCTCGGGAGCCGGTCCCCGCCCAGCGCGGTGAAAGAGGTGCTTGAGTCGAGCCTCTAGTTCGCGCGGGTGAAATGGAGTGAGGCAGAAGTCGTCGAAGTGGTCATCTCGCTGCTCTAAATCTCCAAGTTGAGCGCCCGAGATCAGGAGGAGGAGCGGCTCTAATACGGAGTCTCGTTTTCGAAGACTTCGGCAGAGTGAGAACGCGGCCTCGGGGTCTTCGTCCGCTACAACGATGGCGCCAGCCCATCCCGCCTTAGGTTCTTGCTGTGTTGCAACGGCCGCATTCGAGACGGCTTTCCATGCGTAGCCGGCGAGATCAAGAGTCTGGGCTAGTAGCGCTGGGGCTGGGTCCGGAAAGACGAGTATTGGTTCCATCAGATTGAATTAGATAGAGGATAGGTAACGGTCGAGTTCGAACTGAGTTACCTGCTGACGATAAGAGTTCCACTCGTCGCGCTTGTTTCGAATGAAGTACTCAAATACATGCTCTCCGAGCGCCTCTTTAACTAGCTCGGAGCCCTCCATGATCGTGACCGCCTCATCTAGCGACTGAGGAAGGGATCCAATTCCGGCTGCCTCTCGAGCCTCGTCGCTCATCTCCCAGATGTTTCGGGTGGCCTCTGGCGGGAGTTCGTAACCCTCTTCGATGCCTTTCATACCAGCGGCAAGCATCACTGAGAATGCGAGGTAAGGGTTGCACGCCGGGTCAGGGGATCGGAACTCAATACGTGTTGAGTCTTCTCTACCGCGCTTGGCAGGTGGAACTCTCACTAATGCTGATTCATTGTTGCGGGCCCAGGATACGTATGTAGGCGCCTCATATCCAAGTATCAATCGCTTGTAAGAGTTGACTGTCTGGTTTGTAACAGCAGTTATCTCACGTGCGTGGCGAAGCAGGCCTGCGATGAAGTGCTTTCCGGTCTGAGAGAGCCCAAATTCGTCGCTGGGGTCCGCAAACGCGTTTACGCCGTCTTTCTCGAGAGATAAGTGGCAGTGCATCCCAGATCCAAAGGCTCCCTGAATTGGCTTAGGCATAAAGGTTGCATAGACACCGCCGTCACTCGCTACCTGCTTGACGATCAATCTAAAAGTCATGATGTCATCTGCCATGGAGAGTGCATCTTTGTAGCGCAGATCGATCTCGTGCTGACCAGGCCCATTCTCGTGGAATGAGTACTCAACTGGAATGCCCATGTGCTCGAGCATCGTGATTGTGTGTCGCCGCAGTTCGCTCACCATGTCGGTATGCGTCAGATCGAAGAATCCTGCGTTGTCAACTGGTTCTGGGAAATCCGAGGAGTGGAAGTAATAGAACTCCATCTCGGGGCCAACAAAGAATGTGTAGCCCTTCTCGCGCGCTGCAACGAGGTTTCGACGAAGCACGTGTCGCGGGTCGCCAGGGAACGGATCGCCGTTGAAGTGCTGGATGTCGCAGAACATGCGCGCAGTAGGTGCATCGGATCCGCGCCACGGGACGATCTCGAATGTGTTCGCATCAGGGACGGCGAGTACATCAGATTCCTGAATTCTGCTGTATCCCTCAATTGCAGATCCATCGAATGTCATGCCCTCTTCAAGAGCCGTCTCCAGCTCCGCGGGTGTGATGGCAAAAGACTTCAGAGAGCCGAGCACATCGGTAAACCAGAGGCGAACAAATCGAACCCCTCGCTCCTCGACGGTGCGTAATACGTATTCAGCCTGTGGTTCCATCTCCCCATTCTGTCAGACTCGACGGGTTTTCTTCCGGGGGTAGCGCAATCATGGCGACTTGGGAATTCGGAGGGGCGGCTATAGCGTGTATGGGATGAGAAAATCCTTCAAATTTGTGAACCTAGGCCTCGTATCCCTTCTTGCAGCTTCGAGCCTGGTGGCCCTCAGCGGACCCGTTGCTGCGAAGCAGGTAGCCGCCCCAAAGATCACCTCTAATGCTCCGGCCCCTGGCGCCAAGCGCCTGCACTTCAAGGTCGGTCCATTCGAGATCTTGCCAGGGCAGAACAGCATTGACTTCACTCGCGGAATCCCGCAGCCCAAGGTCGATGGTTTTGTCACCGCAATTCGCCCTGACCTTCGAAGGGCCGATGGAACGATCCCCGCTGTTGATGTAATTCACCTGCATCACGGCGTCTGGCTAAACGTAAGCAACAAGGATGCAACGGCGAGTACTCCCGAGAGATTCTTTGCTGCGGGCGAGGAGAAGACCGCGGCAATCCTCCCCGATGGATTCGGCTACCCCTATAAGACAACTGATCGCTGGCTCTTTAACTACATGCTTCATAACTTGCTCGCCAAGAAAGATGTTGTATGGGTTACATACGACGTCGACTTCATCCCCGCATCCTCGAAAGCTGGAAAGTCCATCATTCCAGCGCGACCAATCTGGATGGATATTCAGAACGGTGGGGTGTACCCCGTCTTCGATGCGCATAAGGGAGCGGGCACGGATGGGGTATTTACCTACCCGGATCAAGCAGTAAATCCATACCCAGGAAAAGCGTTGAACGAGTGGACCGTAGATCGCGAGATGGTCTTGGTCGCCGCGGGTGGGCACTTGCATCCAGGCGGTCTCTATAACGACCTATGGCTCAAACGCGATGGTGCGACAGTTCCAAAGGGCGGAGCTAAGCCTGGTTCGCCAGACACCGCCCATCTCTTTAGGAGCAACGCGGTGTACTACGAGCCAGCCGGAGCAGTCTCTTGGGATGTTGCAATGACGGTGACTCCTCAGAATTATCGAGTTGATCTCAAGAAGGGAGATGTCCTTCAGACCACGGTTTCCTACGACACGGCTGAGGCATCTTGGTATGAGTCCATGGGGATCATGGTGATCTGGGCCGCCGATGCAGGGGATGTCAAGGGGCGCGTCACGGATCCATTTAAAAAAGTCGTGCGCACAAAAGCAGTGCTCACTCACGGCCATCTCGCAGAGAACAACAACCACGGAGGCAAGCCAGCTCCAAAAGACTTTGTTAATGCGCTTAAGCTCCCTAACCAAGTCGAACAGGTAACGAATATTCAAATAGAGAATTTTGTCTATGCGCGAGGTGACCTGACCGTTGCCGACTCTGTGCCAACCGTAAAACAGGGGCAGAGCATCACATTCGATAACTCAATTGACGCTCCGCTAGCGAATGGGATTTGGCACACGATTACTGCCTGCAAGGCTCCGTGTAATCGCTCCACCGGCGTTGCTTACCCGAGAGCAAATGCAGATGTTCAGTTTGACTCTGGAGAGCTTGGTAAGGCCGGACCTCCAACTGCCAACCGTCTTACATGGAGCACCCCGAGCGATCTTGATACCGGTACTTATACGTATTTCTGTCGCATACACCCTTCAATGCGCGGCGCATTTAGAGTCGTAGCCCAATGAAGAAACGAAACTTATTCATCGGGTTAGCGGTCTTAGCAGTTGCGTTGATAGCCGGTGTGAGTTGGTATTTGCTTAGTGGCAGTGAGCCGAGTGCGCCCTCACTTCCCGAGAGAGCGTCAGGGGCCACTGGTTCAGGTAGTGCGGATGGCGAGTGGAGAATCTCTGAAGGTTCCTTCGTCGGCTATCGCGTCCCGGAGAGGTTCATCGGCGAGATCATTGACAAAGACGCGGTTGGGCGTACCTCTGATGTGACCGGAGGACTTACCGTCTCAGGTCTCGAGGTATCGAATCTGGAGATCGAGGCGAATACAACCTCCATCACTAGCGACCGAGTGCCGCGCGATACCTACCTCGCATCGAACGCCCTAGAGACTTCAGCATTCCCAACTGCAGAGTTTGTAGTTGACGACCCATTTGAACTCGAGGCCAAACCCGTTAGCGGGAGCACGATCACGTTGACGCTTCGGGGAATGCTCACTCTGCATGGCCAGACACGTAGCCTCGAAATTCCAGTCGAGGCTCGCTGGAACGGTGCAACAATGGACGTGGTCGGAGCGGCGCCAATAGTCCTCGCAGATTATGGAATTAAAACTCCAAGCACACCGATCGTCTCAGTCGCGGGCACCGGGAGCCTTGAGATTCAGCTAATACTGCGACGTAGGTAGACGCTAAGGCTCCGCTCCCCCTAGGGTATGGGTATCAAACCACTTCTTGCCTCCGAGATCATTGCTGTAAATAAGCGACACCGGCGCGCTCCTATTCTAGTGATAGCAGCAGTCTCTGTACTCCTAGTTGGGTGTTCTGGGGGCAACTCCGGGGAGCCGGCCGCTGGGTCTGACAAGACAACTACCACGAGCCGATCCAATAAGCAATCGAGTTCTACAGGGGCGACAGGCTCCTCGGGTGCAACCTACGCCACCGGAGCCGCGGGCATATCTACAACCTCAACCACCGCTCGCAACGGATCCACAACAACTAAAGGGTCATCGACAGATAACCCAGCCGATCCCGCAACAGTCTCGACAACTAGAGCAGCCGTTACGACAACGACGCGGGCATCAGTTACTACGACGACGGCTGCAGCTACAACCACCACTACACGACCGCCCGTCTCCGGTGGCCCTGTTGTAGTCGTTGCAAAGGGAGCGGCCACCACCGGTTGCACTAAAGGCACCGCGTGCGCTTATGTCAACGTAACCCTTACGAATTTTACGCCGAGTCAATCTGTCACGGTTCAGTGCCAGAGCACCTCAGTTCCAACTGTGAACCCCGGATCATTCTCTGCGACCATCGGCCCGGATGGTTCCTTTAGCACCGGTCTAATCTCGTCATGTAAATATGGGGTTGCAGGTCAGTATGTATATGCAACGGTCGGAACTGTGCACTCAACTCACGTGAAGTGGTAGCGGCGATCCTTCCATAGAAGAAGTGTCTTATAACGACGGCGATCTGTCGAGAGTAATGGGGGAAATGATGAACACCAAGATGATGAGACTTCGATCAGCGATTGCTGGCACGGCACTCCTCGCAGGGGTAATCGCCCCGATTGCGACTGCTGCCCCAGCCTCTGCGACTACCTCTCTAGTCTCGATTGGCGACTCATCGGCCGTCGAAGGCAATGTCGGCAAGGGAAGGTCGATCTCTTTTCCAATTACCCTCGACGCACCCACGACAGTGAATGTGACCGTTGACTGGATGGTTCAACTCGGCACCGCTAGTGCTACGGACGTTAATAACTTTGGTGGCGGCTTCAAAACCGCGACTATTCGCGCCGGAAAGGTTGAGGCGTTTGCAAATGTAACCATTTATGCAGACGCGCTGGTCGAGAGTGACGAGACCTTTGAAGTTCACATAGTCGGTGCAACTAATGCCGATGTAAACGACCATATGGCCGTCGGAACCCTGATCGATGATGACTCTGAGTCGACAGCCACCCCTATTTTGGGTGCCGGTGGCGGCAGCGTGCACGAGGGCAATCTAGGTACTAGGCAGGGAAAAATCTGGGTCACTCTCTCAGCGCCTCCGCTTACACCAGTCTCCGTCGTAGCAACGCTTACGGGTACAGGAGTCGGGACCGATTACAAGGCATTCGCCAAGACGCTTACATTTCTACCTGGGCAGTATAAAAAAGCAGTTGTACTCACGATCTATCCAAACATCTCAAGCGGTGGAGATCGAGTAATCACTTTGGTGCTTTCTGGGACGACAAGTAGCGTAAACCTCTTGACGCCGTCGGTTCAGAACACAATCATCGACGAAGAATCCTCTAGTTTGATTACCTCGATTGACGACCCTCGCCTTACCGCCGAGCAAGTGCTCCGAGCGCAGGCACTTATCGATGCCTCGACAGCGGCGATGGCGCAGTATGCCGGCTTTGTTGGACAGACTGCCCTACGTGCAGCTTTGATTGCTCGTGGGTATACCTCAATAGGGGATAGCGGGACCGGCTTTGAGCACTTCCTAAACCCCGTGTTCTATTTCGATGGTATTGAACTCGATGCAACCAAGATTGAGTCGGTTGTTCTTCAGCGCCAGTCTGATGGTTCATGGGTTCTTGGATCTGCGATGTACATGCTCAACCATGGCGATACCATGGCGAATGTCCCTGAGATCGCAGGGACCTTTACCACTTGGCACGATCACCAGAATCTCTGCTGGAACGGCTTGCAGGTCGTTGGGTTTGTTGTTAATGGCGTCTGTACCTCGGGAGAATTTCGCGCAACTCCCCCAATGATTCATGTCTGGATGACAGCACAGGTCTGCGGGCCCTTCTCCGGGATAGAGGGTGTCCATGGTCAATCCTGCAGCCACTAACAAGATGAAACGGGTTTCAGCTCTGAGGTAATTAACCCTCTAGGGGAACTACTGCTGGCTCGCTAGGCGAACCTGCGTGCGCGTTACGCAGTCCGTCGATCGAGACCGCCAACAGCGCTAACCAAGCAACAGCAAAGCCAGCCAACCTCCATGGGGGCATGGGCTCGGAGTAGAGCGCAACCCCTAGCGCAAGGTTGATAGTAGGGACGATGTACTGAAGCCATCCAAGGGTGGAGAGTGCAACACTCTGAGCTGCGCGTGCGAAGAGGAGAAGCGGTATTGCCGTGGCTACTCCAGCCAACGCGATTAATTGTGTCTGTGTACTTGTTGCACCATTAAGTGCGCCGTCTCCGAATCCTTGTTGAGCAGAGAGGGCAAGAATCGCGAGGGGGAGCAGCACGAGTGCTTCACTCGTTAGGCCAATGAGTGGGCCAAACGGAACGCGCTTTTTAAGTACTCCGTAGAGAGTCCAGGTAAGTGCAATGAGGACTGCGAAAACTGGTGGACGGCCATAGCCAAATGCCAGTAGTGCAACACTCATCGCTGCGAGCCCAATGGCGCATCGCTGCACAAATCTTAGGTGCTCATGAAGAATCAGCGCGCCTGCAAGCACGAGGCCGAGTGGGGATAACAAATAGCCCAGAGCAGCATCCACAACGCGACCATGTGTTACGCAGAACACGTAGATGGTCCAGTTCGTTGCGAGTGCGATTGCTGCAAGAGATGTGCGTGCAAATATTTGAGGCGATGCGAGCGGCCGCAATGATCGCCACGATCTAGTTACGAATACAACTGCGCCGAGAAGTACAGCGGAGCCAACGATGCGCCAACCAATTAGAGAGAACGCATTGATGCCGCTCATCGCGTGCCAGTAAAGAGTTAGGAGGCCCCAGATGACGTACGCGCTAACTCCCGCGATGACGCCGTTACGGTGCCGATGTTCATTACCCATTGAATTACCCACTGCTATGCCTACGGTAATACCCATGACGATTTGTCAGAACTTGTTACCAGCAATCTAAAACACTAATTACATCTATGTAGTTGTCCCAGCCGTTGTTTACCCTACGACCTAATGCAAACAGGGGATAATTCGCTGACTCCAATTTCCGATACACCTAATTCTCGGGCGTCCAGTTCTAATCTTTCAGCGAGCTCATTCTCGCCGCATGCGATGGACGCCTCGGTGCTCGTCGTATCCAATGACCCTACGGTCAGAGCTGTGCTAGTTGCACTATGCCGCAGTATCTCTCCAGCGCGTGTCACGGGTGCAAGTGTGCTCCCTTTGAATTCATCTGCGCATGGTGCAATCCTTGTAATCGTCGACCCTGGTGATGGTAGCCAAGGAGTTGCGCGCACCATTCTCGGTGCCGCGGTGTTCTCCGCCCCAGTTCTTGTCATCCCTCCGGCGTGGCGTGATTCGCTTCTCGCTGGTGTGCTCGGAGACTCTTCCTCTGTCGTCCCCGAGATTGCAGTAGTCGTTGCTGCAGCGTTGGCGGCGGGCCGCGGGATTGGTGTGGACGATTCCGAGGGTGCCGCACTCGGAGTGCGCGAGAAGGAGGTCATCACCTTGGTTGCAAGCGGGCTAACCGATGGTCAGATAGCGGATGCCCTCGGAATCGCATCGAGCACAGTGAGGTCCCACCTCGACCGCATAGGGCAAAAAACCGGGGCTCGCCGCCGCCCGGCAATTGTGCGTCTTGCTCAGCAGCGCGGACTAATCCCTGAAGAGCCTCAAGGCAAGGCCTGATTCGCTACAGCAGGAAATCGCTATTGCTGCCAAGTCTCCCCTAGAGCCGTATCCTTGCTGCGTGCAACTAATTCGCGTCGCAGCAGCTCAGTCGAATTTCGTGGTCGGTGACCTTGAAGGAAACCTAGAGCGTGCCCTCAGTGCTTATAGAGCCGCAGCATCAGCAGGCGTTGATCTAGTTGTCTTTCCAGAGTTAACGATTACTGGCTACCCGCCCGAGGATCTGTTACTAAAGAACGCTTTTCTTAAGCGGTCCTTTGAATGCGTAGAGGAGTTTGCTTCAAAGACAACCAGTACTGTCGCAGTCATTGGGTTTCCAGAGTCCGCAGGTTTACTGATGAACTCTGCCGCAGTCTGCGCAGGTGGATCGATAATTGGTATCTACCGTAAGCACCTTCTGCCTAACTACTCAGTCTTCGATGAGCAGAGATACTTTGCAGCATCAATAGAAGACGGCCCACTATTTGTCGTTGCCGGCGTTCGAGTCGGGGTGACAATCTGCGAAGACGCTTGGAGTCAGAGCGGGCCGATACTCTCGCAATCCGCAGGTGGTGCAGAGTTGATTCTCAACCTCAACGCTTCACCGTATTACGCAGGCAGAGTCGCCGAGCGTGAAACGATGTTGAGTACGCGTGCAGAGGAGGCTGGCGTTCCAATTGTTTACGCCAATCTTGTCGGTGGTCAGGACGAGCTTGTATTTGATGGTGCCTCCATGATTGTTAATGAGCATGGCGTACTACTGGCGCGTGCTGCTCAATTCTCTGAGGAACTACTGGTCGCGGATTTACAGGTACCCACCGGAGCGGAGCGGCGAGACACCAAGCGGCCTGATGCGGAGCCGCTTACAGAGATTCTCGTCAGTGCTGAGTCAATCAGAGCAGGGTCTTTAGCGACGCCCCCGATTCATCCGCTCTTATCGCCGACCCATGAAGTATTCGAGGCACTCGTGCTCGGCACCCGCGATTATGTCCGTAAGAATGGGTTCTCTGAGGTTGTCATTGGGCTCTCAGGTGGCATCGATTCCTCGGTCGTTGCTGCAATTGCGGTGGAGGCTCTTGGGGCAGATTGTGTTCACGGAGTATTGATGCCGAGCCGGTGGTCGTCTCCAGGGAGCCTTAAAGATGCAGCAGCCCTTGCAGATGCGCTCAATATTGAGACGAGAACTATCCCCATTGAAGCCGCACACGCTGCGTTCGAGTCTCTCCTAACCGAGTCATTTATAGATCGCTTGCCAGACCTAACCGAGGAGAATATTCAGGCGCGGGTGAGGGGCACACTTTTGATGGCGCTCTCCAACAAGTTTGGCTGGATGGTCCTCACCACAGGCAATAAATCAGAGATGGCGACCGGATACTCAACTCTCTATGGCGACATGGCGGGCGGTTTTGCGGTTATAAAAGATGTAGAAAAAATGCTTGTTTTTGAGTTATGTCGGGACCTCAATACGCGAACTGGTAGCGAGATCATTCCGGCCGATGTAATTGCCAAGCCTCCGAGCGCGGAGTTGCGCCCAGATCAGAGGGACGAAGACTCTCTCCCGCCTTACGCAATTCTTGATCGCGTGATCGAGGCATACGTAGAGCGTGACCTGTCACTCGCAGAGATTGAGGCAGAAGGCTTTGAACGCGAGGTGATCGAGCAAGTTATTCGTTTGATAGACCGAAGTGAGTACAAGAGGCGCCAATCACCACCCGGGGTTCGCGTTACCCCGAAGGCATTTGGCAAGGATCGTCGACTCCCAATTACTAACCGTTGGCAGGGGTGACCGTCGCGAACGATCGCTCCTGGCGCAGCACTCTTTGGGTTTACGCCCCGGAGTTGGCTATTGGACTAGCAGCGATCCTCTATGGATCTACTTTTAGATTCACTCAGGTCTCTATAGAGCGAACCACCCCTGCTGCGTTAAACACGATTCGTTTCGCAGTGGGTGCAGCAGCGATCTTGCCGTTTGCACTTCGAGGTGGGTGGAGAGGGCCGCGCGTTCGGCACACCGACACGCTGCGAATATTTATTTTCATCTCTGTGGTAGTTGGCCTGATTACTGCGGCCGGCACGATGGCTCAGACAATTGGCCTTCGGCATACAACGGTCTCCAACTCGGCATTCATCACCGGACTATTCGCGGTATTCACGCCAATCATTGAGGCGCTTATTTATAGAAGATGGCCGCGACGCGGAATTGTTGAGGCAGTAGCAGTATCGATGGTCGGCTTATATCTACTCACCGGCGCTTCGTTCTCTCTGCATTTTGGCGATGTGTTGACTCTCGCCGCAGCACTCTTCTATGCAGGCTGGTATGTGATTGTTGGGGCGTATGCAAACCGATTTAACACGATCGCTTTTGTGGCGACCCAACTCGCTGTGATCTCAATAGTCTGCTTGCCCTTCGCGATTATTGATGGCTTTGGGGAGATCGACTCATATGTTCTCTGGACAATCCTCTATACAGGGGTCGGGTGCTCAGCGATTGCATTCTCTTTATCTGCATGGGCTCAACGCCGAGTCGATCCATCGCGCACAACAATCATTAGCCTTGTGGAGCCGGTGGTTGCTGGAGTAATTGGCTATTTCGTAGGCGAGCGCTTGGGGATACCCGGCTATCTTGGAGCCGTTTTGATCTTGGCTGCCATTGTCATCGCAGAGCGCGGAACTCATGGGCGCACAGCAGCAGTAGAGACATCGAGAGAAACATCGAGAGAAACATCGAGCGGAGTTTGACCCGAGGGGCGCCGAGTGGTGAGAATGGCGGAATGGTAGATGGACGCAAACCCAGACCCGCTTTTGCACCTTGGG
>Ga0209596_1003949_pt1 | contig 11459 bp, 11 predicted proteins | sample M_130807_MF_Meta_FD_187314 | JGI IMG/M metagenome (GOLD analysis project Ga0209596, IMG submission 187314) | Freshwater microbial communities from Lake Montjoie, Canada to study carbon cycling - M_130807_MF_MetaG (SPAdes) (version 2) | ecosystem: Environmental > Aquatic > Freshwater > Lake...
AATTCGCATCAGCAAATGAAGTAACTGCCTTGATTAAAGGTGATTTTGCAACCGCTATCGCAGCATTACAATCAGTAGCATAAAATTAATCAAGCATGAAATCTAAAGTAAAACAAGCACCTAAAGTACAGGAAACAGAAGTAAAACAAGCACCTATTGAACAACCGGAAATAGAAGGCGACCAAATTATAATTGGCGTATCTGGTGGTTTAGTAGTTGACAAGGAATATTCAGTCTCTGCACATACTGCACAGGTGCTAATTTCAAAAGGATTTGCAACTTTAAAAACAACTTAAAAACAATGAAAAAATTACTTTTTCTCTTATCACTTACCTTATGCTTTATGGTAAGTTGCAACGACACAGCAAAAGCACAAATTACATTGTATAAGGCTACATCTACATCTTATGCAACAGGAACACAGTCAGCGGACACGATTACAAATGGGGGGGCTACCTATTTTAGTACGCGTGCTGGTGATTTGAGTAAGTACACATCAAGTTCATATAGAGCGTATTTTACAACAGATACAACAAGCGGAACACCTGCAACGGTGTACGCTATTCAAGAAGGTTCTATGGATGGTACGACATGGTTTCCACTAAATTCACAGGGGTTGGGTACAGATGGTTATAATTGCGATTCATTAAGCATTTCTACCACTGCATTGCAAAATATACAAAGCACTGTAGTATCAACTTCTGGGGCACTTAAGTACGTAAACGGGGCAACGAGGGGAAGCCAATGTGGGAGGGTGCTATATTACAGGGTCAAGTTCGTTGGATCTGGCACGCAAACCGTAAGGATTTATAATGTTAAAATGATTCCTTTTATACACTAGTACCTATGCCGTATTTAACTACATATCTCGATTTTGCTAAGAAGCCAATAATCCTTCCTAATGCAGTGCCATCGACAGGTAATGTTGAGGCTACTGTAATACAAGCAGATATAGAAATGTTTGAACCAATGTATCTTAAAAAGATATTTGGCAAACCGTTCTATGATTTGTTCATTGCAGGATTAGACGCAGAAACAGCAATTTACACCGATATTCGTGACGGTGGGGATTATGTAGATATATATGGCATTACGCAAGAATGGCAAGGGTTCGGTGTTGGACATAATCCGATAGCGTGTTATACCTACTATAATATCTTGGATAACAACGAAACGATTACAACAGGTATTGGAGAATTGAAGCCGAACATCGAGAACGGTGTTCGTGCTTCAAACTTCATGAAGCAAGTTGTAGCATGGAATACGATGGTAGATTTTAACGAAAAACTACATGGCTATTTATATGCAAATCGTGACAGTTACCCAACTTATATAGGTGTAAATTCTTACACACCATACGCTTATTATTCATACATGAAAGATTGGATTGAATTGTTCACTAGACTAAACAAATTCGGTTTCTAATGGCACTTACCTACTCACAATTACCTAATTCGGTTTCGGATGTATTCGAAAGCATTGTTTCAACAGTTGAATCAAATCTATCTAGTGAAACAAGTGTTACAGTACCTTCGATAAACTTTCATTGTGAAACGTGGGTCGAATTACAAAGTAGGTTAATCAGTGAGGGTAAGGATTCAGAAACTAAAGGAACACGATTCCCATTAGTTGCATTGATTCGAAACTTTGACAAATCATTTGATGCAAACGATGATAGGTTTAATTCTGAATTGACTTTGATAATTGTCACTCAATCGGATGCTACAATGCTAAGTGAAGATAGAATTACAACTAACTTCATTCCAACATTAAGACCAATTGAAGCGGAGTTATTCGCAGTGATTAAAACGAGTCCTTATTTTAGTGGGTATAATTCATCTAGTCCATCATATACGTCTTACGAATCTTTTAATCTAGGTTCAAATGATGCGAAGTCCTACAAATTGCCAGAGCATTTAGATGGTATTATAATTGATAAATTGAAGCTAAAATTCAATCCAATTATGCAAACATTTGCAAGAAGTGGACCAAGCAGTGATCTGTCATATATTAATAATGTTGCACAAATAACTACACAAGCAATCGGTACTACTTTACGTGTTGCATTTACGGAAATATACATTATAACAAGTGGAACGCCAGTATATACATTGTTCACATCACATGATAATGTAGAGAAACCAATTACATTGGGCGGGTCGGTTACAATTAGCATATCAGGGTATACGGGTGAGTATTATGGATACGTAAAATGCGATGATGGGTTAACGGTTTCAAAACTTTATTTCTACTTTAAAGTAGTAAATGGCGTAATGACTAAGAACATATCATATAATGAATTTAAGTTACAAAATTTTACATTAACAGGGTTCGCCGCACCTTACTATCCATTTGAAGTATTAACGCAAACAACAGCCAATAAGGCAATAGTAAATAAAGTTGTTATAAGACAAGGTGAAGGAATAGAGCCACATCCAGAACAATGTACAGTTTTAAATACTATTCCTTACGTTCCATCTACTGCAGAAACAACGGATAACACATACAGCGAAACGCTAACTAAGATTACAGATTACAGATGTATACAATGTAGCGTATATGTAGACACAGCCAACAACACAACAACCGAACTACAATCTATTTCATATTACAATTTAACTTAACAAAAAAAACAAAATTTAAAAAATGACACCAACAAACATATATAATTTTAACAACGCAGTCGCACCACTTAACACAGGTCCGATGTCCGTTTTTTATGAATTGGGAACAATTTATAAAGTGATATTCATACCTAAGGGTAAGATGTTCACAAATACAGAAATGCTTACGCCATACGCCACTTTGGACGCATTGTGTAAGAATAATACCATTGCCTTGCGAGCGTTTCCTATTGGGGATTTTATCGACTTTCAAGATAAATCAACAGCAGAGGTTACGGCCACAACGGGATATGGCTACATGCAATATATTACAGACGGGAAACCAGTTTGGGAATTTATTTGGGATCAAGGGGGCATGTCTTTTGAAAAAGTAATGAAATCATTTCAAGGGCTACAAAACAGCTATGACTTGTTAGTTATAGACCGAGATGCAAATGTAATTTTGGGAACAGACCCAGCAACTGCAACTTATGCTTTAAAAGGCTTTTCGCTTGAAATGATTTACTCAACATTAATCAAGACCAATAATGCGAAAGAGAAAACAAGACACTCGACCATTATTGCTCTTAAAGATGCGAAGGAATTAGTTGAGCGTCATGTAGCTATTCAATTAGACCCTACACAATACCCAGTTTATAATCTTCAAGGTTTGTACAACTTTGAATTATCACTTGTTCCTTCATCATTTACTACTACTTCTGCAAAACTTAAGATTACAACTGGCGATAAGCATTTGGATTTGTACGATTTGTATTCAGCAGCATTGGTTACTGCAACTGCATCAATTTGGTCAGCAGTTACGGATTCAACAGGTGTGACACTTTCGGTATCAACTATTGCGGCTAATTCAGCAACTAAAGCAATGACATTAACTTTTGGCACTTCCACAGCGGCGGGGGCAACAGTAACGGTCACACCTCCAACAGTTTCGGCATTGACGGCTGCAGGATTGCCAGGATATGCAGGTGCGCCAATTCAAATAACAGCAGTTTAATCACTTTAAAATCATCAAAAAATGGCAGTAATACAAAAAGGAACATGGTCAGTAGGATTCAACGAAGACTACATTAAAACATTCAAATCGGCAGACGAATGGCTAAAGTCAGAACCACAATCAAATAAAGATTTTTGGAAGAATGAAATAGGCATAACGGATGCAGAGTTGAAAGATGTATACGCAAAAAGCGTAGGGAAAGCGGTAGAAGCAACAGCGGAATCCAAGTAATCAAATCAAAGTAGGTTGGGCGTGGTTAGAATGCCATGTTCAGCCTATTTTTTTAAACCAAATATTTATATGACCATTCCCCAAATGCTAGAAAATTGCAAGGCACTCAAACGAGATTTGAATGTCATTGCAATGGATGTACTTGTGGACACAAGCGATGAATATTTGGACCTGCAACGGGAGCAAATGACTAAAGGCATGGCTTCAGATGGCGGTGAAATTGGATACTATCAAAGTAAAGCCTACCAATTCATGAAAGAAAGAATGAATCCTTTGGCTGGTGGGACGGTCGATTTAAAACTAACGGGCGATTTTCAAGCAGAATTAACGCTACGCAGATTAACCGATAAAAAATATTTAGTTTATAGCCAAGATTCAAAGGCTAAAAGTTTAGTAAAAAAATACGGTGAAAGAATATACTTTTTAAATCAAGCGTGGATGGATGAGTATAGGGCGAATACTTTTCACCCATTATTTATAGAACGCTGTAAAATGGTATTGTATGGAAAACAGTAAGGTCAAATATAATTCTATTGATATGCCACTTCGTGTATTTATTAATGCAATGGTAGATCACGATTATTCAGAGATTGAAAACTTCGAGAATCTGTTTATTGAGTATTGTCAAAGCGTGGGTGGTTTAGAATTGGCACAAGAAATGAAAAATATAAAGGAATCCAATACATTAAGGCTTCGCATTAACATGGCGCAGGATGCAATTGAATTATTAAAGTTTGAACCTTTGAATGATTTTCAGAAAAAGGAACGTGACGAAATATTCGAGGAACTGAAAAAATTAAGGTATCATTTATTAATTCCTTCATGCGATTTGAACGACATTAAAAAATACTGTTCACAAATTGAAGGTCATGTAAAGTTAGAAGCAGTGCAATTATCATTCTTAGAATCGGAACAACAACCAAAAAAAGGCAAACAAAAAGAGGCGGTGTATTCAAGGGATTACTTTGTTGACATGCTTAACGAAATGTCGGCAATATTCAAGATTCACATAAACGATTCAATTAGCCTTCGCGAATATTGTGGTTGGATTCGTAAATATAAAAAAGAAGTAGAACGATTAAATAAACAAGCAGCATGATGATAAATATACTTTGTTTTATTGGAGGATTTGTTTTCTTCTACCTTGTGTCGGTTGGCATTTGGCAAATAATATTAATTTCGGAGCGAAGAAAAGAAAAACGATATTATAAAATAAAGCCATGAAAAAGTACATAAATCAAATAATTATAGTAGTTGCAATCGTATTGCTACTAATCTCGTACAGAATTGGCGTTTTTGGCTATGTTTTTGCATTTTATTTAGGAGTTGGACTAACTGTATTGATTGCATATTTAGGGCATTATTTGGATGGTAAACAGAAAATGAAAGAAATTGACGATGAACTATTAAGAATTTATAAAGCGGAAAAGGAAAATGGCAAATAATGGGAGTATTGACGAGGTAATCGGATCGGAAGCTGGTAAACAGGTAGATGTATTAACCGAAAAAATGAACGCACTATATGTTGCGTTCAAGCAGAATATTACAGCGATAAACCTCGTTAATGATGCCTTGAGCAAATCCGTATCGATTAAAGATGTTAGCGAGAATGTAGACAAAGCCACAAAAAGCACAAAGAAATTAAAAGATGTACAAACCGAGTTTGTGCAGACGGTTCAAAATTTGGATAAAGCGGTGACACATCAAGGAGACGTTCTAAATGATACAGAGCGAGCCTACGCCAAGTTAACTGCAACAATGGCAAACGGGAATAAGACTACAAAACTTGCTACCGATGAAGTTGTAAAAGAAACCAAAGCAGTTGACAATTTGAGTGGTGCGTTTAAGCGTTTAAATGATGACCATAAGGCGGCGTTATTGTATGCAAAAAATGTAGGTGCTGAATACGGATTCACATCTGTAAAGTTCAAAGAGGCTGCATTTAGCGCAAATTTATTAGGTAATCAAATTAAAACCATGAATAGCGACTTAGGCAACCATGGTGGTAATGTTGGTAATTATGCTTCAGACATAGAGAAGGCTTTAGCAAAGGCAAACGTACCAGCTAAAGAAGTAAAACTATCATTACAAGGTATTTGGAGCGGATTAAGAACAGTAGCAAATATTTTGCCTGGGATTGGGTTAGCTGGTATGTTTGGACTTGCATTTGAAGGTGCATCCTTACTATACGATAAGTTGACCAATGTAAATAAAGAACTTACAGAAGTAGGGGCGGCGTACAAAACAATGAACGAAGCTTTGAATAGCGGAGATTACAAGTCAGCTATTATTAATGTTGAAAAATTAACTGATGAAATAGCACTTGCAAAACAAGGATTTATTGACAAGTCTGTTGTATTGAAGGAATACAATGAAACCATAGGCAAAACAATTGGACATGCTACAACACTCGATGAAGCAGAAAAACTTATAGTGGAACATGGAGAAGCTTATATTAAAATGATGCTAATGAAAGCGGTTGCAACTGCTGCACTAGATGAGAGTGCAAAAAGTGCATTGGCAGCCGAAAAAGCATTAGCGGAAAAGAAAAATGAAATTGATTCAAAAACTAATGATGAAGGCGTATATAAACCAGGAGCATTAAAATCATTTCAGTTATTATTTACACAAGGTTTAGGTAGTGATGAAAGCAATTTGGAAAAACAAGTTACAAAAACAGTTGACAAAATAAAAAAAGAAGGCGATTTAATGTCTGATATTGCTAGTAAATATTTAAAATCAGCATCGGAAATAGCAAAAGCAAACGGGATTAATTTTGACCCAGTAAAAACGGGCAATGATACCAAAACAGGTACACCAAATGAAGTCAACCGTATTTCAGAATTAAAGAACCAATTTGAAGCGGAAAAGTTGGTAGTTGACCAATACCAAGAAGAAAATAAAGAGGATGAGTTAACATATAGAACCAAGTTACTTACTATAGTTGACAATTATGCAGGTGAGAAACAGAACGCAATTAAGAATTTAAACGAACATGAAAAAGATTCGCAAACTACTTTTAATAAAGAATTAGTTGCATTAACTAATCAAAGCACTGATGCAATTAAAAAAGCATACGAAAAGCACGCAAATGAATATCAAAAGCAAGTAGATGATAATAATAAGCGGTTAGAAGATGATGCTAGGGAAACAGCTAAAACACAACTTGATATTTTAACAAAACAGCTTAAAGATGAGCAGGATTTAATTAATGGGAATCTTGCAGCCAATGCCGAAATGTGGGATAAGGCGGACGATGAAGATAGGAAAAAGAAACAAAGTAAGTATGAATGGGAAGTGTTTTTACTACACTCTTTCTTCGATATAGCTAGTTCTATTTCAGATTCACTTTATGCTAAAGAGTTCCAACGAATTGATGATAAGGATAACAAATTGCAAGATGCACATAACAAAGAAATAAAGCGAATTGAACAAAGCGGTTTAACTACAATTCAGCAAACAAAAGCCAAAGCAAAAGAAGATGCACAGTATGAAGTGCAAAAAAAGAAAATTGACAAGGATAGAAAAAAGGCACTTCACGAACAGGCAGTTGCAAATAAAGCACTAACTTTAACAGAAATAAGTTTGACTACATTACTTGCAGTAATGAATGCTTTAAATGATAAAACTGTACCATATCCTGTAAGGGTTGGATATGCGATTTCAGCAGGTGCAGTAGGCGCAATTAATTTATTAAAGGCTGCAATAGTTCCTATCCCACAATATTTCAAAGGTAGAGGCAAAACGGGGAAGGGTGAATATGCGATAGTAGGTGACCATCCAACATTAGGAGGCGCACAGGAATTGATTAAAAGAGAAAATGGTAAAATGGAATTAACTCCAGCAAAGCCAACATTAACCTATTTGAACCCAAATGATGAGGTTATTAGCCATAAAGACTTAATCAAAAACGCTTCCTATGTTCATTTAATGAAGCAAGGCAATGTAAGTACTTCGACTAATGATAAATTCCAAAGTGCCGAAATTGTAGAAGAAATTAAGGACTTAAAAAAGGTTTTAATTAATAAAAATTTGAGCGTTACAACGACCAATTACAGCGGATTTGATTCATACTTAAAAGCTAATATTCGTTAATGGGACAACCGAAAATATTTAGATTCCATTTGCGCTACTATGACGGGGCAAACTACCAATACTACTATGTTAGTGGTGGTACAGTTAGCACCACAACAACACAGACAGCACTGCAATATTCTCCCAATGGTTGGCGTGATTGTGAGATAGGATGGGAACGTGGATGGACTTATTACGGGTTGTTTACCAACTATACAACACCTCTGAAATTCGTAAAAGATGGCGCTCAAATATTGAGACATTTAATGTACACAACAGGCATTGAAAGTAAAGTAGAATTATTTGTTGAAAAGTTCAATCCTGCGAGTGGTACTTATGCTTATGCTACATTTGTAACGGGTGATTTGGATATGTCACAAGCAATCGATGAATTTGATTATGTGACCGCTAATATTATGGAAGGTGGATTTCCTGCTAAATTCAAAGCAAATGAAAGTACACCTTATGAATATGACATAGACGGGAATCCAGATGTGCAATATGTGTACCATGATGGGGTAGATTTGCAAGCTAGGGCATTATGGACGGGCGCAGCAGTTGGCATGGTTGCGTTACCTGCAATAAGTAGTTACTATCCATATTTGAGCAATTATGACAATGAAGGAACAAATATATCCTTGAACATGGGTGACCAAGACGGGACTAATTATTTTATAATTGCAAACCATCAAGCTACAAGTAAGGATATTGATTTAGTTTGCGATTATAATATAAACATATTTGTCAGTGGAGGGGTGGCTTATAATAGCTATTTGCGGTTTGAATGGCGTGAATTTAATTTGAGTACTAATGCATTTACGGGCACTACTTACGCTATCGAAAATTCAGCAGTACCACAAGTTCCAGGAACTTCACAAACTTACTTGGGTTCTACATCTCAAACAATAACTTTAGGTGCAGGTTTAGGAATTGCGGTGACGGTAAGAATGGAAGTTACAACTGTTCCAGGATATGTAGGTACAGCGTCATTTAGTGCAACTACAATAGGACTAGAGATGTCGGCATATTTTGTTAATCGTTATGACCCTACATACGTTCCTTGTCTATATGCCTATGACGTATTAACTTATCTAATTCAATCAATTGGTACAGCCAACGATGGGACGCCAATGCCATATTTAAGCGTAGATTCTACATTATTACAAACTGTTTACGATTCGCAAATTGTAATAACAAGCGGTGACGGATTGAGGAATTTAGAAGGTAGTAAATTAAAAATAACATTTGAGCAGTTTTATAAATTCATGGATTCAATATTTGGCGTAAGTTTTTCAGTTGACACCCCAACATGTTACTTAGAACAGAAGAATAATGTATTTATAAATCAAGTTAGTAGCACTTACCCATTGATTAATTCATGTAATAAAATGCGAGTAACTCCATTTATTTCAGAGACATTCAATAACTTAAAAATTGGTGGTGGTACTTTCACATTCGATAAAAAAGGGGATTCAGTTTCGGAAATTACAAACGGTAAGGATGATTTCACCGCTACAAGCGAATGGAATACGCCAATAGTTAGGGTTAAGCGTACAGCGGACTATGTTACACCTATATTGATAAGTCCTTACGCTATTGAGTTTCAAAGAATAAATTTAAGCAATAAAACTATTTCAGATTCGAGCAGTGATAATGATATTTTTGCAATGCACGTTAACGCCGATAATTCGGCTACTTATACAATTCCTTCAACGGGTGTTACAATCAACTATCATACTTTGTTTCGTGAGCCTATTGTGGTAGGGACATGGGGAATTGAAAATATATTCGCAATAGATAGCATCTATAATATTCTATTCAGTCCTAAGCGGTCAATGGTTCGCAATGGTACTTATTTTAGAAGTCTATTGAAGTTCAATGATACAGATTATATAAACTTTCAAGTAAGCGGGAAAAACAATATTTTCAGTATCAAAATGCTTACTAAAACATTGGGCGTGACTGATTATGATGAAGGTGCAAATATTCTAGTGAGTGATTTATGTGCTAATGATTCAGTATTATTCCAACCCGTTGTGCTAGAATTTGAAACCTTAGAAGATATTAATTTATACACGCTAATTGGAACGGATAGATACAGATACATTGAGGTTATCCATTTAGGCAATTCATACTATGGATATTTAATATCCGTATCAACAAAGCCAGCAAATAGAGGCGTTACAAAGTTTAAACTACTTGCAACGTCATTTACAGATTTAACACAATTAGAAAGATGATATTAGCATTAATCTATATGACAAGTCATTCTACTTGTGGCGAGATGCCCACCGTTATACCATGTCTTTGTATTGGAGTGTTCATAGTTTTGCTTTTGGTCCTCAGTCCAACCGCAATGGCTTGTATAATCAATTGTTGGCTTAGTTATTCCATTATTCCATATACTTGTGCATTGATAGCAATGTGTATTTTTTGTACAGCTACAAAAAGCAAAAAGAACAGCAAAAATAAAAATAGTACTTTTCATGTTATGAATTTAGAAACAAAAATCCATAACTTTACACCAATTCTATAAATGTCGGTTAAAATATTCATATTACCACTTACTAATCCATTGAAAGCCATTTGGCAAACGGATTTATTAAGTTCAAATAACAGTGCAACGACATTAACAGCTTTTGACCCTTCATTCAATTTTAGGACAACCGACCAAGATTTTTTCTATCGTACTTTAAAATATTATGAAGATAAAAATGGATATTGCCAACCATTTCAACAATCGGACACGATTCGGATTCAATGGCTAAGTGAATACGAGACACTAGCACAATACCAATATGCTAGACTTTTAGACCAATACGGAAATGTTTATACACCTAAGACGGTAACAGTTGTAAAAGAAAGTGGAAGCTACTCGAGTGAAATTGATGGCGTTTTACTTACATTTTTGACACTTTACACCGTTACAATAAAATTGTATGATGTTGCAGAGGGTAAATACTTTTTGCAGTTGGACCATTATGATGGTATTACTCATAAATATGTTATACATGAACCTATCCATGTTAAGCAAATACATGAGAATACCGTTAGAATTGACTATTATAATTCATACAACGACCAAAGTACAATTTACCCAGACACTACATATATTCCACAATTAAGAATACATGGCTGTTTTACAGAAGTGGATAATCAAAGTAAATTTTCTGTGTATGAGGACCAACCTTTGGACATGGAATTGGTTAGCGGAATTGCTTATAGATTATATACTTTGACATTTGGGCAAATGGGTACTATTGGGATTCCAGAATGGTATGCGGATAAGTTAGAACGTGCGTTATTGTGTGACAATTTATATGTAGATGGGATTCAGTACACAAGAGATGAAGGTGCGAAATTAGAAGCCAAAAAGAACGCAGGACAACCACTTAGCACTTATTCCATCAAGATGCGTGAAAAAACAAATACTTCTACTATCAATGTAGGCTATTCTAATATGGTTATGGGCAATATGCCACAGACGAATTATTTTTGGATTGAGCGCATAAGATTAACGGGTTCTTATTACAATA
>Ga0209596_1003950_pt1 | contig 11453 bp, 9 predicted proteins | sample M_130807_MF_Meta_FD_187314 | JGI IMG/M metagenome (GOLD analysis project Ga0209596, IMG submission 187314) | Freshwater microbial communities from Lake Montjoie, Canada to study carbon cycling - M_130807_MF_MetaG (SPAdes) (version 2) | ecosystem: Environmental > Aquatic > Freshwater > Lake...
TCGATCTTTCCTGATGCGAGAAATTTTTAGTCATCGGAAAGAAGGATCCATGCGTCAAGCAAATGAGCACACGGGCGTTGCGTACGCACCCACTGGCGCATGGCTTCGTGGCGATGCGGTCGGCCATCGATCCTTTTTCACATTCGCAACTCAACGCCCTTTTACATTGGATAGCGGTGCAGCACTGCAAGATGTGACATTGGCATACGAAACATGGGGCACGCTGAATGACGACCGCTCCAATGCGATCTTGATCTGCCATGCGTGGACAGGGGATAGTCATGTTGCAGGTGAAGCAGAAGAAGGTCATCCCACTCCAGGTTGGTGGGAAGGAGTTGTTGGTCCTGGACAAGCCGTTGACACGAATAAATATTTCGTGGTGTGCAGCAATGTGCTTGGTGGATGTCAGGGGTCGACTGGTCCGACATCGCCTCATCCTGATGATGGCGCTCCGTATGCACTGCGCTTCCCTGCGGTCACGATTCGTGACATGGTGCGTGCTCAAGCATCACTTACAGATTTTCTTGGCATCGATGCGTGGCACAGCGTCATCGGTGGCTCAATGGGCGGCATGCAAGTGCTGGAATGGGCAATCACATATCCACACAGAGTCAACTCAATTGTCCCGATCGCGACATGCATTGAGTCAAGTGCACAACAGATTGCATGGGGCGCGATTGGACGTCGTGCATTACTCATGGATCCTCTATGGAACGGTGGTGATTACTACGGTGCCGCACCAGATCAGGGTCCATGGCACGGTCTTGCAGTAGCGCGAATGATTGCGCAAGTCACGTTTCGAACTGACAACCGATTCAATGAGAAATTCGGACGTGAGTTATGTGATACAAACTTCCAAAGCGACGGCATTGATCTTTTTGACCGATTTGAAGTAGAGAACTATCTCGACTATCACGGCGACAAACTCATTCGACGCTTTGATGCAAATAGTTATTTGTATATAGGCAAAGCGATGGACCTACATGATGTCGGTCGTGGTCGCGGAGGCGTCGCCCGTGCGATGAATCGAATTACCGTACCAACTTTGACAATTGGTATCGACAGCGACATCTTGTATCCGGAATACCAACAAGAGTTGCTACACGAAAGTGTCAACAAAAAGCATCCACTCACTCGATATGCACAGATTTCTAGCCCTGAGGGTCACGACGGATTTTTGATTGAGACAACAAAAATCAGCGCCGAGCTGGCTGCATTTTTATCCGCACTCAATGAGGTGGTTCGTTAGGCGTTCTCAGTAGTGCGTCAAGCCTGCTCACGCAGACACTCTTGGAAGGCACTCGTAGTAGTAGTTGCTCAGTCTGACGAAGTAAGTACAAGTTTCGACCCTTTGGAGGATCTGGCACAACGCCTATCATTTCCCAGTCACCACTGATTTGGCTCTTGACTACGCCCCGCATCCGAAGTTGTACCAAACCATCGGGAGTGATGGTTGCTCGAGCCTCTCGCCATCGACTTGGCGTTGAACCCTTTTCAGCCACAATATGAACTCGACACGTAAATCGATAACCGTCCTTGGCCGACCAATGGGCTTCGTGCTTCTGTAGATACCACCACAACGCACCGAGTACGCCAAGAAATGCACTTGCAGACAGAATGTTTTCCACAGGTATCTAGTCTCTCACGCACTGTCACTTGAATTGAAGTGGAGCCGTGCGAGACTATAAAGATGCTCTCGGCCATGATCGGATCTCAGTTGTTTGTGTATCTGATTGCTGGGGGTCTGATATTCATTGGTCTGGGTCTATTATCTGCGACGATAATTTTTTGGCGCAGTGCACATCCCGATCCTGAACTACTTGGTCCGCTTGAAATCATGTATGACCGAAAATTTGCTCGGGCAGATGAACAAGAAAGGCTCGCGCTGCGTAACCAATACCGACCTGTCGATGCAGACCCCGTTGTCGAGTCTGAGGCGCCGGCGGTCTTGAGCCGCGAGCCTGATTCGGAACCGTTAAAGGAAGTACTTGATCCATTTTCGCATGATGACGATGCGGTTGATGTGATCCAGAAACCCTCGGTGGTGCCTGATCTGATTGATCCCCTGATTCACAAATTTCACAAAGACGGAGGTTCCTAGAATGCCAGCATTTAATCCAGATGAGATGATCGCTCGTTATCGAGACCGAGCAGCAGCAGTGCGCAAAAGACCGTTACCGCCAGTGGCAGGTGAAGAACGGCAACATTTTATCGCTCAGGCAGAAGCCGATTTTCAAGACTTCGCGATCATCGGCGATTCAGTGGCAACGATCGAGGATGGTGTACTCGTACTTCGAATTGACATGCGCCCCACAGGCGCATGACATCGGTGCTCGCGAGAGCGCGTGCTGCTGGATCAGCGCGCGACGATCTTCCCGTGTTGGCTGCGGTAGTGGCTGTGTTGGCGTGGGGGTCTGGACCGCTAATGACGCGAGCGATGTCAGTTCCAACGCCGACACTGGTGTTTTATCGACTCGCTATCGGTGCTCCGTTAATGATCGTTATCGCCTACAGAACCGGTGGTAAGTGCACTCTTGCATTAACGAAAAAGACTGCAATTCCTGGAATCTTATTCGGACTCTCAATGCTGACAGGATTCGCATCAGTCAAACTTACTAGTATCGCGAACGCAACATTGATTACTACTTTGCAGCCAGCGTTGGTACTGCTTGTTGCTCCGCGACTATTTGGAGAGCAGTGGCGCCTCAAACGTGTATCGCTCGCTGGTGTTGCTTTTGTGGGAGTATCTATTGTGGTTCTGGCCGCAGCGTCAACGAGTGGAGCGAGCGTCGAGGGAGATCTGTTGGCAGGTGTCAATGTTGTGATCTGGACGACATATTTTTTAATGGCGAAACATCTGCGTGATAGTGGTATGCACTCCTGGACTCTGCTGGCGTATGTTTTTTCGTGGGCATCAGTAGTGGTCGTTCCGTGGGCATTACTGTCACACAGTGACCTGGGCGCGATGAATACCAAGGATTGGTTTCTTGTTATTTTGATGTCTCTTATTCCAGGAATTCTTGGACACGGCCTAATGACGTGGGCACAAAAACATATCGACGTCACGCTTGCATCGCTTCTCGGTCTAGCGAGTCCTGTAATTTCAACAATCGGTGCTTGGATTATCTTTGATCAACGTCTTCGTCCGCTGCAGATCGTAGGAGCCTGCGTCGTATTGGGTGCGCTGGCTGCTCTCTTGCGCAGTTACCGTGGGTCTGGCATCTCTCAAGATGACGCCATCACGCCATCGGTAGATCCGTTGCTCTCCTGAGTTCTGTTGAAGCCGAAATAGCCCAGAATTTCGCTAGATAGTCGCAATCTCACGCTGACAACAACGCGACTAGGTCCTTTCTGCGGGAATTCTTGCTAGTCTGTTATCTCCACGCGGATGTGGCTCAGTGGTAGAGCATCACCTTGCCAAGGTGAGGGTCGCGAGTTCGAATCTCGTCATCCGCTCCAATTTTGGGGCTTAATCGTTAGCGGTTAACGACTTGAGTGCGTTATAGAGTGCGCTATACCGCCCAGTCAACTTAGACGCCAGTTCAAATGTGCATGCTGTGAGGCGTGTGAGTCCTTGCGATAAGGTCGCGATATGCAACACGCTTTTATCAACGGAGTATCTATCGCTTTTAAAGATTCCGGAGGGACAGGTCCGGTCGTGCTACTTAGTCATGGTTTCTTGATGGACCATTCGATGTTTGATCAGCAACTACCAGCATTGCAGGAAAAATTTCGCGTCATCACATGGGACGAGCGCGGCTTTGGCGAGACCGAGGCGCTCACCGACTTTACCTACTGGGACTCGGCTAAGGATGTAATTGGATTGTTGGATCATCTTGGTATTGATAAAGCTGTCATTGGCGGAATGTCACAAGGCGGATTTATCAGTTTGCGAGTGGCGTTGCTTGCCCCCGAACGAGTTCGTGCGTTGATATTGATTGATACACAATCCGGCACTGAAGATCCCGCCCTAGTTGAGGGCTATAACGGATTGCATGATGCATGGATGGAGCATGGACCAAATGCTGTTCAAGATATTGTCGCTGGACTTATTCTTGGACCAGGTGTATGGCCAGAGTGGATGAGCAAGTGGGCCAAGTTAGATCGTCCCCAGTTCAGCCGAGCGTTCCATTGTCTGATGCATCGAGATGACATCTCGAATCGGCTCGCAGAAATAACTGCTCCGACATTGATATTGCACGGAACACTCGACGCGTCGATACCGCTCGAGAAAGCTGAATACTTACGAGATCATTTAGGAGGTGCAGTGCAACTTGTCGCTCTCGACGGTGCACCGCACGCGTCTAACCTCACGCATCCGACCGAAACAAATACAGCGATTAATCGTTTTTTGGGTGCTCTCTAAAACGCTGAGTGCACCAATCGAAAAGTGAGGTTGATTCGGGGTTCTGTCACTCGTTTTGACTTTGGGATCTGGTGAAGCCACGCATTCTGTGATTTTCCTGACATCACCAAGAGCGATCCGTGTGTCAGTTCTGTGCGAATGGTTTCTTTTGACTCACGGTGGCGAAGATCAAAGCGGCGACTTGTCCCGAGACTGATGGATGCAATCGTAGGCTCAGGCCCATTTGCTTTTTCATTGTCAGCATGCCACCCCATGCTGTCGTTTCCGTCGCGATATAAATTGATGAGGACGGAATTGAACTTTGCCCCCGACGCAGATTGACACAGTTCAAGCAATTCAGCCAGCAGTGGTGTCCATACAGCAGGTGTTCGCAATAATCCAGAATATGCATATGTCAGGTTTTGAGTGCTATGCCATGTCGAGAGTCGAGGTTCGTCAACAGTTTTGCCAAACATCGTGATTGCGCGTTGCTCCCATGGATTATTTTGCAAGAGTTCGTCAAGATAGCGATCAGCAGAATCGGCGCCAAGAAAGTTTGTCATCAGCATTGCGCTGCCATCAAACGGGAGTAATTCAGTCCCGACTTGGATTTTCCCTTGCATACCCGCAGGTTATCCAGGACTCTCCTGTGGGTTACAGCACATCCGAACGGAAAGACAAAGATTATGATGTTGCCAGACATAAAGGGGGGCCATGTCGACAGCAATGACACCACAAGAAGCGGGATTTGTTTTTGTAAACCCTGCTGCCTATGCAGACGACAAAGGCTTTCACGACGCATGCACAGTGCTACGCCGTGAGAGCCCCATCCATTGGGTGCAAGCTCCAGAAGGTCTTGAGAGTTTGTTCAACCCCTTCTATGCCGTGACAAGGCATGCCGATGTTTTAGAGATTGAGGCGCACAACACAATATTTCTCAACGAGCCACGTCCTGTGTTGGGCGGCACTGCAGATGATGAACGCCGCAAGCGAGACGGAGATCTACTGCGAACTTTGATACACGTAGACGATCCGGAGCATCGCAAACTGCGTGGCGTTACATCTGAATGGTTTTTGCCAAAAAATCTTGTAAAACTCGAAAGTCGAATAGCGGAGTTAGCGAAGCGTTATGTCGACAAGATGGCAGACATGGGAGGGGAGTGCGATTTCGTTCGTGACATCGCCATGTTTTTGCCACTCACAGTTATCTTGGATATTTTGGGGTTGCCTGAGCAAGATTACGAAAAGATGCTTGTTCTTACACAGCAATTGTTTGGGGCTCAAGACGAGGACATGCAGCGCGGATCTGATCCTCTCAATGTCATGGAAGTAATTGCAGATTTTTTTGCATATTTCACAAAACTCACAGAGGATCGTCGTGCTCATCCAACAGATGATTTGGCATCTGTCGTGGCAAACGCGGTAATTGATGGCGAGCCACTCACAATGATACAAACAATTTCGTATTACGTCATTACGGCAACTGCCGGACATGACACCACCTCGTCGGCTATCGCGGGTGGTCTGCTTGCACTGATTGAGAATCCAGATCAATTAGAACGCTTACGCAAAGATCCAAGTTTGATTGCATCAGCAGCAGATGAAATCATTCGCTGGACTACTCCTGTAAAACATTTTATGCGTACCGCAAATGAGGACTATGAAGTCGGCGGAACTCTGATCAAACAAGGTGAAAGTGTGTTGCTGTCGTATCCTTCTGCCAACAGAGACGAAACAGTGTTTGGGAATCCTTTTGTGTTCGATGTCGGACGTAGTCCCAACAAGCAACTTGCATTCGGATTCGGAGTGCATTTTTGCTTGGGCGCTATGTTGGCTCGCATGGAGATCAAGGCAATTCTTGCCGAATTGATTCCGCGGTTAAAAAGTATTGAACTCGCAGGTGAACCAGCATTTATGAAAACTATCTTTGTTGGTGGTCTCAAACGCTTACCTATTCGCTATCAGGTGTCTGCATCGTAAAAACGGGGTAATCTTGGAGATGTCAAGTGGTGCCCCCGCAGCGCCTGATACCCAAGGAGCAAATGTCATGCTAAGCCGCTACCCCAAAGTGAGTGCTATCTGTACATTTTTGATGTTCATCCTCGTTGTCGGTTCTCCGCGTTCTGAAGTGCTGGCAGGCACTGAAACTTCTTGGCAAAAGCAGACTTTGTCGCCAAACACCACCATGACACTGCCCTCGTTGTTGCGCACAACTTTGATTGGCACAAAAACATGGAGAGTTGCAGGTGCCTGTGACAAGAACGCTCTGAATCTGACGACACACAGTTCAGGATTCTGTCGAGTAACTGTCACGATCAAGGCAAGAGGAAAATCTCCAAAAACATTTTCGTCACGTTTTAAGATCGTGAGTGCGACAATCGCCACCCCGAGCACAACAGTGCCCCCCCAAACTATTCCAGCAACATCATTGGCCTACGTTGCCGGGGTTCCTGCTAAAGATTCACCGCTGTGGAACGTAGCGATTGGGAGCTATGTGCGGGGCAAAGACGTGTTCCCACTTGAAAAAACTTTGCCCGCTGCAACCGCGGTTGCGTGCTCGCAAGCCAAGAAGGTTGCAAGCGGAGTCGTTGTGCTTTCATTCGGCATTCAAACTGCGACCGGAACAAGCGGATGGGGAATCCCGATCTCGTATGCAAACATCGCCAAGGTCGCAGCAGCGTGGGCGAGTGGATTAGCAACGTGTGGCACTGGTCAGTGGGAAGTGTCAATCGGCACGAGTAATGCAGGTGGCGTGTCTCGCTATAACGGATACCTCGGCGGTGTCGCGATGGCTGTCGCTGTAGGGGGTGCTCGCGAGTTGGCCGACTCACGAGTCGTGATCTCAGGCGCGATGGATCTTGAACCTGGATGGGGTCCCCCTGGGCAAGCGCGTGCATGGGTAGATGGATATGTGGCAACAACATCCGCGCGACTCTGGAACTTTGGGTCGGCAGACGGATGCCCTCAAACTGTTGGCAAATTGACATGCAATAATGGTTGGACAATTGACGACGTGCTGTGGGTGTCTTCTCATGCCGGTGCAAATGTCATTGCGATGCCCCAAATCCACACGAAGAGTGGATCACAAGCCCGACAGTGGGCGGTGTTGGCGGCGCGCTCGATTGAGATGGGCAAGACACTTCGCATCGGAGCCTTGACAGTGCAAACTGCGGCCTGCACAACAGTTGCAGGCGGCTGTCCAACAACTGGTGTATCAGCATGGGACGCCTGGACGCAGTTGCGTCTGGCCTTAGATGCGATCGTGTCAACAGCGGGCACTCCAATTGGTGCACCAATGGATATTCGCTGGGGATGGGGAGGCCCGTTCTACGTGCCGCCTGCCACGACCACCACGACGACAACTACTACAACGACCACCACAATCCCGCCTACGACGACTACATCAACAACTTCGACTACATCAACAACTTCGACTACATCAACTACGACGATTGCACCGGCGTAGCGCTAGCACATTAGGCGTTCCAGTTAGTAAAGGCATCAATGGTGGCGTACACATCGCCAAGCGGATACAAAATCGGGCATGTCGCTCCGTCAGCAATATATTCGCTCACTTTTTTTCGGGCGTCATCTGCAGTTCCTGAGGCGGTAAGCATATGTACGATTTCATCTGGCACTAGACGTGACGCTGCCACTACTTGATCATGCGTAGCGGGCCATGTCAGCACTTCGCCCACCTTGTCAAGCAAAGACTGCGGGACGCCAGACGCTTTCATAATGTGTGGCTGTTGACCTAAATACTGCGTCACCATGAGACGCGCCATGTCGATAGCAGTATCCCGATCTTCATGGACAGAACAGACCACGAGTTGGGGTCGATCAATGTCTTGCCAATTGCGTCCAGATTTTTGTGCACCGATAGCAAGATGTTCAATTGCTTTTCGGTTGTAATCTGGCGACACGAGATAGTTCAATACAACACCATCGGCAATCTCGCCAGCGAGTTCCATCATCTGCATGCCTGTTGCGCCAAGATAGATCGGAACTTCCTTTGGTCGGCGATCTTGATACACGTAGTCCAGTTCCACTCCGTCAAGATGAACGAATTCACCCTGAAAGGTGACAGTTTCATTGGCAAGCAATGCCCGCACAGACGTAATGATCTCGCGCATTGCGCGCAATGGCTTATCCCTGCTGACACCAACTTTTTGGGCGAGCGGATCCCACCAAGCGCCGATCCCTAAAATCACACGCCCAGGCGCAAGGTCGTCAAGGGTGCTAAATGTTGCTGCTAATCGAGCCGGATTACGAGTCCAACAGTCAACAACACCTGAGCCGATTTTTATTGTGTCTGATACCGCTGCAAAGGCTGACATCGGCACAATCGCATCACGCACGAGACGGCTGTCGGCTTGCCAAACTGCATCGAAACCTTTTTTCTCTGCATATTGCACGTATTCCATTCCCTCACGAATCGGATGTGCGTCTTGTAAATAAATAGCAACTGGTGTCGACATAGTTTTTCCTTCTTGTTCAAGTTCTTCAGTCGTCTGAATCAGACCCTGTGGCAGTCATCGGCAATGAGTCGCGCCAGACGCCGTCGGCATCATGCAATGCCGCAGCAACGGCGGGTGCAGTTGGTACGAGTCCTATTTCGCCAACACCTTTGATGCCATAGGGGCTATTTGGCTGCGGACATTCAACAAGAGTGACTTCGATGGGTGGTACATCTTTTGGTCGCAAAATGCCGAGTGATTTCAACGTCATGTTGATGGGGAAGCCACGCTCATCCGATGGGAAATCTTCAGTGAGTGCGTAGCCAAGACCCATATGCACTGATCCTTCAACTTGACCTTCACAGAGTTGCGGGTTGACTGCGCGACCGACATCGTGCACCGCAATAACTGTCTCAATCTTTTGTGTTGCACGATCGATCACCACCATTTGTGCTGCGTATCCAAATGTGGAGTGAATAACTGGGTTCTCAACTCCTGGTTCTCCGAGATGCTGTGTCCAGTCAATGACATATTCACCCATGTAGTCGATCTCTGGTTTGCGACCGTCTGCGGTTGCAGCATGGCAGGCGCGCTGGACACTTGCTGCGGCCATAAGAGTTCCGCGGCTTCCGGTTGTTTGTCCAAAGCCAAGTTGGCGAGTGGTATCAACAATGACGCGAATGTTGTCGGAAGAAATACCAAGTTCCTCTACGGCAACTTGTAGTGCAACCGTATGAACACCCTGTCCCATTTCGGTCCAACCATGTCGCACTTCAACGGTCCCGTCGTTGCAAAATCTGACCACCGCTCGAGTCACTTCACGAAAGCCGTTCCCGAGTCCAGAGTTTTTGAGACCCAAACCCAGACCAATTGCTTTACCCGCTGCACGCTCAGCGTCGTAGCGAGGCTTGATCTCATCAAGGCAGCGTTCTGCGCCAATACAGCCATCGTCCATTATTTGGCCGGGTCCCCACACTTGTCCTGGTCGAATCACATTGAGTTTGCGAATGTCCCAACCACTGATGTGCAACTTTTCGGCGAGACGGTCGAGACAACCTTCCATCGCAAATTGTGCTTGGTTGGCGCCAAAACCACGAAACGCTCCGCAGACGGGATTATTAGTGCGCACAGCAACGGACGAGACATCAACTGTGGGTGTGTGATACGGACCAGTGGCATGACCGGCTGCGCGCTCAAGAACTTTCATGCCCACACTGGCATAGGCGCCAGAGTCACCCACCATGCGAGCGCGCACTGCAGTAAGAAGACCTGTGTTGTCACAGCCAACGGTGTATTCCATTCTGATGGGGTGCCGCTTGGCATGCACCAGCAGGCTTTCTTCGCGGGAAAACGTGCACTTGACAGGTCGCTGCAAGATCCAAGCGGCAAGCGCAGTCTGGGCTTGATTCGACATGTCTTCTTTGCCGCCAAATGCTCCACCGTTTGACACCAACTCAACGGTGACGCGTGTTGGATCAAGAGCGAGTACGGCACAAATTTGATCACGGTCATCCCAGACACCTTGACCGCCGGAGTACACATGCATTGTTCCGGTCTCGGTGTTGGGCACTGCCAAAGTGCTTTCTGGTTCGAGGAACGCCTGCTCGATTCTTTGAGTTTGGAAAATCTGTGTCACGACATGCGCACTTGCTGCAAGTGCTGCTTCAACATCTCCGCGTGCGTATTCGCTGCGCGACAAGACGTTGGTATCTGTATTCCAGACTGCAATTTCAGAATCATCAAGTGCAGCGAGAACATTGACGACAGGAGACAACTCGTTATATGTCACGTTGACGAGGGTGGCTGCATAACGAGCCTGACGAAGAGTGTCGGCGACGACAAATGCAAGCACGTCTCCACCAAAAGCAGTTTGCCCGCCGATCGGAATAAAAACAGGCCAGTCCTTATGAATGATTCCGACATATAAGTCACCTGGAACATCTGCAGCAGTAAAAACTGCCACCACTCCGGGTGCTGCTAATGCAAGAGATGTATCAATATCAATAATCTGGGCGCGAGTGTGCGCAGTGAGATGCACGGCGCCATGAAGCATTGCGTCGATGCGAATGTCATCAACATAGTCACGATCACCCAAAGCCAATTCGAGTGCTTCGTATTTCATGCCCCGTGAACCGATGCCGCCTGGCTTTTCCACCTGCACGGGCGTTCCTTGAGCAACTGCTTCAATCGCGTCAAGAATCTTGACATATCCAGTACAGCGACAAAGATGAGCCCCAAGGTGACGAGCCATGTCGTGTCGTTGCAGATCTGCTCCCTTTTTGTCAACTTGGGCTTTTGCTCGCATCACGATTCCGGGAATACAGAAGCCACACTGCAATCCTCCGCACGCCGCAAAAGCTTCGGCGTATTTTTGGCGCTCAGATTCGTCAACGCCCTCGAGTGTTGTGACAGTTTTGCCAGCCACTTTGGCGATCGAGTACTGACACGACACCTGTACTTTGCCATCGATCATGACGGTGCAGCATCCGCATTGCCCTGATGGCGAACATCCATCTTTTGCAGAAGTGATGTTGAGTTCTTCTCGCAGTGCCGACAGCAAATGAGGATGATCGCTAGCAACAGTGACGGCGTTGCCATTGACAGTAAAGGACACCGTGTCGCCAGACATCTGTGGCGGAGTCAATACGGCG
>Ga0209596_1003959_pt1 | contig 11442 bp, 12 predicted proteins | sample M_130807_MF_Meta_FD_187314 | JGI IMG/M metagenome (GOLD analysis project Ga0209596, IMG submission 187314) | Freshwater microbial communities from Lake Montjoie, Canada to study carbon cycling - M_130807_MF_MetaG (SPAdes) (version 2) | ecosystem: Environmental > Aquatic > Freshwater > Lake...
ATGTGCAGGCGCAGAATTGCAAGGGAGAAGCAATTAAGTTGCAAGTATTTCGGGTGGAAGAAAACACCAATCGTTTGTTGCAGGAACAAAGTTTTTCTGCCGAATCAGATTATTTTGTTAAGCCCGCCGAGTTCACATTCGCTGCCGATAAACCCGGCATCATTCATTACCGTTTTGTATTAAATCAACTGAGTGATGAAGTCACTTTTGCCAATAACACCACTGATGTTTTTGTGGAAGTGCTGGAAGTAAAAGAAAAAATTTTACTGCTCGCCAATGCGCCGCATCCTGATATCGCCGCATTGAAGCAAGCCATTGAATCAAATAAAAATTATGAATGCGACATTGTGTATGCGCAGGGAAACAATGCAGATGTTAAAGATTACAGCCTGATAATTTTTCATCAGTTGCCAAGCGGCGCACAAACTGCGCAGGGAATTATTGCTGCTGCATCAGCACAAAAAAAATCAATGCTGTTTATCACCGGAGCGCAAACAAGTATCTCGCTTTTCAATTCAGCGCAGGATGCTTTGAAAATTAATGGCGGAAATAATTCAATGGGTGAAGCCACTGCTGCTCCTGAAAATGATTTCACTTTATTTAATCTATCCACCAACGCCATGCAAGCATTGCAGGCATTTCCTCCATTGAAAGTTCCGTTTGGTGATTATCGTCCGGCTCCTTCAACAGTAGTTCTCGCCTATCAGAAAATCGGAAATGTTTCTACAAAGTATCCGCTCATTTCTTTTTATCAGTCACTCGATTCTAAAATCGGAATCATCAGCGGCGAAGGAATATGGCGCTGGCGCAATTATGATTTTCTGCAGCATAAAACAGGTGATGTGTTCAATGAAATTATAACTCGCACCGTTCAGTACCTGTCAGTAAAGCCCGATAAAAAACAATTTCGTGTGACACCTGAAAACCGCAGCCGCAGTGGCAACGAACGGATGTTCAGCGAAAGCGAAACAGTAATTTTTAATGCCGAACTATACAACGACACTTACGAACCCGTGAACCAACCCGATGTGAAACTGGTGGTGCGCGACGAGAAAGGAAAAGAATTTAATTATGTAATGAACCGAAACGGAACAGGTTATAATTTGAATGCAGGAAGTTTTGCTTCAGGAAATTATTCATACACCGCATCGGTAATTTTTAACAACAAAAGTTTTACGGAGAAAGGAGAATTCATGGTGAGTCCATTGCAGTTAGAGAATTCGCAAACACGCGCCGACCATCAGTTACTGAATTTACTCAGCACAAAAAGCGGCGGCAAACTTTTTTATCCGAATCAGATTGATGAATTAATAAAAACAATTCAAACACAGGAAAGCATTAAGCCGGTAATCTACACCACACAAAAAACCGAATCGGTCATCAACCTCAAATGGATTTTCTTTTTACTCGCAGGGCTATTATCTATCGAGTGGTTTGTAAGGAAGTATAATGGTGGGTATTAGTTCAATCTAAAAATCAAATGCATAATCATTAATTGCATTCAACGGATTCTGATTAAACACCTTGCATAACGAAAAATAAATTCCAGGATACTGTTTAATGAATTCTTCTGGTTTTTCGAAAAAGCATTCCACATTCACAGCCCAGAATTCTTCCATATTGGTAGCGCCGTATTTTCTGAAAAAGGAAGTGTCACCTTCTTCCAGTTTAATAAATGCATGTTTCGAAACAGCAGCCCACTTTGTAATGCTGGTGCAAATCTGATGACCAGAAGCACTTTCACATCGCAGAGTCAATTTAAAGGCGTGCGCCATTTCATGAATTCCAAGATTAATTCCATCATCAGGAAAATCAAATCCTTTTTTTATATCAGGACAGCTTAGCCACATTACTCCGCCTCCTGTTGTAAGGCCTTTGACTTCATGCTGCGCTAACTGTGACCAAATAGCTTTTGGGAAAACCCGAATCAGCTGTATGTGTTCAATATAAAAGCCTCGGATTCGAAATGTGAGTTGTACTGCACTGGCTGATATATATGTTTTTACTTCATTGGATAAATTGATTCCATCGCCAAAAAAATGTTTGTTCATCATAAACACAATAACCCGATGATAGAAAAAACTTTTACCTGAAACACTTAAATTCTGATAGTATTTAATTTTTTTAAGTTCAGAAATAATATTTAGTTGGTTCTCTGTTGATATAAACTGATTGATAAAACCAAGGTAATGAATGAGAAAAAAGTAAATGACATCACGCAATACATAAAAGGCAATATATAGAAGCAGAAAAAGTGTTAGCCCAATAAGTATTACTGCGAAAATTGCATCGTGAGGCAGGCTCAATCTTTCTTTTTTTCTGAAACAAAAACAAATAAGTCTTCATTTGCTTTCTTCATCATGTATCGTTCGCGTGCAAATTTTTCCAAACTCGCAATATTTGTAAATAGCTCCTGTTTTTCCTGCTTAACTATTTTTATTTGCTCAGCATAATATTCCTTCTTTGAGCGCAAATCATTTAAATGAACATGGAGTTTGTATTGATCAATAAAATTGTTTCTGTCAAAAAAGGTAAGCCAGATTATGAATAACGCTGAAGCAAGAAAATACTTATTCTTCAGATACCATGGAATATTTCCGGTACGAACTTTTATAAATAGTTTCTTCCACTTATTCTTTTGTGCCATATAATTTTGAAATAATTCTTACTGCGAATAACGAAGAATCCTTTGAAAAAATATTTTATCAACTCTTTAAAACAGCACAAGAGCAAGTGAATTGAGGGTGAGTTAGGACACTTAATTACTTTCAAAGTCATTTTACTTTGGTTATTTATGCTCTTGAAAGAATGATTTAAATGAATCAGCAAGCATTTTATAAGAAATTATTGTTCGTTTTTGTTTTCCTAATTAATTTGAGTGAAAACGGTTTTGCTCAAACTGATGAGGTAAAACCGAAATTAAATTTTTTCATTGAGCCAAATTTGATGCTTGGGAAAATTGTAAAGAATTATAGTGGGTTTCCTGAATCAAATCACCGACAGACGCTTTTCATGGATTTCGGGTTTTATGATAACCGTGCTTTCAATTCGACCTCCCGTTTTTACAATAATCCATCATCCGGAATTTCACTTGCGTACTCAACACTTGGAAATGATTCGGTTTTTGGACGAGAGATTGATTTAGTTCCATTCATAGATTTGAATACTTCAAGGCAATTAAAAAATTCTTTTCATTTTAAATTCGGAATAGGTGCCTCCTACTTCACCAGGCATTACAACCGAATTACAAACCCTGCTAATGAACCGATTGGCTCTTCTTTTACCTGGGCATTTAAGGCATTCATTTACCAGAATATAATCACAAGCAATCATTGGAATTTTAAAATCGGCGGAGGATTTCTTCATTCATCAAATGGTCATACTCAATTGCCCAACTTTGGAATAAATTCAATGATGGTGAGTATTACTGGAAGGTATTTCCCGTATTCAATAACTGCAGAAGAAACAAGAGTTGACCGATCGAAAGAAGTTGACCGATCAAAACATTTTTTTCTTCAATCTAGATTTGGTTTGGGCTATCACGAATTCGGTGGAACAACAGGACCCACCGGCGGACCGAAAAAATTAGTTTATACTGAAGGTGTTTCCAGCGGGGTTGTTTTCAGGCAGCATGTAAAAATCAGAGTAGGATTTAATTATCGCTTCTATGAACATTACTACGAATACATTTTAAATCATCCGTTAGAAAACCTGACTCAGGATTCATCCAAATTATTTATTGAACATCCGCGATGGAATGCTTCGGCTGTTACATTCATTGCCGGAATTGAATTTTTATACAATCACATCGGAATGGATATTGAAAGTGGAATAAATATTTCGAAACCGTTTTACCCTCGATTTAATGATTTGTATGAGAATGATGATCAACCGTTTTATTTTCTGAAAAGTTTTTTTGCCACCCGAATGGGTTTGAATTATTATTTCATAAGTACAAAAAGAAATCCGTGCAATAATATTTTCATTGGGGCACACATCAACGCAAATTTCGGGCAGGCAGATTTTTCAGAGGCGAGCATAGGATACACATTCAGAATGAAGTAAAATAAATTCAGCCTTTAAGTCGTTAAACATAAAAATCAACAATATGAAAAATGCAATCACCCTTATTTTACTTTTTGCTTGCTCTCAACTTCATGCAACTGAAATTACTATTCCTGAGGCTCTCAAACAAAACCTGATTTCTTTGACTGTTACCGGAATTGATTATAAATCTGATTCAGTATATGTTTCCTCCTTTTACGGACCTTGCATAAATCTGCGGGTAAAGAATATCAGTAAAACTTTAGTGAATTTGTATGAAGCACCTGGGAGATTACTGATGCCTGATGATACAGACCAGCAAACAATTATGATAAGCGAAGTGATTGCAATAACTCTTCAACCAGGGCAAGAAGTTAAAAAGAGGGTTCGCGGTTTTTGTACTGAAGCACACGATGGCGCACCAAACATTAATACGCAATTTTCTTTTGGTTCTATGGCAAGTGCGCATCTTTTGAATCTCAGTAAGCTTATTAATGAAAAAAAAATATATGACTATACTGCACAGCAAGCGGTTTGGTGTTTAAGTGATGATGAAGATCCGGCTTACATTTATTCAGATGATGATACTGCAGGTGCAAGCGTATTGCGAAAATTTGTTTGCAAAGAAAAAGGCATTCAGTACACAGCAATACCGAGAGTAAACAAGGAAAGCCCCCGTCTGAGATACATAGAAGGTCAATTTGATTACACTATTCAAAAGCCAAAAACAATCTCGCTGAAAGTATATAATCAGTCGGGACAATTAGTAAAAAATATTGTTGATGGTTTGTTACAACCTGCAGGAGATTATACTTACAAGTACGATTTTACTATGCCTTTAAATGATCCGTCGCAACCTGATCAGTTTATAGTTGTGAAATTTTATATGAATGGACAATTGCTTTCGAATTCAAAGCATGTCTTAACACAAGCTCATTAATTGAAGCTGAAAATTTCATTAAAGAAACTTAAAACTCCTTCCGGGATAAACGGCGTTGCTTCCTAATTCTTCTTCAATGCGAAGAAGTTGATTGTATTTAGCAACCCTGTCACTGCGCGAAAGAGAACCTGTTTTTATTTGTCCGCAATTCAGTGCCACAGCTAAATCAGCAATAGTAGTGTCTTCTGTTTCCCCACTACGATGACTCATTACTGAGGTATATGCATTTCTGTTTGCCATTGAAACAGCATCAATAGTTTCAGTAAGGGTTCCGATCTGATTTACTTTTATCAGAATACTGTTCGCGGTTTTTTCGTCAATGCCTTTTTGCAATCGCTTTACATTGGTAACGAATAAATCATCACCCACTAATTGAATTTTATTTCCGATTGCATCTGTAATTTTTTTCCAACCTGTCCAGTCATCTTCTGCAAACCCGTCTTCAATCGAAATGATCGGATATTTTTTCACCCACTTTTTCCAGTACTCTACTAATTCTTCACTTTTTAATTTCTTTCCATCCGATTTATGAAAGATATAAGCTTTTGCCTTTTCATTCCACATTTCAGATGAAGCAGCATCCATTGCAATAAAAATATCCTCGCCAGGTTTGTATCCGGCTTCTTCAATTGCTTTCAAAACAGTTTCAATTGCTTCTTCATTCGATTGAATGTTCGGGGCAAAACCACCTTCATCACCCACATTTGTGCTGTGACCTTTTTTCTTCAACACACTTTTCAGTTGATGAAAAACTTCGGTTCCCATTCTGAGTGCATCATTGAAAGTATCTGCGCCAACAGGCATGATCATGAATTCCTGAAAGTCAATTTTATTATCTGCGTGCGCTCCGCCATTCAGAATATTCATCATCGGAATCGGAAGTGTACAGGCATTCACACCACCCACATAACGGAACAACGAAAGCCCTGCATCTTCAGCAGCCGCATGCGCACTTGCAAGTGATACAGCAAGAATTGCATTAGCTCCAAATTTCGATTTATTTTCAGTTCCATCCATCTGAATCATCAGGTGGTCAATCATACGCTGCTCGTGAATCGGCATTCCTACTAACTCCGGAGCGATTGCATCGTTAATATTTTTTACGGCTTTTAAAACTCCTTTGCCGCCATATTTTTTTTTGTCGCCATCACGCAACTCAACTGCTTCATGCTTTCCGGTGCTTGCTCCAGATGGAACAGCAGCACGACCAACAATTCCGTTTTCTAAAATCACTTCAGCTTCCACCGTTGGATTTCCACGACTGTCTAAAATTTGTCGGGCTATTACATCTGCAATCATTGTCATGTTCTTCTATATTGAAATGAAAATTGAAAAATTAATTTTTAATGCTTTTTATCATGGTGATAAAATCATCAAACAAGTACCGGCTATCGTGCGGACCGGGAGATGATTCGGGATGATACTGAACAGAGAATGCATTTTTATTTTTTAATCGAATGCCTTCAACCGTTTTATCATTCAGATTCACATGTGTAATTTCAACTTCAGCGTGGTCTTTTATTTCTTCATCCTTCACATTGAATCCATGATTCTGTGAAGTGATTTCGCAATGACCGGTAATTAAATTTTTCACCGGATGATTACAACCGCGATGACCATTGTGCATTTTATAAGTACTGATTCCGGTTGCTTCAGCCAGAATCTGATGACCTAAACAAATTCCGAACAACGGAATTTTCGTTTCTAAAATTTCTTTTACTGTCTGAACCGCATAAGGCATTGCAGCAGGGTCGCCGGGACCATTCGAAATAAAATATCCATGCGGATTCCATGCAGCCATTTCTTGCAAACTTGTTTTTGCAGGAAACACTTTCAGGTAAGCACCGCGGTCACTCAGGCAACGAAGAATATTTTTCTTCACTCCTAAATCCAGCACTGCTATCCGCATCGAAGCATTTTCATCTCCGAAAAAATAAGGAGCTTTTGTGCTCACCACTGAGCTCAATTCCAGTCCCGCCATTGAAGGAACCTCTTTCAGTTTTTTCTTCAGAGAATCCAAGTCAGTATTCTCACTGCTGATAATGCAATTCATTGCACCCTTGCTTCTGATATGCCGCACGATTGCGCGAGTATCAACTCCGGTGATAGCCACTTTATTCTGTTCGAGAAAATATTCTTCTATGCTCATATTCGCCAGCTTGCGCGAATAAGTAACATTGAAACTGCGGCAAACCAATCCAGAAATTTTTATGGAATCACTTTCCACTTCATCATTTTTTATTCCGTAGTTGCCAATGTGTTCATGTGTTGCAACCAATATTTGTCCGAAGTAAGAAGGATCAGTAAAAATTTCCTGGTAGCCGGTCATTCCGGTGTTAAAACAAATTTCACCGTAGGCGGTACCAACTTTTCCGCCTGCAAAACCATGGTAGGCGGTTCCATCTTCAAGCAATAAAACTGCGGGAATTTTCAAATTGAAACAGGCGGTTTTAGAAGCCGTGCAAATGTAATTTCAAAAATGAAGATTAAAAGTTGAGAGCGGCAAAGTGGAATAGTTGTGAATAAGTTTTTTGTTTTTGAAACTGAAAATTCAACCAATTAAATCTTTTCACCTACTCCTTCTTCGTTCTACCTTAATTTCGCCCGCAATCAATAAACCGATGAAAGATGTATTTGTAATTGATGCCCTCAGAACTCCGGTTGGGAAATATGGCGGTGCTTTAAGTTCAGTTCGCCCCGATGATTTGGCGGCGCTGGTGATAAAAAAAATTATTGAGCGCAATCCGAACATTGATTTAAAGCGAATTGAAGAAGTGATTTTCGGTGATGCAAATCAGGCAGGTGAATCGAACCGCGATGTAGCACGGATGGCATTGTTGCTTGCAGGTTTGCCTGTTGAAATTGCAGGTGTAACAGTCAACCGCCTTTGCGCAAGCGGTTTGCAATCTGTGATGGATGCAACCCGCGCCATCAAGTGTGGCGAAGGAGAAATTTATATTGCCGGTGGAGTGGAGAGTATGACCCGCGCACCATTTGTAATGGCGAAATCGGATAGTGCATTCAGCCGCAAGACAGAAATTTATGACACTACAATCGGATGGCGTTTCACAAATAAACTATTAGCAGATAAATATTTTCCATACTCAATGGGTGAAACTGCGGAGAATGTTGCCGAGAAATGGAAAATCAATCGCGATGAACAAGACCGCTTTGCACTTTCATCACAGGAAAAATATGTTGCAGCGCATGAAGCCGGAAAATTTGCGGACGAATTAATTGCAGTCAGTGTTTGCAATGCGAAAGGTGAAATTCAGATTTTTGAAAAGGACGAACAACCCAGATTATCGTCGCTCGAAAAATTAGGTCAACTGAAAACAGTTTTTAAAAAAGACGGAACCGTTACAGCAGGAAATTCTTCCGGAATAAATGATGGAGCAGCGTGTTTAATTCTTGCCAATGAAGATGCAGTTAAGGAAATGAATCTCACTCCGATTGCAAGAGTAGTTGCAAGTGCAGCAGTAGGAGTTGACCCTGCATATATGGGAATTGGTCCCGTGCCTGCAACACAAAAAGCATTGCAACGAGCAGGGTTGAAAATGAGCGATATTGATTTGATAGAATTGAACGAAGCATTTGCATCGCAATCCATTGCCTGTTTTCGTGATTTGAAATTAGATGAATCAAAAGTGAATGTGAACGGTGGCGCAATAGCCATCGGGCATCCCCTTGGTTGTAGTGGTTCTCGTATTTCTGCCACACTCATTCACGAAATGAAACGAAGAAAAGCAAAATATGGTTTGGCAACTATGTGCGTTGGAGTCGGACAAGGTGCTGCAATTATTTATGAAAGCTTGTAAGTAATTTTACAGAATGATTAACGATAAAAATTCACTCATTAAAATTTTAAAACAGGAACTTCCATTTCTGCAAAAAGAATATGGAGTGGAGCGGATTGGTTTATTCGGTTCATTCGTTCGCGATACTGTTACACCTGAGAGTGATGTTGATTTGGTTATCAATTTTGGTAAACCGCTCGGTCTTAAATTCTTTCGCATGATTTATTATCTCGAAGATAAATTGAACAGGAAAGTTGATGTAGTAACTGCTTATGGATTGGAAAAGATGAGAGTAAAAAAAATAGCTGACTCTATAAATAAAGAACTGGAATATGTCTAAGCGAGCGGATGATTTATTAGTTAATGACATATTAATTTCAATTCAACGGATTTCCAATTACACTTCATCCATGTCATTTACTCAGTTTGTTGATGATGTAAAAACGCAGGATGCTGTCATCAGGAACTTTACAATTATTGGAGAAGCTTCCAGCAATTTTTCTGAATCTTTCATTGAGAAAAATAAAAATTTACCTTTTCGGGAGATGAAAGATTTCAGAAACAAGGTGGTACATAATTATTCTGAATTGAATGACGATACTATTTGGGATATCATTCAGTTAGACCTTCCGCATTTAAAAGAAGAACTTTCCAAAGCAAAATTCTGATTAAGTGTCTGAGGAAAAAGAGTATCAAAAATATTTCCTGGAGTTTTCATACATCGGCACAAACTATCACGGCTGGCAGATTCAGAAAAACGGAACTTCCGTTCAGCAATATGTAAACGAAAAACTCTCCACTATTCTCCGTGAAGATATTACTACAATGGGGAGCAGTCGCACCGATGCAGGGGTACATGCGCGACAAAACTTTCTGCACTTCGAAACCAATTCAGAAATTGAAAATGATTTTTTACGCAAACTGAATTTTTTATTGCCAAGAGATATTGCCGTACGGAATATTTTCAAAATGGGAATGAAATCTCACGCACGCTTCGATGCCATTTCGCGGAGTTATGAATATGTTTTGAGTTACGAAAAAAATCCTTTCATCGCCGAGACCGCTTGCTTCTATCCATACTACAAACTCGATGTAAATATTCTGAATGATTTTTCGCAACTGCTTTTCGAACATAAAGATTATGCAGCTTTCAGCAAGCGAAGAACAACGGTGAAGACAACCATCTGCACCATCTCGCAAGCCGAATGGAAAGTGGATGCAGAAAAAAAGACCATCACCTTTTATGTTTCATCAAATCGTTTTCTGCGCGGCATGGTGAGAGGTTTAGTCGCAACCATGATTGCCGGCGGGAGACAAAAACTATCGAAAGAAAATTTTATAAAATTGCTCAACAGTTCAGTGAATCAGAAAACAGATTTTTCTGCGCCTGCAAACGGATTAACACTAACCGCAGTAAAATATCCCGAAGGTTATTTTCCTGAACCATTGATTGAAACCATTCGGTACTGAACAGGTGTTCTTCAATTGGATAAAAACTTTTCCAAAGTTCAGAACTTTGGAAAAATTAAAGAGCACTACTGAAACAGGATAGCAAATTGTTTTTTAAGTCCCAGCAGGGTTACACGAAGTGAACCCTGCGTTTAAAGCGCAGGGTTCTGATTACAGTAACCCTGCTTAGACAAAATTGTTTTTTTAAACCTTAGTAGAAAAATATATTCAACCCGAAAGATTAACCTTATTACGAGTGCGATAAAAAATAATAAGGTTAGTTTTTTACTGTAGTTTTCTACTAAGGGTTTTTTGATAATGCAGAAAATTTTTTTCTGCTTTTTTAATTATTTTGTGGTCGAAAAAAATAAAACGCAGGGTTCTGATTACAGTAACCCTGCTGAGACAAATAGAATGAATAACCAGAAAATAACACAGCAAGACATTGACAACTTACCTGATGGAGAATACATGGATGGCGACCCACTCTGTGATGAATGCATTCCGTTTGGTTATTGTAAAATGCAACTGGAAAAAGAAATGATAAAGGAAGTGATGCGTGAAGATTCTGATTCAGAAATATTAGAGACATTAGTTAAAAAATGAAGAAATAAAACGCAGGATTCTGATTATAGAAACCCTGCTGTGACAAAATCATAAGATATGAAAAAGGTATTTGAAAAATTAGGCTATTCGTTATTAATAGTTATTGCAACAATAGTTATTTGGATTTTTTTTGTTTTTATTACAACTAATGGGGGTACAAGCAGAAGGTTCGCACCATGGTGGGTTAATCTGATTATGTCTTTGGGATTTATATTACTAATAAGGGTTTGGGTAAGGGGGTGGGGAGAAAAAAAATCATCTGTAAATAAATATGATGAGAATACCCAAAATAGAATGAATAAAATTCAAAAAGAGCTTGAAGAAATTAACTTGCGAAAAAAACTTGAAGAAATGAAAAATAAATATGATTCTGAAAAGGCATTACCAAAAGGCAAAGATGATGAGCCATTTAGTAGATTTTAAAAAATAACAGAGAAGGAAAACACCAACAAAGTAGAAAATGAAACTAAAAAAGAGTACAAAAATTATTTTGATTTCTTTAGGAATTGTTTTGTTGATGGCAATAACAAATCCAAGTTTAAAATCTTTTATTGAGAATTATAATTATGATAGTGAAAATTGCGCAAAGCATGAGAACTATTTTAT
>Ga0209596_1003962_pt1 | contig 11429 bp, 8 predicted proteins | sample M_130807_MF_Meta_FD_187314 | JGI IMG/M metagenome (GOLD analysis project Ga0209596, IMG submission 187314) | Freshwater microbial communities from Lake Montjoie, Canada to study carbon cycling - M_130807_MF_MetaG (SPAdes) (version 2) | ecosystem: Environmental > Aquatic > Freshwater > Lake...
AGCAGGGAATCCCTTGTCGATCATGAACTGACACATCGGATCTTTAATATCTGCACGAACAGTACGAATGTAGTACTGATTATGACGAGGGTGAATGCCACTTGCGGAATCGGTCAACTGAGACACGGTTCCACTAGGCTTCACACAAGTAATCGCAGCAGCAGGATTGATGCCAATCTTCTTTGCCCACTCCTTGTTGGTTTCAATAGCAGTGGTACGAAGATTGACAAGCAGTCTTTCTAATTCAGCACCCTGCCCCCGCATCAGTTTGTTGTCAAGGATGCCTGTGAGTGAAACACCAAGCAAGCATTCTTCTTCACAGTTCTTCTTCCACTCACTTGAGAGGTATGGGAAATTAGTAAGTGAGGCTTGCCATGTACCGAGAATGGTTGCAAGACGAACCTTGCGCTTCAGGGTATCGGGAGTGTCATCTGTACGAACAATTACTTCAGACAGATTGCAGAACTCCTTGTCGCGCAGAATGATCTCAGAGCAAGGATTCGTTCCGAACTCGTAGGTGGGATCGCGGCGATCACCAAGTTTCTCGACAGTCTTCTGTGCAGCCTGACGATTAAAGATACCGCGTTCGCCACTCTTGGACTTGTAGAGTGACAGCCACTCTTCCATGAACACGCCGATCTCAGGCTTCTCCTTGTATGAAACCGAATTGTTGGCTAATGCTCGTTGTGGATTTTCCAACCACCACTGTCCAACTTTAGCATCGCGCATTCGCTCATCAGTGAGGTTCGAGAGAGAGATAAGAGCAGATCTACGCACTCCTCCAACCACAACAATTTCCGCAATCTTGCAGATAATATCATGGCACTCAATAGATGTGAGTTTTCTACCTGCACTCTTCTTAAAAGTACTGACGGTAAATCGGAAGAGATCTTCCAATGGCTGTGGCCCACTTGCGCGTCCACCAAAAGTCTTGAGACGCGCACCAAGAGGACGAATCTTAGAGGTGTCCCATCGGGGAATTTGACCTCCAATAAGTAGGGACACCAACTCGCGATAGGCTTTTGCCCAACCTTCCTTCGAGTCCTTGACCACAATAAGTGTATCGCTTTGTGTAAACTCTTCAGCAATGGTAGGAAGTTTTTCAACATACTGTCTTTCCACACTAAAGCCAACTCCTGTGCCACACATAAGCACATAGAGGATCTCATCAAAGGCACGAACCTTGTTCACGGCAACATATGAGCAGTTGTATCCTGCGGTGTTGTCGCGCTTCAGGGCTTCTCCTGCGGTCATGAGAGAGCGCATAGAGGGCATTACCTCAAGGTTCAGAACCGCATCATGCAATTCATCGCGTACAGCCTTATTCAGTTTTACTCCCTTTTCATCAAAATGCTCGTCAAAGAAACGAAAATATCGATTAACTGTTTCCTCCCATGACTCTCTCCGCTTTGGGGATTCGGTGTCGAGCCAACGGGAATAGCGAGAAAGATGAATGAATTCTTGATACAGTGTGGGAAGTGATTTCATGACGAACTCCTAATGATGCGTAGGGGTATTTAGAAGAGCATCCAATGCTTCTTTTGCAGGAGAATATATTCTTCTAAAGGATATAATATACCCTATATTGCAGAGGTTGTCAAGCACTATGCTCGTGCATCACATTCGCTTATTGAGATATTCAAATTATGTTGAATTTAATTTTTAGATGCATCACAGCCTTGCTTTGGGACACCATTAACATCAAGATGTCCAAAATATGAGGTAATCTCGGGGCATAGTTTAGCGGGATTCGGGGTCAATATGCCCTGAAAGGCGGCCATTGTCATGGCACAATAATTGGTCGCGTTGTTGTAGGGCACACAAGATAATCTGGCCGTTAATAATTCTACCCATGGGCCATACCCATATGGGCCAACAAAATTGGAAGTATGACCGCCTTCGTCTGCTTGCCCAGGGGCTTGACCATAGCATGGCCCTCCGTTCGGGCTGCATGCTGGAGTTACCAAATACCGTGCCCGATTTGGCTGATAAGCATACCCAAGGAAATATTCATTTGTTTGTTCAGGGCCACTGTATATCCTGGTGGGCCCTGTGCTGCCGTGACTGCACTCATCGAGCATAAAATGATGTCTACCATTTTCAAAACCACCATTAAAACTGCTTTGGCATACTGCTCCATCCCAATTCGAATGACTAGTGCATGAAGTATCTTGTAAGATGTTTGCATTTCCAATTACAAAAAGGTGCTTCCATTTATTTGCTGTTGCGGCTGCGGTAAATTCAATATCATTCCACAAGAAAATATTGGGGAAAAGAAAATTACCACCAAGGTCACCACTCGTGGGATCTCCTGTTCCCTGTGCTGCAACACCCTCGGCAAATCGATTCATAACCCATCGAACCATTTGTGTGCCGTCTGCGGATATTCCTGCGGGATCAACAGTTTTCCACCAATCAGGTCTTATTTTTGAATTAATGTTTGTGGGATCAAAAGAATTTCCATAAGATTCAAGCATATCTGCATGAATTTTATAATATATTGCATGAAGCAATGACCATACAGAGCAAGTAGGAATTCCAACTATACCATGAGAGTTATTATCGTTATAGTAGGAATGTGCATTGTAGCACTGAAAAGAAAAACTTCCTTTTTGTGCACCCGTCACGCCGAACGGATTTGGAGCATAGTGTCCGACAGCCCATGTGGGATCAGGCTCTGTTTCGCCTTCAGTACATGTCGGAAGAACTCTATATTGTGCAGTATATCCACCGAATAATGTATTTGCAATTACACTATCGGGAAGTGGAAATTCTCTTCCCAAAGAATTTTCCATTCCACTAATTCCTGTAACTCCGTATGGTATATTACCACTAGGAGTTGTCGGAAGTGATCCAACCATTAAGTTTTGTGCATTCTCAGGATTTATGCCTCGTGTTGCAACACGAACCATGCTATACTCATCGGCACAATTTGCACCATATGCCATATAGCCTGTATATCGATATCGATTGAATCCAGAAATTACTTGCACCCTAGAGGGAATCGTGTGCCCATCGAAAGCCATGGCATAAGGTTGTTTTTTGATCGCCGCAGGAGGGCTTGTGGGGCTTGAAGGAGATGCATAGTAATATGGATTTCCTGCGGAATTTTGTTCATAATCACATGGGTTGATTTGACGCGGGTCACCGTTAACATCGGTAAGAGCATTGGGGCCTGTGCAGTACAGTTGTCCCAACTCTTGACCGAATGATGGGCGACCCGCACCGCCAAAACGGCTGTATCGATCAACGCCAGGGAGTGGATAAATTGTCCAAGAACAGTCATTCCCGTTCACATCAACGCAAGTTTCTAGTTGGCAAATACCCTGACCGTTTGGGCAATAACCATAACATATGGTTCCCGAACATTCAGGCTCACCTTGACATGAAGGACATATAAAATCAGCAGGACATTCGGGGAAAACCCCTGTTGTTTGTGGATATAATTTATGCCATGCCCAGCCCATAGTGTTCCTTTCGATCTATCATTAACTAATACTAAACCCTGTGCCGCCGCCTATCCCCGTCAAGCCATTTGCAATAGGCAAACCGATTAGTAATGACTTACCAGCATTCTTTACACGCATCACCGTAAACATATCGATACCTCCTGTCACACCAAACAATACAGGATTGTTGCTAAGAATTGTGCTTGCAAAACTTCCTGTTTGTCCGTTTGTTGACTGCACAATAACTGCAATTGTTTCGGTTGCATTTGTTGAAATGTTATCCCATCCTGGCCCTGCACTTACAGTTACCTGTCCTGATGGTGTGATTCTGAAACGCTGAATTGATCCACCCGTGGCATTAATGACGATGGAATTGGAACTTCCAAGATTTTGATATGATGCATACTCTTCGGGGTTTTTGAAAATACCATTATTTACAATCATTGAGGAATTATATCCCCCTCCAAGATTCATTGCCCCATTCTCCAGAACCACTGAGTTGCCCCCAACAACCAATCTTATATAAGACGGACTCTCGTCATATGGAGTTTCATGGTTGTCGATATCGATATATGTTCCATGCATTGGGCCTAATGTATTTTCTTCATCGTCAAAATCTCCTAACCTAATACGATCACTGTATACTTGAAATCCACCCCATAGATCACCTACATTTTGATTAAAACTTATGAAAGCACTTGTTGTACCAGGAGCCTGACCAGGTAATGGATATATGTTACTTGTGTTAATCCATCCAGCACTTATTCCATATGTGAACGAATTCCCACCCGCCGCAGTAAATGTATTTGATCTGTTTGTTCGAGCAACATTTCCTGTAAGGCTTACGCTACCTGTAGTGGATACACCAAAATCTGCATTGGAGAATTGTGCAGCACCCGTCACTGCATAAGATGCTAATGGAATGTTTCCTGCTCCTGCGGGGCCTGCGGGGCCTTGTGGGCCGACACCACCGACAATAGTTCCATCGACAATATTCCATACGCCAAAGACTGCATCATACTGCCATACGACATTGCCATAACCATATGTTGCTCCGTTTGCTACGCCACCTGGGGGATTAAATGCCATGTTTGTTTCTTTCTTTTCTCTCTGCTACTTGTTATTTAGAAGGTTCCACCATCAATCGTTCCGTTCTTTCGAAGAAGCGGTAACCAACCGTTTGTTGCATCATATTGATATACCAATTTTGTGCGCCTGTCATAAACAATTCCAAAACTTGTTTCGGGGTTTGAAACTCTTTTATGCAATACCCATGATGAGCCGTCATATGCGAGAATATCATTGTCATTAACACTGATTCCTGGGGTTGCCATTGGAATGGAAGTAGAATTTCGAATAATATATTTTTTATCTGTTGCTTGATCATATGAATCCACATTGCTTTCAAGTATTCCATCCACCGAAAAGTCAATATCAGATCCATTCACAGAATAGTAAAAATTTGAATTCTCTAATCTACCTCCACGATTTCCTTGTTCTATTCTGTCTGCTACTTCGATTGGCATATTGTTTCTTTCGTGTTAAGTCAAGACAACCGCAGCACCACTCAGACCCGACTGTGTGACTCTATAGAAATTATAGTTTTCGGTATATCCTGCATTGTTTGTATATGACTGCACAAAAGTACCTGGCACATCTCCTTGTCCTTGTTTTGTCATTCCACCCGAACCCACATTACCTACCGACAGAGTAATAATGTCTCCCATTCGACTTGGATATGCAAAATAATCATAATTGTCGGTAGGTGCGGAAAGATTATAGGATGATGCTTTGGTTTGTTGTATTGATTGTACAAAACCATGTGCAAGCATTCCACCCGTTAGTTGTGCTGCTGTTATACTTGTAGCAGTTGTTGCTCCTCGAACAACATGATTCAAGAATGAAACAGTACTTGTACTTTGTGCAAAGGTACCACTCGTTGCCCCACCTGTTGCCATAAGCCTAAAGGTCACAGTTCCGACAGCAGTTGGGCTACTATTCGAATATCCTGCTACAGAGGTAATAGATTTTCCCGCACTAAATGTGTGTTCATTCATGGCACCTGTTGCAAAGAATACAGGGAAGCCTGTGCCATACGAACTATCCACTTGTATAGAAGCAGTCGCAGGTGGCCCAAGATTGTATACAACAGAGGCTACTTTACCAACCAGATTTAATGGGTTATTTCCAACCAATTGTGTACCAATGTTGGTAATGAAAGAAGTTGCCGAGAAAATAAAATCTGCGGGTTTAAATACCTCAAAGTTGCGAATATAGTCAAAAGTAAGCGAACCATCTTCAAGTAAGAATGCTACTTTTCGTGCAAGTCCTGAGTCAAATCCAATGGTGCCGTCTGCTGCATGGGTCAATCCCGTGTTTAAAGCACCACCCGCAATAGAACCTGTATTACCTCTTGCACCCGCATTAATAAATGTAACCGACAACTCTGTAAGATTGTTAGAGAAGTGTTGGGAAAGTGTTCCACTTAATGGAGTACCATATAGGTACTGAAGCGCGCCGCTCGATTGGGATGCGCCACCCGTTACTTGGAATATAAAGTGTCCTGTACTTCCTGCTCCAACATATCTTGGTCGAACATGCAATGTACCATCAATATCAGTTGTACTGTTGTACCATGTTGATATATAAGATTCGTGGTTTACACCAAATTCATCTTTTCGGTGAAGTAAGACAGTATTATCATTGGTTGCAGTCAAGCCACCAAAATTGCCAACAGAGAACGAATCATATTTTGTAAAGTATGCAAGACCCGCAAATGATCCTGTTGAGCCTCTTGCACCCGTTGCACCCGTTGCACCCGTTGCACCTGTAACTCCTGTAACACCTGTTGCTCCCGTTGCACCGATGCTTCCCGTTGCGCCTGTGGCACCTGTTGTTCCTCTTACATATCCAATTGTAAAGTAGCCTGAAGTAGTACCATTCGGCATAACATATTGTGCCTGAAGGTTTCCACTTGCATCAATACTTACAGCAGTAAGACCAACACCCGTAACTCCTGTTGCACCCGTTGCGCCAATACTTCCTGTTGGGCCTGTGACACCTTGAATGCCTTGATCACCCTTTACGCCTGTGCCAACACCTGCAACACCTGTCTGTATCCATGCATCACCGAATCGAACATAGTTTCGGAACGGATCTGATGCGGGGCCTGTTGCAACAAGTAATCTATCACCTGTAATTCCTGCTCCTGAAAGACCCTTACTGCTCCATGTCATACCACCATCAAAGGTGAGCGGATATCCCGTTACAAGAGGATTGTCACTGCCGAGAAATCCTGATGAAGATCCCGATCCAACAACAGTCCAATCCGTGCCATCATAGTAATACACCTTGCTGTCATATTCGTTGAAAACAATTGTTCCCGCAGGAGTTCTTGAATTGGAAACATCAAGATAAACTTGCCAAGGCTGATTGCCAGCAGTGTATGGGTTATTTCCGCGCTGAACAATATCCCCATCACCAAGTCCTGTTGGGCAATCATGACCCATACCAACCCATACAGACCATACTTCAATATCGTCAGCAATATACTTAGTTCCGTATGGGCTGTTTGCCTGAAGAGTTGCGCCGCCATTTGCGCTGTCATATCGAGAAGTATCTGTACCTACGATACCCTTGACAGAGAAATCAATATTTCCAGAATGTACGAGCGAAAAGTATCCCGAACCCGTGACATTCTTTTCACGGTTTATTTGCTCTAATACATCTGCTATTCTAATTCCAGGTTCTAGTGCCATGTTTTATTCCGTTTCTGTTTAGATACTGACTGTCTTAACTTCTAGGGAACTTCCTAGATGTGGATTTCGACTTCTCGTAATATAAAAAGATTCCATATATTCTAATTCGTTCGAATACATAACGGATACTTCGCCTGGAATACCAAAGTTTCCTTGCAGGTACATTCCACCATATGCACCGTTATTTATGCTTTGTTTTACCTCGCCGAATCGGGCAGGATAGGCATAGTAAACATATTCCCCATACATAGCAGTCACTCCAATTGTGTGTGGAAGGGCATTTGCGGCTTGGGATGACACTCTTGACTGTGTCAGTTGCGTTCGCATATTCCCCGCAGTTAAACTTTCAAGACTGCTTACTCCCCATCGAATGGAATTTCCCATAAAGATTTCAATATCATGAGAAGCACTATTGGCACCGCCCGTTATTACCAATCGAAGAGTCACCGAATTTCCAATTCCTGCGGTGAGTGTTTGTGTGGTAAATGTAATTGAATCAATTGCTCCTGTGGGGAAATATACAGGGAATCCCGTTCCTTGTGATGGATTTGTTAAATACACTCCACCCGTAAGAGGAGTGACCCCACCCACATATGACAGTGAAATTGTCTCTCCGCTCAAACTACTTGCGGTTTTTCCCTTCATCAGAATTGGATCAATGCTTGTTTCAACACTGTCAATAATAAGAAGTTGTCCACCTGCTGCACCCGTTGAACCTGTAAAGACAGTCCAATTTGCATCGGCAGTGCCACCTATGAGGGTATAGTAGGTGTTTACATCTTCAACATATACCATCATTCCGCGTTCGCGGCGTTTCATGGTAATTGCATTTCGTGCACTCGTTGTAGCAACCGAGCGAAGACCACCCAGTCCATACTGTGGATCTGTTACTGCATATGTGTCTAATTCGCTTGTTGGTGCGATTCGACCTGTTACTTGAACTGTTCCTGTGATTGCCATGATTTATGAGTACGAATATCCTGTGATGATTGAAAGAGCACCATTCAACTCTTCTAGTGATCTGTATACTTTATATGTTGTTGAGAAGCCATATGCATTTGTCACAGTGACAGTTCTAACTGAATCCTGAGCAACATCAAATCCTGCAAGAGTCATGCTTGTGACTGTGTAACTATCATGAATAAAAATATAGAAATATCCTGCCCCTGCACTTGCAGTAAGTGTGGTTGAAGATGCAGACTTTGATTCAAGTAGAGTATTACTTCCGAATGAAAGACCCGAGGGATCTGTCAGGGATGCATTTGTCGATTTACCCCAATACAAACGAGACCACCAAGATCTTGTTACAGAAGTTGATGGATTTGATCCTTCTGTCTGTTGTGCAGACAAGGTAACTGTGATTGAATTAGATGCAAGACTTGTTGATCGAAGTGCTGCATATGTTATTGATGCGCTATCTGCTGTTGGGCTTGCTCCTGATAAAAGAGTTGCAGATGCAAATCCTGTTTGTACAATACCCGCACTATTTGGTGTCCAATTTGCATCGGGTAGACTCGATGACCATGTTGCACTAACTGTGCCATTTCCACCCGTTTGCCCCAACTCATAAGAATTGTCAAGACCCGAGACAAAATTTGAAAATGAAACACTTTGATATGGATAAAGAATTCGTTCTAGAATTGCAATTGAATTTTCCCCAAAATCAAAGGTTGTTCCCTGTGGAATTCCTGCAATATCAGTGGCAGTCGTTGGAATTGCTAATGTCCATGTGTGTTCTGCTCCACCCGAACCGCCAAGAATCTCTACCGAGTTTCCTGCCGTTCCACCAACATATAGTTTGCGGTCTGTTATATTGACCGCCATTTCGCCATAGGTTAATCCCGATGGGATGACTCCAGGCTTGATGGTTCTTCTGACTTTGAATAGTGCCATACAGCATATTTAGGAGAAGGATTTCCAATAGAATTGACTTCTCCAAAAAGTCAAGGGAAGTTGATCACATTTAACTTTTACTACAAATCACAAAGAATTCATTACGATCCAATTCCAAATTTTCAATAATTTCAAACTGTGCGATACCAATGCTGATCAACATAGAGGTAATTTCTTCTCTACTGAAATATACAAAATAGTCCTTTATACGACTAGATTTATATCTCTCCCCCACAGATTCTTTAAATAATGTAAACAACAATATGGAATTACAAATGGTATTAGACTGCTGTAACAAAGATTTTAGAAGTTCTTTGTTCTGATTTGTATTACCACCAATATTATATGTAACGGTTCCAAACAAACACACTAGATCATAATTTTTATTTGTTGGTATAGATTGATAATGCGGACAGGCACATTCAGCCAATGACTCCACTCGAATATCTACTGCTTCATATGATGCTGTGATACCTTTGTTTTCTAACCATGTTTTAAGAAAGCATGGACCAGATCCTACATCTAGAACAGAACCAAAGGTATACCCATTGAGTATACTAAACCGTTTTTCTGTCCAATTGTCATATCCATTATCGTTTGCATTTTTATAATAATCATGAATGGAATATGCAAATGTATTTTTCATTGTTTATCCTACAAAATAAGTATTAGTATCAATGCATATTGCTTCCATTATTGAATTGTCTAAACTATAATTTCCTAGACCATTTTCTGCACCTTTTCCATAAATATCTCCAGTACTCTCAAAAAGAGCATTAGCATTACCTATATTGAAAAATTTTGCTCTCCAACCAATAGGTAATGAGTCTAATGTTACATAAAGCGTACCTTTAGCATTATAGTTAATATAAAATACCGTTCCATCTTCCGCAGCAGTTGGAGTAAAATCCGCAGTTTTCTGAGCAGATATTGCTGCTGATGTGTGTCTAGCCATTCGAGTAGAAGTTATTGGTGCTGAGAATGTTGCACCAGCAGCACTAAGACCACCAGCAAAACTTGCAAGACCCGTATGAGACGAGGTGCTTATCATTGCTACATTACCTGAGAATGTTACTCCACCCGAAACAGTCAGAGCAGATGCACTAATACCTGCACTAACCGTCAAACTATTAAATGATGCTGTTGGGCCACTAACACCATTTGTTCCATGCAACTTTCCATAAATTGTTGCATCTATAGTTCCAGTTGTTCCAATAGTAGTCGTATTAGAACCGCCACCTAGTGTGTTATTACCAATGACAATCTGATTGGTTTGTGCATCAGCAGATGATCTTGCTCTCCAACCAATGAAGATAGAATCATTTGCAGTATTCAATCTATTGGGTTTGTGCATCAGCAGATGATCTTGCTCTCCAACCAATGAAGATAGAATCATTTGCAGTATTCAATCTATTGGTAATAACACTTGTGCCTGTACCTCTCCATCGCCCTGCCTGATATCCAATCGCAGTATTTCTTTCAGCAGAACCTGTGGTTGCAATCGACTTGAGTGCTTCGTTACCAATTGCTGTATTTTGTTGCCCTTCATCATTTGTATAAAGTGCCTGATATCCAATTCCAACATTATTGGATGCGAAATTGTTACTCAGTGCCTGATATCCAATTGCAAGATTCGAACTTCCATTCGCATTGAAGATCAATGACTCTCCACCAATCGAAACATTATAATTTCCATCTACAAGACTCTGTGATGAATTTGTACCGATGGCAACATTATTAGATGCGGTTGATATTGTGGACAAAGTGCTAGATCCCAATGCCACATTGTTGATTCCTCCACCCGTACAGGAATGAAGTGCATTGAATCCAAACGCAACTGAATATGAATTAGTACCAATTTCCATGGCACCGCTTCCAACAGCAGTGTTGAACAGTCCTCCTGAATTTCCTGTCAGTGCGCCTTTGCCAATTCCAAGATTGCTTGCAACATTTCCACCACCCAACCCAATATTCACTCCGTTTACTTTGATGTTATTTGCAAAGGTTGCACCACTTGCAGAAAGACCTGCATTAAATGTGTTGAGTGCAGTAAATATGTTTGCAACACTTGTTGTTACACCCGCGACTGCACCTGTAAGTCCGTTGAATGAAGTGACAATATTTGGAGCAGAAATATTTCCACTAAAGGTTGCACCACTTGCAGATATACCCGCAGAGAATGTTTGTGTTGCGGTAAACGATTGTGTGATACCAATACCCGCAATAGTTGTTGAAGTAGTTGGAAAAGTAAGAGTTGCACTTCCACTACCTGCGACTGTGATGTCTCCACCAGTAATACTGATTTTTCGAATTACAGTACCGCCCGAGA
>Ga0209596_1003964_pt1 | contig 11423 bp, 10 predicted proteins | sample M_130807_MF_Meta_FD_187314 | JGI IMG/M metagenome (GOLD analysis project Ga0209596, IMG submission 187314) | Freshwater microbial communities from Lake Montjoie, Canada to study carbon cycling - M_130807_MF_MetaG (SPAdes) (version 2) | ecosystem: Environmental > Aquatic > Freshwater > Lake...
CATATCCTTTCGTTTTATTGATAAACAAAGGTAGTTTAAAAAACGAAAATTGGGTGTTTTTCAGTAATTTGCGCCCGTAAAATAACTATACCGAATTTATGGAATACAGCAAACTAATCGCCGTGTCTGGCAAGTCAGGATTATTTGAATTAATGACCAGCAAAAGCGATGGCGCGATAGCTAAATCACTAGAAAATGATACCACTCAATTCATTAGCTCTAGGGCTCATCAGTTCTCTCATTTAGAGAGTATTGAGGTGTTTACCACCCGCGAAAACGTTTTTTTAGCGGAAGTATTTATAGCCATGGGCAAATCGAAAGAAGCATTGCCGAATGAGAAAGAACCAAAATCGGTAGAAGCCTACTTTAAAAAGACATATCCGAATATGGACTTTACAAGAGTGTATCCAAGTGATATGAAAAAAATGATAAAATGGTTTGCACAACTGCAAAAGCATAAGGTAGAACCTACTTTACCTGAAGCGGACGACGAGGCTGAAGCAGAATCAGCAAAGGCATAGGCCTTTGCTGATTTATGAGTCACACTCCTTTCTAACTATCCCACTAACTTATATAAAAAGCTTACCTAACCTAGGGTAAGTTTTTTTTTATCCTTAAATTGCAATACCATCGATTGTTATAAATAGTGATTGTAAAAAAATACAAATGAAAAAAATAGTACTCCTTATTACGCTTTCCTTATTTTTTGTTTCGCAGGGATTTTCTCAAAGCAAGGCAGAAAAAAAATGGATACAAAAGCAATTTAAGCAATTGTCATTAGACGAAAAGATTGCTCAATTAATGATTATTAGAGCGCATAGTAATTGGGATAGTAAAAAATTAGATACCCTCACAGAAATTATTAAAAAATACAATGTAGGTGGTTTATGTTTTTTTCAAGGAGGTCCTGTGAGAGAAGCTATGCAAACAAACTATTATCAATCTATTGCTAAAACACCGCTGCTTATTACCATGGACGCAGAATGGGGCGTGGGTATGCGATTGGACAGTGTTGAAATGTTCCCAAGACAACTTTCTTTAGGCGCTATTGCCTCTGATAGGTTAGTGTATCAAATGGGCGTAGCTGTGGCCGCACAATGTAAACGATTAGGCATTCAAGTGAATTATGCACCCGATGTAGATATTAATAATAATTCAAGTAACCCTGTTATTAACGAAAGAAGTTTTGGTCAAAATAAACAAAGAGTTATTCAACATGGTATTGCCTATATGAAAGGCATGCAAGACAATGGTGTGATGGCCACTGCTAAACATTTTCCTGGACATGGAGATGTATCGGTAGATTCTCATGTAGATATTCCTGTAATTAATAAAAGCATGGAGCAATTAACAGCAATGGAATTAGCTCCATTCAAAGCCTTGATTGATGCGGGTATTGGTTCAGTGATGGTTGGGCATTTATCGGTACCTGCCATTGACAACCGCCCTAAATATGCTACTTCTTTATCTTCTAAAGCCATTCATGATTTACTTAAAAAAGATTTAGGCTTTACAGGAATTACCGTAACAGATGCATTAGACATGAAAGCCATTAGTAATTATTTTCCTAGAGGCGAAGCAAATGTACAAGCCATACTTGCAGGCAATGATATGCTTTGCTTGCCTGGCGATATTGGAGAGTCTATTGAAAAAATAAAATTAGCCATTAAAGAAAAACGTATTACTAAAAAAGATATTGACCAAAGAGTTAAAAAAATATTAGCTGCAAAATATAAATATGGCTTAAGTAATTTTCAAGCTATTGACACTACCAATATTATTACAGATTTAAACCAATCGGTAGCAGCACTTAAATCTCAAATGGCCGCAGAGTCGCTCAGTTATGTAAAGCCTAGCGCCCATGCGGGTATTGGCCTTCAAAAAAAGACAGCCTATATTGCCTTAAATCTTGCAAAACCTAATTTACTTACTCAAGCACTTACAGAAAAATATGGTTTTCAAATATTTTATGTTAATGCTAAGGATAGTAGTGCCCTTGAAACCGTAAAAAAATCAGTAGCTAATTTTGATCAGGTAGTAGTGGGTTTACATAATTATAATCGCAAGCCTAGTAATCATTTTGAAATTCCTAGTCAAATAATTCAGTTTTTAAATGAGCCGCATCCTAATAATTGGTTTCATTTAATATTTGGTAACCCTTATGCAGTAGGTGATTTTAATAAAATTCAAAATATTTTATTTGCCTACGAAGACAACGCCTTTACGCAAGAAGCAGCCCTTCATTGGATGGAAGGAAAAATACAAGCTACTGGTGAGCTTCCAGTAACAGTTAGCGAGGACTTACCTTATGGCATAAGTAGTCAATTGATGGAATCTAGCTCAAGTAATGCAGTGCCTGCTACGCTACCTAATTTATCTTTTATTGATAAAATGATAGAAGAGGCTATTGATAAAAAAGCTTTTCCTGGTTGTCAAATATTAGTCGCTAAGAATAATAAAATTATTTTCAATAAGGCCTACGGCAATACTGCTGGGGAAGGCTCAGCACCTGTAAGCTTAGATACTTATTACGATTTAGCTTCTGTAACTAAAGTAAGTGCTACTACGGTATCTATTATGAAATTAGTGGAACAAGGAAAAGTAGATATTAATAAAACCATTGGCGATTATTTACCATGGGTACTAGGTAATACAAAGGCATCTATTACTTTAAAGGACTTATTACTACATCAAGCAGGCTTATACCCTTATATAAAATTTTATGAAGCTTTGCTTACACCTACTGGAAGCTATTTAGATGGTCTTATTACTAATATACCCGATAAGGCACATCATAAAATGATAACGCCTACTAAATATTTATTAGACAGTTGGTCAGATACCATTAAAAATAAAATTTTAAGAAGTCCAGTAACCACACCGGGTAAATATGTATATAGCGACAATGATTTTATTTTCTTAGGACTCATAGTAGAACAAGTAACAGGTATGAATTTACATGAATACGCTACGCAACAATTTTATGCTCCTTTAGGTATGCAGTCCACTGGATTTTTACCTTTAACAAAAACAAGCTTGCCTAATATTGCTGCCTCTGAGCTGGATAATTATTACCGTCATGAATTAATACAAGGCGCTGTGCATGATGAAGGTGCCTCCGTCATGGGCGGCATTGCAGGTCATGCTGGCTTATTTAGCAACGCAAGCGATTTAGCAAAACTATATTTAATGCTATTAAATAAAGGGTCTTGGAATGGAAAAAATTATTTTACTCAAAGTACAGTTGATTTATTCACAGCTTATAATACCGATAATAGTAGACGTGGTTTAGGCTTTGATAAACCCGAAAGAAATAATGAAGTAGCCAAGGACCCATACCCTTGTCTAAGCGCTTCTCCAAGCACTTTTGGCCATACAGGTTTTACAGGCACTTGTGTATGGGCCGATCCAGAGAAAGAATTGTTATTCATTTTTCTTTCTAATAGAGTTTACCCAACAAGGGATAATAAAGCTTTTAGCGAGACTAATATAAGAGCTAAAATTCAAGAAGCGCTCTATACTTCACTTAATTAAAAATATGTTTAAAAAATATTTTTTTTGTTTATGTTCTCTGATAGTATATCTGAATGCTTCAGCTCAAAGCCTTTTGGAGCCATTAGGACAATGGAGAGAGCATTATAATAATAAAAATGTACTACATCTTGCTAAAGGCAATCTACTTTATGGTGCAACTACGAATCAAGTTTTTAGTATAGATGCAAAAAATACTATTCAATTTTTAGGTAAATCGAATGGTTTACATGAAATAGAAATTGCTGCCATTGCTTGGGACCCAACAGAAGCACAAATAATAATAGCGTATAATAATAGTAATATTGACATTGTTAAAGGAGATGCAGTTTATGCTGTTGCCGATATTTACTTATCTAAAGTGTATGCGAATAAAAAAATAAATTCTATTCAAGTACTAGGTTCATGGGCAATTTTATCAACTAATTTTGGCATAGTAGTGCTTGATTTAATCAAACATGAAATCAAAGATACTTGGTTTGCTAATAATAACAGGCAGACCAGCATTACCTATCAGACAATTAGCACTGCAGACAGCTTGTATGCCTTAACCGAAGATGGTTTATTTAGCACTGCTTTGAAAAATAATTATATTAGCAGTAATCAGTGGAAAAAAATAAATGGATATACGGATATTAAAAAATTAAGTAGTTTTAACAACACTGTATATGGTATAGGTAATAAAAATATATATCAGCTTCCCATCAACAATTCCATTTACCAAACAAGTATTGGTAATATTAATAACGCTTTCGCTCATAAAGAGGGCTTATATATCATACAATCGGATGGCTCTAACGGAAGTTTATTAAATTTAAATACTAATAATACTATTACTACTATCCTTGATAAAACTTTCTTAGCAATGCCAGTAGACATGGCCATAGACCAAAACGCCATTTGGATTGCCGACAGCCTCAATGGATTAATTATAAAAAATACAGAAACTAAAAATATAGCTTTAGGAGGCCCTGCTGAAAAAATAAGAGGATATGGTTTTGTAAACAGCGATTATTTGTTGGCTCCCTTTGGAGAAAAAGCAGGAGGCTTTAGTACCTATAGCGATGCGGGTTGGAAAAATTATACCAAATTGAACGGCGTTAATTTACCTGTACTTACTGCTGCATGTATTGACCCTTTTGATAATAGTTGGTGGTTCACCTCTAAAGCTTCGCTTTTGCATTATAATATGGCTGCAAGTAATATTGAAACCATTAGCCCAAGTACACTCAATGGGAATTTTACACAAATACAATTTTCAAAGGATGGTATTTTTTGGGCGCTTCAAGACGGACAAGGACTTACTCAAAAACAAGATAATAAATGGACAAATATTCCACTTCCTTCAAATTATATAAAAAATGGTTTAAAGAAAATGGTCGTCAATGATCAAGGGCAAGCTTGGATACCTGGCCCTGCGAATCAGGGATTATATGTATACCAATCCAATAAATATTTTGGAACAGCAAGTTGGAAACAATTGAATACTTCAAAGTCTTCAGGAAATTTACCTAGTAACAATGTTTTAAGTGTGGCCTTAGATAATGCAGGTTCTATTTGGGTGGGCACCGATAATGGTATTGGCATATTTAATTGTGGAGATATTAGTAAAGATATATGTGATGCCTACTTACCTACCCTAAAAAATACCAATGGGTTTTTGGGTTTGTTATTGCAAAGAGAATCCGTGAATTGTATAACAGTAGATGGAGCGAACAGAAAATGGGTAGGTACTCAAAATGGAGCCTGGCTATTAAGTGCAGATGGAAGTACCATTATTGAACATTTCACCAAAAATAATAGCCCTCTTCCTAATGATACCATTTTACAAATATTAATAGAACCCACCTATGGCAATGTATTTTTTAATACGGCGAATGAAATGGTAAGTTATAGAGGATTTGCTACAGGAGGATCTACTACTCAAAGCGAAATTAAAATATTCCCCAACCCTGTGCCTCCTGATTATAATGGACCTATTGCTTTTAGAGGACTGGTAGAAAATGCATTAGTGAAAATAACCGATTTATCTGGAAGCTTAGTATTTGAAACACGTGCTTTAGGTGGACAAGCTATTTGGAATGGAAAATCATTAACAGGTAATAAAGTAGCCACGGGCATTTACCTTGTATTTGTGCGAGATGAGTTGGGTAATGAAAAAGCAGTTGGGAAAATTGTTATTACAAAAGGGATGTAAAATTAATCTACTAACATTTCAAAAGTCTTGAAAGATTTAAATCGCCAAGTACCTTGATCACCTGCCATCACTCGATACATAATTTGTCTAACCTTATTAGTAGGTGTTTTAATAGTGGTATCTGATTCGAAAATGGGAAACTTTCTAAAAAGCACCCCTTCTACTAATTTATATTCATCTTTCCCTCTATAGCCCTTACTTAATTGCATATCATTGGTAATATCTGGAAAATAAATAGGTTCTATTCTTTCATTCTCTCTTGATGCAACACTAAAAAGACTCAATTTGTCTTTGGCATCCATTACGAAAATAATAATATCGGGAAATCCATCATTATTTAAATCATCTATTTCCGTGGAAACCACCCTACCCCTTAATTCAAGATTAGCTTCTCTTACTTCTGATTTAAAACCAATGGGTCTAATATTTAAGGTATTATGATCTAAGTTTCTATTCATACATGTAATACGATATCCCGCTTTACCCATTTTAACGGTGCTATCATACTTATTTCCTTTTTGACCAAAACTGGCTAAAGAAATAAATAGAAACGCGAAAAATAAATTTTTATACATATTTTATTTATTACCATCCAAAGTTAATAGAATAGTTTTAATTTTCCATTCAAACCATTTCCTATGTCTTTTGAAATTGAAATTACCCCAGCCAGCCATTTTGAACTTGTCCGATTAATAGATACAAGTAACAAGACGGTTATAGAGATAGCTACCAAGGGGGCCTTGTTAAATAGTTGGCAGGTAATGGGCCATTCAGAGCCACTAGAAATAGTGGAAGGCAATAATTTTTCTGAGGGTTGGGGGAATTTTGAAAATAATGGATTTAGAGGGGGGAAAATGAGCCCCTTTTCTTGTCGCATCGAAAACGGGCAGTATATATTAGACGACAGTACTTATACCATAGAAAAGTTCTACCATGAAAAACATGCCCTTCATGGTATTTTATATGACGCGTTGTTTAGCATTGAATTAAGTGAAACAGATGCCCAGGGAGCTTACCTACATTTGAAATACCATTACGAAGGAACAGATAAGGGCTATCCATTTGCTTATACCTTACTTATAAAGTGGCATTTGCATAAAAATAATTTAGTGACTGTAGAAACTATTATCACCAACTTAAGTGATTCAACCATTCCGATGATGGATGGATGGCATCCATATTTTAAATTAGATGCTTGTGTCAACGATAGCTTTATAAAATTAAAAGCGAATGGTAAAATTGAGTACAATGCAATGCTGCTGCCTACTGGAAAAATAATGGATGAAAACGAATTTGCAATTAGTCAAAAAATAGAAAGCCTTCATTTAGATAATTGCTATCTAGTGGGCGCCTCAGCAAATACCTGCCTACTTGAAAACGAAAAATATCAATTAATTGTTCAGCCTCTGATGAACTATCCTTATCTACAATTATATACCCCTTCGGACAGAAAAAGTATTGCTATTGAAAATTTAAGTGGGATACCCAATTGTTTTAATAATAAAATAGGGCTTCAATTAATGAAGCCCCATGAAAATTTAGTACTTAAAACAAGTTATCAATTTATTATAAAGTAACCACCGCCGTAATACTTACTTCTATATTTACATTACGTGGTAGTGTTTTAACAGCCACTGTTTCACGTGCTGGGAAATTAGCAGTAAAATAACTAGCATATACTTCATTTACTTGCGCAAACAATTGCATATCGCTTAAAAAGATGGTGGTTTTCACTACGTTGGCAAAACTTAGTTTCGCTTCATCTAAAATAGCCTTGATATTCTCCATAACCTGTCTTGTCTCGGCTTGGATATCGGTTAAGACTAATTCTCCTGTTGTAGGATTAAATGCTACCTGGCCACTAGCAAATAAAAATCCGTTAGCAATAACTGCTTGACTATAGGGGCCAATGGGTGCAGGCACTTTACTTGTTTGAATGATTTCTTTTGACATATTATTGAATTAAGATTGCAATTTCTTGTTTTTCTAGCAATTCCCCACCTATTTTTGTAAAACATTTCAAAGAATTTGGCAACCCTATTACATATTGATACAGCTGGCGAAAAGGCCATGGTAGCCATTAGCCAAAATGGGGTCTTAATAGCTATTCAAGAAAACGAGGTATTCCAAACACATGCGTCCTTTTTGCAGGTGGCTATTCAAACATTAGTGGCCGAAACAGCTATGCCCTTAAATACTATGGATGCCATTGCAGTAACTATGGGCCCAGGATCTTATACAGGTTTAAGAGTGGGTCTATCTAGTGCTAAAGGCATTGCCTATGCTTTAAATAAACCAATGATTGGACTTTCTACCCTTTCCCTTTTAGCCAATGCAGCCTCTAAGCAAGCATGGTTTATAGATAAAAAAGAGCAGGTACAAGTTTTTGCCATGATAGATGCTAAAAGAATGGAAGTCTTTGGAGCTATTTATGATAACAAGTTGAATTGTCTAATGGCTGAGCAAGCTATTGTCATAGATAGTGACTATTTAACAAACTTACTTAAAAAGCAACCAACAATTTGTATAGGATCGGCGGCCACCAAGGCCAAGGAATTATTGGAAGATCCTGCTATCTTTTTTGTGGAGCAGTCTTATAATATATTGGATTGCATTCAGTTAGCAGAAACCGCATTTACCAAAGGTGAATTTGTAGATACCGCCTATAGCAGCCCTTCTTATTTAAAAGAATTTTTCTTTAAAAAATAACTGCTTTATATAAAAAAATAGCTGCTTTATATAAAAAATTAGCTCAAAAATGTGATGAGCGGTACAAAATCTACTTTGTATAAGAGAATCTACGTTGTCGACAGATTTCATACACAAAACCAATTCCTTTAACATTTTACATATAAAATATAAATTGCATTTTAAAAATTAATTGTAGTTTTGTTGAAATATTTAACCCCCAAAATAAACGAGCATGAATCAGTCATTACCACAACTACAATTAGCGAATGGTACAAGTCCATTGAAAGTAGATTTATTACACAGTAAAAAAGCCGCTATGATTTTGCGTGCTTTAAATCATAAGCTTCGTCAACAAATTGTAAAATTAATTGACGAACATAAAAAAGTAACTGTTACAGAAATTTATGTAAAGTTAAGATTAGAACAATCTGTGGCTTCACAACATTTAGCCATCTTAAGAAGAGCTAGTATTGTTACCACTATTCGTGAAGGAAAATTTATTTATTATGCCGTTGATTATACTCGCTTAGAGCAAATCAATAAATTCGTAGAACAACTTGTCGGATAGTATGCAAGTAGACTTAGCCCAATTTCTTAGAATCATTGAAGATGAATCGGTCATCATTATTGATGCAAGACCTATTGCACAATTAATGGAAGGCTATATTCCTAATGCAATACATATTACACCTACAACAGCAAAATATGCCATTGCCATGGACATCATTAGAAAAGATAGTCCCTTAGTTTTTATTTTAGAAGAATCTACTGCCGCTGAAACATTGGCTTATTTTACGAAGGCCGAATTCACGGGTATCAAAGGTTATTTAGAAGGTGGCTTTGCCACTTGGGCAGCCCATAAAAGAGTGGACTTAATTATTGATGTAGAAGTAGATGAACTAGCCATGGATATTCCATTTGATGAATACTTAATGGTATTAGATTGTAGAACAGAAGCCGATTTTGATAAAAGCCATATAAAAAATTCAGTGTCTCTACCCTTAGCCGATATGGGAGACCCAGGGTCTATGTCTGAATTAGACGAACATTTTAATATTTATATTCTTACTGAAAATGGAGACAATAGCACACTTGCGGCAAGTCTTTTAAAAAAACAAGGTATCCATAATATTAGAATAGTCGTAGGAGGATGGGAGGCAGTACAAAGTTTGAAAGAAAAATTTAGTTTCGAAGTCACTAAAGTAAAGCCTGTTGGTGATGAGGATATTTTACTGAACTAATCGAAATTATTTACACGAATTTGCTAAAGTTATTACAGTTAACTCATTAGAATCATATTACATAACTAATGTACAAGTAGTTTTTCATGCTTTGAGGCATCATATTCATATCTCCATCTACGATGACTCCATAAATAATTGGCAGGTTTTGCTTTAATTTTTTCTTCTAATATTTTCACATACAAAGCAGTTAACTTACCGTCTTTAAAGTAATTAGGGGAAGTGGTCATGATTTCATATTCTGAATGATAATACCCTCTTTTCACACGGTAAAAGTGTACAAAAACCTGAGCCGTATTATTTAAAAGAGCGCCCTTCTCAGGGCCTTTTACAAAAGGCGTTAGTCTTCCAAAAAAAGGCACCCAATAAGCCGATAAAGGATTGCCTGGATTTTGATCTGCAGCCAAGGCCATGGCATAATTTCCCTGGGTGGCATATTTATGAAACTGTGTTTTAAAATTAGTAGCTGGAATCATAATGCTACCAAAACGCATTCTTAATTTTAAAATTATTTTGTTAAAATAAGGATTGCTCAAAGGCATATACACACCAATGAAGGGGTACTTGCCATATTTAGATGCCCCCCAATTGGCAAATTCCCAATTAAAAAAATGTCCTGCCATTATTTGAACAGACTGACCCGTTGCATGCAGCTTATTTAAAACTTCTACATTAGAGGTAAACCTTTTGTCAAAATTTTTATCTGATATGGAAATAAGCTTAAAAGTTTCAATGAAAGAATCGGTGAACTGCTGATAAAATTCATTGGCAATTTTCTGTCTTTCTTTTACCGTTTTTTGAGGAAAGGCAATGGCTAAATTTTGTTGTACAATAGCGACTCTATATTTAATAACATATTGTAGTAATAAAGCAATGATATCACTTATAAAATAAAGTAGTCTCCAAGGCAATAGGGAGAACAAATAAACAAAAATATAAATAAGTAAATACATTAGTCTAGGTCTATCCAAGCATTATGTTCTTTTAAAAGAAGTATGAGTTCATCTACCGCCACCGCACTATCTATATTACGCTTCATCACCTCTTTTCCTTTGTATAAAGTTATCTTACCTACCCCACTTCCCACATAACCAAAATCGGCATCGGCCATTTCTCCAGGACCATTGACAATACAGCCCATGATGGCAATTTTTAAGCCTTTTAAATGACTAGTCACTGCTCTAATTTTGGCAGTGGTTTCTTGTAGTTCAAATAAGGTTCTACCACAGCTTGGGCAAGATATATATTCTGTTTTAGAAATTCTAGTGCGTGTGGCTTGTAAAATACCAAAAGCCGTTGAATTCAAAAACTGCTCCACTGAGCCATTGCTATAATAATTTCTTCCAGAAACTTGCGCATGTTCATGTTCTTTTTCAGCTTCATTTTCACTAACTAATGTTTCTACTTGCTTACCCTGAATGCCAATGCAAATACCATCTCCAAAACCATCTAAGAAAAGTGCTCCGGTCTCAGTGGCAAAATGAATCAAATGCTCATCAGTAGTTTGCCAAGCACTATCGGTTAGTAAAATAACAGGAGATAGAATTTTTAATTCCATCATACGCATTATCATTCTTCTTACAGCAGGCATAGCATGGGACAATGTACTACTTAAACAAAATACCACAGTAGGGTCCTTGGCAATAGATAGTAGTTGTTCGTCTCTAATGCCGTTTTTACTTCCATAACAATCTACTTCTACAAAGTTGATGCTATCACTTTTTTTAGTCGCCTGGAAATAGGTTTTAAAATTAAATAAGGGT
>Ga0209596_1003967_pt1 | contig 11420 bp, 10 predicted proteins | sample M_130807_MF_Meta_FD_187314 | JGI IMG/M metagenome (GOLD analysis project Ga0209596, IMG submission 187314) | Freshwater microbial communities from Lake Montjoie, Canada to study carbon cycling - M_130807_MF_MetaG (SPAdes) (version 2) | ecosystem: Environmental > Aquatic > Freshwater > Lake...
GTACATCATCAAGGGTGCCGAGGCGTACAACAGCGCCGACCTCAAGAAGACGTCTGCGGACGACCTCAAGAAGCTGCGTGACGCCGTTGGTGTGAAGGCGTTGAACGACACCACCATCGAGTTCAACCTGACCGATCCGGCACCATGGTTCATGTCGGTGCTTGCGACCTGGTGCGGATTGCCGTCGCGCGAAGATCTGGTCACCAAGGGCGGTGAGACCTGGACGGAACCCGCGACCTACGTTGGGAACGGCCCGTACATCCTCACCCAGTGGGAACACCAGAACCGCATGCAGTTCAAGGCTAACGCGAAGTTCAACACGGGTGTACCGCCGATTGAGACCGTCGACTACGCGATGATCAACGAGCCCGCGGTGGCGTTTGCGGCTTACCTGAACAACGAACTTGATGCGACAGGTGTTCAGCGGGAAGACAAGGCCCGGGTAGACGGCGATCCGGTGCTTTCCAAGGAATTCCACCAGTTTGCCGGCAGTTGCACCTATTACGTTGGCTTCAACAACATAGTCAAGCCGTTCAACAATATTAAGGTGCGGCAAGCGCTTTCGGCGGCCGTTGACCGTGGCGGGTTCGTCAAGAACATCCTTGGTGGGCAGGGCATTCCGGCACGCCAGTTCCTACCGCCCGGATTCCCGGGATACTTCGAGTACGAACTCGAGGAACAGGTCTACAATCCCGCGCTTGCACAGAAGTTACTCGCGGACGCTGGATACCCGTTCGCCAAGGGGTTCCCGCAGGTCAAACTGTCTTACAGTTCCAACGCCCGGAACAAGGCCCGCATGGAAGCTTTGGCCGACAGCCTGCGCAAGGTCCTTTGGATCGACATCGTGCTTGATCCGATCGAGTCTCGCGCCTACACCGCCCTGCTGAAGAAGCAAGAGACGACGCCACCGATGTTCGTCGCCGGGTGGTGCCAGGACTATCCGGATCCGCAGAACTGGTATAGCCTCGTGTTCACCTCGAATTCCTCGATCGACCACACTTCGTGGAAGAACAAGGAATATGATCGCCTGTGCGACCTTGGCGACAAGGAACTTGACGTCAAAAAGAGGACAGATTACTACCGTCAGGCGGCCCAGTTGCTTCTTGCCGATGCACCCGTGGCGTTCTTCTACCACAGTGTCGCGTGGAGCCTCATCAAGGCGCGCATCCAAGGCTTCCGTGAGGATCCGCTCGAGTACTTCCTCGGCGAACACGATCTTTACAACCTCAAACTCGGCAGCTAGTCAACCGCGTGCTGCAGGGTGTCCCATCGCGGCCACCCTCTTTCACTCGGCCGGACCTTTGTGGTCCGGCCGTTCCGTTTCCTAGCCCCGGTTCAGCCGGGAACCGGCGCTGAAGGTCCGGTGGCGGGAACCTCACGGATCTGCAGTTCCACTGGTCCGACCTTCCCGCGGAGCCACGCAATGCCCTCTCGGGCGGCGTGACCCATTAGTCCGAGCCTTCCGAACACCGCCTTGTCGAGGCCGGTCTTGCCTTCGGTCGCCCGTGAAGCCAGCCAGACAACCGTCCGGGCCGGAACCTCGGGGTCGGTCCCGATCAAACGCAGCACCACGCGAAGCGCGCGGAGTTTGGAGCCAAACCCCGTAATCGCCTCGGTTTCGGTCATGAAGTCGGTCCGCATCAGTCCCGGGTTGAATGCATGGATGCCAACCCCGGTTGCGCGATACTCCGACGCAAGTGCGAGTGTGAAGGCGCGGACCCATGCCTTGCTTGCCCCGTACGTTGCCAGATAAGGGACGACCTGGCGGTCTCCACGGCCTAGGATGTTGATCAGCCTTCCCTGTCCGCGGGGAACCAGATATCTTAGTGCAACGAGGCTTCCGTGATAGGTGCCGAGAACATTTGTGTGAATTACGCCGGTGAACGCGTGAGGATCCAAGGCCATTGAAGGGCCATAAGGCGCGGTGATGCCGGCATTATTCACCCATATGTCCAGATGGCCATGCCAGCCGTTTGCGGCCTTGCCAAGTGCTTCGACTTGGGCGAGTTCGGCCACGTCGGCGGCCATGCCTCGAACACGCGCCAGATCTCCGCAGGCGGCGCCGAGGGACGCAACGGTCTCGTTCACCGCCGCCTCGCGCCGGGACGCAATCATCACCGAAGCGCCGGAATTTAGGAATTCGCGTGCAATGGCCAAACCCAGTCCCTTGGTCGCGCCAGTGACCACGGCCACCTGACCGGAAAGAACCGCATTTGCTCGGACCCCTGATGTGTCTTGCGCGACGCCACGCCCTGTCATTGCGCTGCTCCCTGCTGGAACCGGTTTGTTGAATGGTAGCCAGTGGTGTTTTCGACTGGTGGGGTGCCTTCATCTTGGTGGCAATGACAGTCTCCGGGTACGCTACGAGGTGCCAAGTGCGCCGTAGGGGTCTGACACGTTTTCGGTGACGCCCACATGACTCGTCCAGAAGGAGAGGCAACGAATGGTCGCGTTGCAGGGGTCTGGTACTGATGAAGGATCAGAGGCATTTGCCAGTGCCTCGCCGGTTCGCGGGAACGATTCCGAGTCATTCGGCAACCTCGTGATCTTTGCCGGCATCCTGTTTAGCGCCGCCTTCACTGGCCTCATCTGGTTTGCGAGCGGCCGTTTGCAAGCGATTAGCCATCTGCCGGACCAAGGGGCGTCGTGGTACTTCTGGATCCTTCCAGAGCCGACGTTCTGGTCGCGCACAACGGCTTGGGGGTTCTACGCCGCGCACCAGATCGCCCAGTGGGCATTGATTTACCACGCACAGGTTCGCGTCCGGAAATACACTCGCGGGCTACATCCGGTGAACGTTGCGGCGCTTGGAATGAATGCCGGTTTCATAGCCCTGCATTTCGTACAGACCCACATTTGGTACGACGGTTTGGCGCAGGACGTCTCCATCTGGAGCGCATTAGGGTCGGTGGCCATCCTGCTGATCTGGGTCCTGCTGATGGAGAACGACCGTCGGGGCCTCTTCTTCGCCAAGCCTTTGCCCTTCTCTCGTCGGCTCATCCAATTTGCCCGCAAATACCACGGTTATTACTTCTCCTGGGCCATCGTCTACACCTTCTGGTACCACCCGATGGAGGCGACCAGCGGGCACCTGATCGGGTTCTTCTACATGTTCCTGCTGATGGTGCAGGGGAGCCTGTTCCTGACCCGAATGCATGTGAACCGGTGGTGGATGGTGTTCCTCGAAGTCACAGTACTCATCCACGGTGCCATCGTCGCCTACTGGCAGGAGACGGGGATCTGGCCGATGTTTGCCTTTGGGTTCGCCACGATGTTCATCGTGACCCAGATGCACGGCCTTGGCTTGTCTCGAATCGCCAGGGCTGGGATTGGAGGCGTCTACGTTGCGGCGATGGCGATGGTCTACGCCGACCGGGGACTCGCCCAGTTGAATGAGGTCGTGCGAATCCCGACGATTGACTACCTTGGTGTGGTGCTGTTGGCGGGAATCCTCTGGGTCGTCATGAAGTTTGCGACCCGTCCCCATGCGGATGCGTTGGACACGGCATCGGGATCGGCCTGACGCCTCCTACCCTGTAAGGTTTCTGAGCAAGGTACGCCTTGCATTCGTCGCGGAGTGTGCTTCCATGTTGCAGTTTGTCTTTCGGCGGACCCTCTGGATCATTCCCGTCCTTATCACGATCTCGCTGATCACATTCGTGATGATGAAGTCAACTCCGGGTGGGCCCTTTGACGTGACGTCAAGTGGCCGGGACATGCCCAAGGAGACGCAGGAACTCCTGATGAGGCGCTACCACCTGGACGAACCGGATTGGAAGCAGTACCTGATCTATATCGGCGCGTGGCCGACCGGCAATGACGCCGCGGGGGCGCCGATCTTCAAGGGTGTCCTTCAGGGAGACCTTGGTCCTTCGTACCAATACAAGGGCCGTGGGGTGACGGACATCATCTTCGCCCCGCCTTCGGTTGGCGGATCCCTATGGGAAAGTCGTTTCGGGCGGACTGCCACCCTCGGGATATTTGGATTCGTCTTCGGCGTGGCCTTGGGTCTGCCCCTGGGCATTCTTGCGGCCGTGCGTCACAACACGTGGCTTGACTACGTCAGTCTATTCGTGTCAACGCTCTTCGTCTCGACCCCGGGGTTTGTGCTCGCTATTTTCCTCATGATCATCTTCGGTCTCTGGCTGAAGTGGCTGCCGATCGCGGCGCGCACGTGGAATACGTGGCAACCGTGGCTGCTCCCGTCATTCTGCCTCGGTGTCGGCCTGTCGGCATTCATCGCACGCCTCACCCGCGCGACGATGCTTGAAGTGTTGCGTCAGGACTACATCCGCACCGCCCGTGCCAAGGGCTTGTCCCAGAACCTCATCCTGATTCGCCATGCGCTTCGCAACTCGATGATCCCTGTCGCCACCGTCCTCGGACCTGCCCTGGCTGGTCTGGTGACTGGGAGTTTCTTCATCGAGTCGATGTTCAGCTTTCCCGGGATGGGACGCATGTTCGTCCAGGCAATCGGGCAGCGCGACTACTCGGTCATCCTGGGGACGACGCTCTTGTACGCTGGATTGATTGCAGTCGCGAACCTCACCGTTGACATCGTGTACGCCTGGCTTGATCCACGCATTTCGTACAAGTAGGACAATCTGCGTGTTTGCGCTTGTCAAACTTGATCCTTCCTAGGTGCAAATGACCGTTCTGATTGGAACCATGCGGAGATGACTCAGTCAGTCGCAGGCAGGCAAGCGGTAGCTCCGCGTGCGTCGGCAGCCGCGCTTGGAATGAGAGTGACCAAGCCTCGTGGCCTTTGGTCCGATGCGTGGGCCCGGTTGCTCAAGAACCGGATGGCGGTTGCCGGACTTGGAACGATCTGTTTCTTCGCCGTCATCGCGATCTTCGCTCCGTTGGTCGCGCCCTACTCAATGAATGACCAATATCACGAAAAGGTCTACGTCGGACCGGTCTGGCAGACGGGGGATTGGTCGTTCATTCTCGGTACGGACGCCGTTGGGCGCGATGAACTCAGCCGACTGATCTGGGGTTCGCGAATCTCCTTGATTGTCGGATTTGTCCCGGTTGCAATCCGCCTCGTGCTCGGTGGGGTCATCGGCATCGTCTCCGGTTTCATCGGCGGGCGACTTGATAACTTCCTGATGCGGATTGCCGATGTCTTCTACGCAATCCCTGACATTCTCTTCGCGATCATCATGTCGGCGTCTTACCGTGACACGTGGTTCGGTCAGCAAATGGGTGGTCTCCTCCTTCTTTTCAGCGCGCTCGCGATCTTTGGATGGGAGGGTCTTGCACGTCTCATCCGTGGACAGGTGCTATCTCTGAAGCAGAAGGAGTTCATTGAGGCGGCGCGAACGCTCGGGGCCACCGATGCGCGGATCATGTGGAAGCACATCGTCCCGAACACGCTTGCCCCGGTGATCGTCTCACTTGCATTTGGCGTTCCTTCGGCAATCATTGGGGAAGCCGGGCTGTCCTTCATTGGATTGGGCGTACGTCCGCCGACGGCGTCGTGGGGAAACATGCTGCAGGACGGTCTTTCTTCAATCTACAGTCAGACGACCTTGATCATTGCTCCGGCACTTTGCGTCGCTCTCCTTTTGCTGGCGTTCACGTTCCTCGGCGATGGCCTCCGCGATGCCCTTGACCCCCGCATGAAGCAGTAGCTTCGAGCGCGCGGTCAACTGCCATTGAACCTTGTACAGTTTCCCGACGACATGCGACTTTACGCGGGCACTACACAAGGTGTTTTCAAGGTCAATCCGGATACCGGTATCGTGACCAGGCTGGGCCCTCTCGACACAAGCGTGGAGGCGGTGGCGGTTCAAGGGGACACGATCCTCGCGGCGATCACTCCCGATTACGGCATGCCCATGCGGGCACCACTGCATCCATCACATGGCCGTGGTGTCATGCGGTCGACTGATTCCGGCCGTCACTGGGCACCTTGTGGTGGCCTGTTGGACGGGGCGCAGGTCACTGCACTTGCGTGGGGTGCGGGAGGCTTCATCGCTGGCACCGACCCGGCATCGATCTTGCACAGTTACGATCTTGGCGCCACATGGGCCGAAGGCACGCCACTCTCTGGCCTGGCCGGGGCGTCGCGCTGGGACTATCCGCTTCCTCCCCACACCGCGCACGTCATGATGATCGTGCCTCACCCGACTCGTTCGATGATCCAGTACGCCGGGATCGAGGTTGGCGGGGTGGTCATGTCTTCAGATGGCGGCTGCAATTGGCACGAGATTGGCGCGACGGATCCTAGCGCATCGGTACACCCAGACATCCACGGCCTCGCAATCTGTCCGGGTGCACCGCACGTCATGTATGCCGCGACGCCAGACGGGATCTACGTCTCAGAGACGGCAGGGGCAACGTGGGGTTCCCGGTCGAACACGCTGGATCCCCTGTATTGTCGGGCAGTCGCCGCCCACCAGACTGACCCGGACATGGCAATCACTGTGGCAACTTGGGGCGCGAGCGGCTTCTTTGGACGTGAGGCGCACCGTACTGGCGCGAGGGTGATGCGCACTGTCGACAGGGGCCTAACGTGGACGCAGGTTCAGGGACTCCCGGAGCACTTCCAACCGACCCCGGCCCTTGTTGCAGATCCGCTAGTGACCGGACGATTCTTCCTTCCGCTGTTTTCCGGTGAGCTATATGTCTCGACCGACGACGGCGCAACGTGGGAACTCGTCGTTGAGGGAATCCCCACGATCCTCAGGTTGATCGCTGCCTGATGACAAGGACGCACGTGCAATGCGTCTGACGTTCCTCGGGACCGGAACGAGCCATGGCGTGCCAATGATCGGGTGCCAGTGCGATGTGTGCACTTCGCCGGATCCAAAGAACCACCGTCTTCGCACATGCCTGCTGATCCAGCACGACGGTACAAACGTGGTGATCGATACGGGTCCGGAGTTCCGGTTGCAGGCACTGCGCGCGCGTCTTGACCATCTGGACGCGGTGTTGCTGACCCACGCGCATAGCGATCACATCATGGGTCTTGATGACGTCCGGGCATTCAACATGCGGCAAGGAACATCGATGCCGGTCTACGGGTCCCCCGCAACACTTGGGGAAGTGCGTCATCGGTTCAGTTACGCGTTCACCGACGGGCCGGAGGGTGGAGGCAAGCCGAAAATCGAACTGTGTCCCGTGGACACTCCGTTCACTCACGGTTCCCTCAGGATTACGCCACTAGACGTGAGGCATGGGCGGGAAATAGACATCGTCACGGCATTCAGGGTCACCGCACGAGACGGCGGTCCGTCATTTGCCTATGTGACCGATACCAATGGCATTCCACCGAAGGCGATGGCCGAATTACGGGGCCTTGACGTATTGATCCTTGACGCCCTCAGCCCAAACCTGTCTCCCACCCATTTTTCATTGACCGAGGCGGTTTCGGTCGCCCAGGAACTTGCCGCTACGCGAACCCTGTTCACGCATATGTCGCACGCACTTGAGCACGAGCGCACCAATGCGTCACTGCCGGCGACTTTTGCTCTGGCGTATGACACCCAGGTCGTTGAACTCGGCTGACGGACCGGTACGGCCGGGGATCAGCGTAACGCTCACGGTTGCCTCCGGGGCTTGGCGCTACCTGACGCACTTTCGGAGGATGCGGGCGACATCGGTCGTCGACGTCCCCGGCACGTAGAGGGTGCGACCGGGTGCGGTGCCCTTTGCCAGTGGCCGACCGACGAGATTGATCGTCGACGTTGCTCCGAACTCGGTTCTACCGAGTGGTACCTTGCCTTGGCGGATGTCGTAGCGCCGGAAACTCTTCCATCCCCACGTCGTCCCGTTGTTTATGGCCACACCATTTGTGGTGAATACATAGCGGAGGGGGAGCATGAGGATTGCGGCAAGGGCCGCGACGCCGGCGGGCTGTGTGCCCGGCAGGAACCACTGGTCTTCGGTGCCAGGCAGGCTGCCAAGCACGATATAGAGCAGCAGGATGATGCCCTGCGTGCGGTGCACCATGAGGCGCTGCATCCAGGTGAGGCGTACTTCGAGCAGCAGTTCACCCGGACGCTTGGGGGCAAACGGCAGCCACGCCTTCATGAGCATGAATGACAACAGGAAGCTGACGAAGCTGCTGCCGATCAGGGGTTGCCAGTCTGTCTGCATTCGGTGTGACCCGATTATAATCGGGAGTAGCCGGCCGTCTCCGCCGATCTTGCGCCTGGCCGGGCACATGGGGAACCACAACTATGTCCGGCCACAGCAAATGGGCTCAGATCAAGCGCCAGAAGGGCGCGAACGACACAAAGCGCGGGCAGATCTTCACCAAGCTTGCCCGTGAGATCACCATCGCAGCCCGCCAGGGCGGTGGCGATCCGGACACGAATTTCCGGCTTCGCTTGGCGGTACAGCGTGCCCGTGGCATGAACATGCCGGCCGACAACATCAACCGGGCAATTGCCCGTGCGACGGGTACCGGCGACGACGGAAGCTCGCTCGATGAGGTCATTTACGAGGGATATGGCGCCGGTGGCGTCGCGATTTTCGTGGAAGTGCTGACCGATAACCGTAATCGCACGGTTGCCGAACTTCGGAACGTGTTCACGCGGGGCGGGGGCAATCTAGGTGAATCTGGTTCGGTGGGCTGGATTTTCGAACCTCGTGGCCTTCTGGTGGTTCCGACCAATGGCGCAGACGTCGATGAACTCACTCTCGTGGCCATCGATGCCGGAGCGGTGGATGTGAACCCCGACGAGACGTCCGTGGAGATTTACACCGAAGTCGACCAGCTTGAGGCAGTCCGCAAGGTGCTTGAGGCCAGTGGGCTGACGATTGAGACCGCCGACCGCGTATTCGTCCCCAAGACCCAGGTAACGCTGGATGTCGAGAAGACCACGCAAGTGCTTCGGATGGTCGAACGCCTTGAGGACCTCGACGATGTGCAGAACGTCTACAGCAACATCTGCCTGACGCCGGAATTGCTCGCGACCCTTGCGGCCTAGCGACGTGCGGGCGGCGCTGTAGTGACCGGGTCGCGGCTTGACGAGCTGACGGCCCGTGCGCGTCGAACCATCGCCGCGACCGGTGGTGCAGCGCCGATTGCGGAGCCGGTTCTAAACGTCACCCCTAAGGCTGTTGCGCAGGGCCCGCTCCCGCCAACTGAGGTAGGTGACGCGGTCGTGATCGGGTTCGATCCTGGGATTGCGACCACTGGCTACGGTGTGGTTTCAGGATCGTCGCGCGGTGACGGCAGGTATGTCGCACGTACCCACGGTGTCATCGAGACGACGGCGGAGACACCCACGCCTGAACGGCTTGCCTATATCCACGACAGGGTCTCGTTGCTTCTGCGGCACCATAAGCCGTCTGGGGCGGCGGTTGAGAAACTGTTTTTTGGGCGGAATGCGCCGACCGCGATGGCGGTTGGACAGGCACGCGGAGTAATCCTTCTGGCACTCGCCCAGGCGCGGGTGCCAGTTGTCGAATACACCCCGCTTGAAGTCAAGAGTGCACTGGCTGGCTTCGGTCGGGCGCCGAAGGCCCAGATGCAACGCATGATCCAGGTCTTGCTTGAACTCGATGCCATTCCTCGCCCGGACGACGCGGCCGATGGACTGGCCCTTGCACTGACCTACCTGCGCCTGGCGACCGGTCGCCTTGCGCGTGCCGGTGCGTCGGCGGACATGTAGCTCGTCTCCAGTACCATCCCGTCATGCTTGTCTCGCTGCGCGGAACCCTCGATCACACCGCACCGGGCCTCGCGGTGATCGACGTCGGGGGGGTCGGTTTCCGGGTACTTATCCCAGCATCCACTGCGGCTGCCCTTCCCGCGGTTGGAGGCACCGCAAAGTTGCTTACCCACCTTGTCGTTCGCGAGGATGCATTGATTCTCTATGGGTTCGCGACGTCGGCCGAGATTGAGCTGTTTGAGCGCCTGCTTGCCGTGAACAAGCTTGGACCTGCGAAGGCGCTTGCCCTTTTATCGGGTTCCACGCCGGCGGCCCTGCGTGCCGACATCGTTCGTGGGAACGCGACTGCACTGATGCGGATTCCCGGTATCGGTCGGACCTTGGCGGCCCAGATCATCCTCGACCTCAAGGAGAAGCTCGGGCCGATCTCAGACGATCCTGAGATGACCGAGGATGCCGATCTCTTGACCTGGCTTCAGGCGATGGGTTTCTCGGCGCCGCAGGCACAGGCCGCGGTCAAGCGTTTGCCGGAGGCGACACGGGGCGAGCCGCTTGAGGACCGCGTGCGTGTTGCCCTGTCGATCCTTCGTCCGGATTGACCCGCAGCCGGTCGTCAGGTGGGGGCGAGGAATTGCCTGCATTCGACGGCGACACGCTTGACATGCGAACATTTGATCGAGACCGTCCCTTCGCGCACGTTTCCATGCCTAAGTGCCCGGGCACTTCCTTTGCACGATTGATTGACGCTCGCTTGCCGATTTTTGTCACGGTGTCACGATGACCGACGAAACCCCTCCCCTGCGGATTGTCAGTGCCACGGGTGACGATGATGACGATTCGTTACGTCCGCGACGCCTTGCCGACTATGTCGGTCAGGAGAACATCAAGGACCAGTTGTCCATTGCTATTGCCGCGTCGCGCGCACGTGGCGATGCGCTTGATCACGTGCTGCTCCATGGGCCGCCGGGGTTGGGAAAGACGACCCTTTCGCGGATCATCGCGGCTGAGCTTGGCGTGCAGATCAAGACGACCTCCGGCCCCGCCGTCGAGCATCAAGGTGCCCTTGCAAGTCTCCTGACCCAACTTGGGACGCGTGACGTCGTATTCGTCGATGAGATTCACCGCCTGAACCGCCTTGTCGAGGAGTCCCTGTATCCCGCGATGGAGGATTACGTCCTGGACATCGTGTCGGGGCGCGGGGCGATGTCATCGGTGTTGCGGCTGCCGCTCAAGCGATTCACCCTGATCGGCGCGACGACCCGGGCGGCCCTCTTGACGGCGCCGTTGCGGGACCGGTTCGGCCTCCAGTTTCGGCTGGAGTTCTACGATCTGGAGTCGATCCGCAAACTGTTGGTCAGGGCGGCCCGGGTGATGAAGATTGCGATTGAGGATCTCGGGGCATCCGAGATTGCACGGCGATCCCGGCGCACCCCCCGCGTGGCTCTGCGCCTCTTGCGACGGGTGCGCGACTATGCCCAGGTCATGGCCGACGGCGTGATCACATTGAGTGTCGCGCGTGACGCCCTCGATGCCCTCGGGGTTGATCATGAAGGGCTGGACGATCTGGACCGGCAACTGCTGACGCTTCTTCTGACGAGGTTCAAGGGTGGTCCAGCGGGTCTGGAGACCTTGGCCGCGACCGTTGGTGAGGAGTCTGACACGCTTCAGGACGTGTACGAGCCCTACCTGATTCAGCAAGGGTATTTGCAGCGTACCCCTCGCGGTCGCGTAGCGACGGAGATGGCGGCGGCGCATCTGGGAATCCCGTACCCCGGGGCCACAAGTGGCGGA
>Ga0209596_1003972_pt1 | contig 11406 bp, 23 predicted proteins | sample M_130807_MF_Meta_FD_187314 | JGI IMG/M metagenome (GOLD analysis project Ga0209596, IMG submission 187314) | Freshwater microbial communities from Lake Montjoie, Canada to study carbon cycling - M_130807_MF_MetaG (SPAdes) (version 2) | ecosystem: Environmental > Aquatic > Freshwater > Lake...
AGTTAATAAAACAAAATTTTAAAGGAAAAAACCCGCTTATGTCTTGTTTTAATGTTTATAACTATTGCCGCAATTATATTAAATACAATAAAGAAAGCGCAAATTTGCAAACAGCAAAAACACTTTCCAGGATATTAAGCGACAAGAAAAACGGGTATTCATACGGCGACTGTAAACACTACACAATTTTTTGCAGCAGCATTTTAAGGGCGTTGGGGATAAAAACACATTTACGTTTAATCTCTCAAAACTTTTATAACGCCGAGCCGACGCATATTTATTGTGTGGCAATAATAAACGGTAAAGAAATAATTGTAGACGGCTGTATGAAAAGTTTTGACAACGAGGCGCAGTATAAATACAAATATAATTTAAACATAAAATAAGATGATGCAATATTTAAGCGGAGTAAGCGAATTAGGAAAGACAAAAAATAAACCTAAATTTTCAAAACCATTTAAACAATTTACAAAAGGGTTAAAAAAGTTAGACGATAAAGCAAAAGAATTAAACGCTAAAATTGTAGCAGCTGCAAAAAAAGCAGCGGCGGCAGCAGGCAAAGGAAACATTAGACGGGCGTTAATTCCCGCCTCATTTGCATTTAAAAAATTTCTTTTTGCATTAGAAAAAGATTTGTTTAAAATGTCCACCAGGATAAAAAAAGAATATGCTAAAAGCCCAGCAGAAACAAAAAAGTTTTTAAGTTCATTAGGCGACTATTCAAAAATAATTAACGCAGTAAATAAAGGGGCAAAGGGTGCAGCAATTTCGGGCGGTTATGATTATGGCTGTAAATGTGGAAACCAAAACGTGTATGCCGTAGAATGTTGTAAAGGTAAAAACAGCGCTAAAAGTAGAATTGGCGACGGAGAAAACGCACCAACGCCCGAAGAAGTAGACCAATATGCCGAATATGCAAAAGAGGGGTTAAATTTTATACAAAAAATTATTGCTTGGTTTAAACAAAGAAAAGCAGACAAAGCAGGCGACGACAAAATAGCGGGCGACTTAGGCGACGCAATCGACGCAGACCCAAAAATTCCCGTAGTAGATGAAAACGGCGACGGATTACCCGATAGCCCATTGGCACCAAAAAATTTAGGCGGAAGTATGTTGATGCCGTTAGTAATCGGCGGGGCTGTTTTGGGCGGTTATTTTTTATTAAAAAAGAAAAAGTAAATTATGGCACGTAAAAAGAAAAGAATAATAGCAAAATTTGCATTGGCTCCAAGTAGGGCGGCTTATTTATTAGCGGTAGAAGTTAATGTATTTATGCTTGCTAAAAGATTAAAACAGTTAGAAGAAAAGAAACCAGGCGAAGTAAAAAGACTTTGGGAAAAATTTGGGGGCGACTTTAATAAGTTACAAAAAGCTATTGAAAAAGGAGTAAAGCACACTTGGAAAAAATTAAGCGGCGAAACTGAAATAGGCGTAGTAACAGCGGCAGCAGTTACGGCAGCAATAACGGCAGCTTTGCCAATTATAACAGCGTCAATAAAATTATTTCAATCATTTAAAAGCGACAAGCCAGGCGACGACGAAAGCGACAAGCCAGGCGTTGAAGATATTACAAAAACAATAGAAAACGACCCCGCAGGCGTAACAACGGGCGTACCAACAACAACAGTAGACGAAAGTAAAAACTACACAAAACCGTTATTAATTGGCGGCGCTGTTTTAATAGCAGGGTATTTTTTAATGAAAAGAAAAAAGTAGTAATAAAGTAATAAATTAATAAACAAAACAATGAAACACAAAAGAAAACACAAAAAAACACATTCACGTAGAAAAAGACACTCATCTATGGGGGCAATTGATACGATGAACATTTTAGGCGTTGCAATTGGTGCAGTCGCAGCAGGTTATTTAAACAAAATTATACCAGCAACGGTAAACACTAAAATTGTTGCAGGCGGTAAAATTGCTTTGGGTATTGCTTTGCCTATGCTTGTTAAAGGCGGTAAAATGAAAAATACACTTGCAGGCGTTGGGAGTGGTATGATTGCAGTTGGTACAGTTGATTTGCTTAGAGATTTTGGCGTTCTTTCAGGAATGGACGACGAAATTTTAGAAGTAACATTGAACGGAGACCAGGATATTTTAGCAGGCGACGACCTTAGTGTTGTAAACGGCGGCGAAACTGTTTTAGCAGCTGACGACCTTAGTGTTGTAAATGGTTATTATAGCGACGACGAGGATAGTTTTTAATATTAATTAGCACCTTTAAACCTTAATTCAAAAATAAATAAATCCAAAACAAATAATTTAATAAAAAAAACAAATGGTAAGCAAAAGAAACAATTTCGATATGATTAAAGCCAAATACACCAAAATGGGTAAAGGCAACGTGCGTTTGACGCAATCATCATTATTTTTAACAAAAGACATCGACCCGACAAGAAGCACATATACTTTTGACGTGTTAGAAAATCAAACACAAACATTACAACCAGACGAAATTCGCTTAAATTTAAATGACGAATTTACAATTACGCAAGCAGGTTTATTTTTGTACGGTAGTTGGACATTGGGAATTGACCCAGTATTAGCAACATCACGCCAATTATTGACGTATGCGCCTTGCGAAATGGACGCAGAATTTATAAAAGTTAAAGACCTTTACGCAGGAAGTTTACGTATTGCAGTTAATAACATCGTGTACCAAGAGAAATTAGATACACGCCGTTTTGAAAAAGTAACACGTACACAATTTAACAACGGTACTAAAAACTTTGCAGCTGCTACCGATTGGCAAGGTGCAACAATGCCGTCTAATGATTTTTCAACTGACGGTATGGTTGAATATGCCCCGCTAATTGTATTGAGTGGCGCTAAGAAAAACGAAATTACTGTTACTTTGCCTAATGCAATTGCACCAGTAACGGGAATTCATTTTGTAAACAACAACGGGCAAAATGTATATTTTAATGTTACTAAAATAGCCGTTAAGCTTTTCGGGCTCAATGGTCAGAACGCTTCAAAATTTCAAGGGTAAAATACTGTTTTACAGTATGTTACAACTAAATTGAAGTATTTTAACATTAGATTAAAAAAATAAATTAACTTTGTAAATAAGGGGGCGATAATAAGCCCCCAAATTTACTTTTACATAAAAATTAAAATATAAAACAATGAAAAGAATTGTAAAACACGAATTAATCGAAGTAATTGTACCAGCAGGCAGCACAGCAACCCGCTTTCAATTACCCGACTCACAAAATTTAAGAAATGTGCAAACTTGGGGTATTCAAGTATATTACAATGGTATAGTGCCATTTTCAATTATTAGCGGTTATCCCGTTATTGACAAACAAACTTTTCAATATTCTTTTTTAACTTTGCAAAATTACGCAGGTAGAGAATTTGATAAACAAAGCCCGTTAAGTAAATACCAAACTATTGAAAATAATGTTGCAGGAATAGCGGGCGACGTTGCTACCGAGGCATCAATACAAGAAAAAGACTTTAAAAATTTAATTGGACAAAAAATTAACTTTCCAAAAAGTTGGATTGACACTGTTACGCCAATTGGTGCAATACTTGAAACGCCATTAGTATTTTTAATTTCGGTTTATTATACTGACAAGGGAGAAACATTTAGCCAAACATCATTTGACCAAAAGCACTAATAAATAAAAAATGCTACCTATAATAAGGAAAACAACAGTTATTCAAAAATATAACTTTGATAAACGAATAAATTTAAAAACTACGTATAAAATACCTTTCCCAGATAACGAAGATTTACGCAATGTTAAATTGTGGGGCGTGCAAAGTTATTATGGAAACAATCTAAGTGACGTAATGCCAATATTAGACGGTATTTTGCCAAGAGATATTGACTATAAATTGCCCGTAATACCTAAATTTACTTTTGTAAATACTTTTTTAACTTTGTACGACAAAAACAATGTTGAATTTTTAAAACAATGCCCTATTGTAGTTTTTCAAACAATACAAAACGATACGGGTATTTTTGACGGGGAAATAAGGTCAAGGGAATTTGATATTTGCGAAAGAGATAACAAAGTGTTTACGGGGCAATTTTTAGACTTGCAAAATAGCTATTACGAAATTATCAACCCACTTATAGAGGGCGAATACAGTTTAGTAACTGAATTCTATTACAGTAGAATTGATTTAGATACACAAACAAAAATAAACTAATATGGAAACGGATATTACGGGCGCCGACAAAGTAGCTAAACAAATGGAATTAGCGGGTATGTCAAAATTTATTATTTGCAGAGTAGGACAGCACAAAAATAACCCCCCTATTTTTGAGCATATTGATAAAGGCACAAACGAACGTGCCGTTTCTAAATTTTTGGAGTGGGCAAGTATTACGGATAATAATTTACCGTACGAAATGCACCTATTTAATTCTATTGAGGACAGCGAGTTAATTGGCGAAGAAGTAAGAAACAAAAAAAACGGTAAAATAAATAAATTTACTTTTTGTTTAAACAAGCAAAACCAATTTATACAGCAGCAACGACCACACCAGGAACAAAGTAATAATATTACCGAGTTAATTGAAAACGCTTTGATGAAACAACAAATAAAGCACGAAAATAACGAAGTATTAAAAAAACTTGCAGAAATGGAACAGCGCTTTGCTGATTTGGAAAACGAAGAAGAAAGCGACGACGCAAGCGAGTTAAGCGGTTTAAACAACCCTAATTTAATGAATATCGTAGCTATGTTGGGTAAGGCGTTAGGCAACAATAATAAACCAACAGTTATAAACGGATTGCAGCCCGAACAAATTAAAAACATTAATACAGCCGTTAAAACATTAGCACGATACGACGAAAATTTAGACACCGATTTGTTAAAGCTTGCAAACTTAGCCGAAACAAATACAGCGACTTTTGAAATGCTATTGAAAACGCTTAGAAATATGTAAAATAGCACCTTTAAACCTTAATTCAATAAAAAAATAACAATGCCAAAAATACAAAGTTCACAAGTAAAAGACTATTTAAAAATTGCCGCCTATTTAGGCGTTGGGTACTTAGCATACAAAGCAATAAAAAATCTTGCGGAAACATTCGGAATAATAAAAACACAAGCCCAACAACAAATAGATACGACAACACAGGCAGCAGGCGGCAGCACAATAGAGGTACAAAGCAGCAACCCATTTTTATCTTTTTCTCCTCAATATTCAAATGCGCTTGTTAGTGCTTGGCAAAAAAAATATCCAAACAAAACTTGGGACAATAAAAAACAATTAAAATTTGATTTAATGTTATATAAAACTTATTCAGATAGTTTATATAATGCAAAAGGTATTTTTAAAGATGATGAAAATAGTGTTTTAGATATTTTTAGAAATTTACAAACACAATACCAACTTAGTTTTTTGTCAAGAACATTTAGTTTTTATTATAAAAAAGATATGTTAGCGTATTTAAAAACTTTTATGGACGATAATAACCTAAAAGATGTTTTAGACATTATTAAAAATTACCCTCAATACTATTCATAATATGCAAAAATTTAAATTTGTTTTTAGATTAATAACAACCGACGAAACAATAATAGACCAAAACGTAATGCAATTTACTTTTATTAATTACGGCGTTGATAGCGACGTAGTAATAAATAACCAATTGTTTATACCAGCAGCGCAAGCAGGACAAACGCCAAATTTTTTTAGCGAAAATTTAGGAAGTGGGGAAAAAACAGCAACGGGCTACAAAGTTAGATTTGTAAAAACTAATATAAACGGCGTAAACCGTTTGCAGATGATACAAAAAATTTTAGTAACTGATTAATGTATAAACAAAGAAAGGCGCCGCCATACTATTATAATAACGGGGTAAAACATACCACGTTTAACATTAGAAACGTACCAGGCGTTTATATGATATACAAAGATAGCGAATTGGTTTACGTTGGATATAGCGGTAACAATTTGTACCGAACAATGTATAGGCACTTTCAAGATTGGAGTAAAAGCAAACAATATAGGGCAATATATAGTGAAAACGTATTAGTAAGGGTAGTATATACAAAAACAGCGGCGCAAGCTAATAACTTAGAAACCGCATTAATAATAAAGTACGACCCACCAGGTAATAAAAATACTTACCCAGGGTTTGAAACCGATGCAAAAGAAGATAAAGCATTAGAAATATATTTAGACGAAGAAACACAACCAATTGCACAATTTAAAGAAGATTTACCATTTTAATATAAAACAATGAAAACACAAACAATTTTAATTTTGGCAGGGCTTGGAATAGTAGGATATTATTTTTACAATAAAAGCAAAAGTAATATAACTGATAGTAAACCGATGCCAACCGCACCAGGAACAACACCCGCAACAAAAGGGGGAATAGTTACAAGAGTAACACAGCAAGCAACAGCAGCAAAAAATTTAGCTAAAAAATAAAAAACTATGGCAAAATTCATAAAAGGAAGTAAAGCAGCAAAAGACTTTATGGCAAGATTAAGAGCAGCACGCAAGGGCGCAAAGAAAAAAGTAAAAACAGTTAAAAAAACTGTAAATACTAAAATAAAAAAGCATAAAGCAAAAGCAACCCGTATCAAAAAAGCAGTTTTTAGCGGTGAAACGCATACCGATAACAAAAGCCACAATTATCATATAAGTATAAGCGGAGTAGGTAACGAAGTTTTTAAAGATTATATAAAACAAGTAGAAATCGAAATGAAAGGGCAAAATTTTTGGGTTAAAAAATTAAAAACATACTATAAAAAACCAATAGAATTTAACGACGTTTGTTTTGCTTTAAAATATAAAGCTAAAAAAATGCAAGAAATAGTAGGGGAATTACAACAAAAATATAATTTTAATAGATAAACTAAAACAAATAAATTTTATTAAAAAATTAATCTAAATAGCACCTTTAAACCTTTATTCAATATGAAAAAGAGAGCAAACAACATAATTATATTTTTATCATTAATACTTATTTGTGTAGGATATTCAGCAATAGCGCAAATAGATAGCGCCGCAATTCAAAATGTATTAAGTACGGGCGTAGATATTGCAACGGCTACAAATAACACAATTATAAAAGGCGTACCAAATAGCGTAGTAGGTAGTTTAATTACCTTAATTGCGGGCGTTATTATACGACTAATTGAAAAAAGACATTTACGCAAAAAAGGAAGATTAAACGATTAGTATGGACTTATTAAATATATTACTTTCAATAATTGGGTTTATTGGTGCCGTTTCAGTAGGGCAACTTATTAGTATTGCTAAAAGTTTAAACCAAATTAAAACAAGTTTGGAAGTTTTAACAAGCCGCCACGACTATTTAGAAGAAAGAGTTAAAGACCTTGAAAACGATAATTACAATACGAAATACACTCATAAGAACTAAAATATACGACATTCAAAAAATAGTGTATATTATTGACTTATTAAACAAATTATGAAACCCACCGACCGAAAAACTTTTGTAATAAATTATAACGATTTTGTAAACCAAATTACAAAGGGAACGGGAATTTTTCCAGGTATATTATTTGCGCAAGCTATTTTAGAGAGCAGCGGCAAATATAATTTAGATACGTGGAGTGTTGGGGGAAGTAAGCTAAGCCAAAAAGCAAATAATTTTTTCGGTATTAAAGCTGATAAAAATTGGAAAGGCGAAGTATATAATATAAGTACGGGCGAATATACACCAGCGGGGCAATATTATACTATAAAAGATAATTTTAGAAAATACAACACCGTTGAAGATAGTATAAAAGACTATGTTAATTTTTTACTAACAAACCCCAGGTACAAAAAAGCAGGCGTTTTTGATGCAAAAACCGTAAAAGAACAAGCAGAAAAATTAAAAGCAGCAGGGTACGCAACGGCGCCCGATTATGCCGACGTCGTAAATAGTGTTTATAATTCAATAAGCAGCTTTATTAAAGAAAACAAAACAAAGATAGCAGGCGGCACAATTTTGTTAATTGTAGGGCTTTTTTTTGCCTATAAATACTTTAAATAATTTTTGGCACAATTGTAGCATATTCAAAAAATAGTATATATTTGTACCGCCCGAATGTAGATAGGGCAAAAGATAATAAAAATAGTTTATTGAGTTAAACGTTTTTTAGGGCTTGTAAATCTACATTTGCAGCCCTTTTTTTATTGCTATGAATAGACAAGAAAAAATAAATAAAGTTATAAAGGAGTCAATTTTTATTGACTCTGATATAGAACAGCCCGCCCCCATTATAACTATTCAAGATAAAGTAATTGCAACCAGCTCAAATTTTATTACAATAAGCGGTTTACCTAAAAGCCGTAAAACTTCATTTATGCAATTTTTTATTGCAGCTGCATTAAATAATAAAAGTTACTTTGGAATAAAAGCGGAAGTAGGTATAGACGAAAATATAATTTTAATCGATACCGAACAAAGTATTTTTGACTTTCATAAACAAAACAAATTTTTAAAAAAGGCAATAGGCAGCAATAAGCTACCTAAAAATTTTTCGGCGTATTTATTTAGGGAATTTGAGCCCGATATTATTTTAGAGAGTATTGAAAAAATAATAGAAGAACAGCGCCCTAAAATAGTGTTTATTGATAATTTAACCGAATTAGCAATTAACCCCAACGACATCGCAGAGGCAAAAAAAGTAATACAATTTTTAAAAAAGATAACGGCTAAGTTTAATTGTGTTTTAGTATGTTTATTACACCTTTCAAAAAGTTCAAATTTTACCTTGGGGAATTTAGGCAGCTATGCCGATAGAGCAGCGCAAAGCGTTTTAAGGGTAACGCTTGACAAAGAAACCGACACAAGTACGTTAGATTGTAGTATGTTGCGTTCTGATGCTCATTTTTTACCAATATCAATAAAATACGATACCGACCTAAAAAGTTATACAAACGTAGAATTTAAAGCCAATGAAGAAACTAAAAAAGCTAAATTTAGTATGGAACAGTTTACACCCAAAGAAATTACTACCCGCCTGCAAATACTTTTTGAAATGCAACCCGAATATGTTTATAGTGCCTTGGTCGAAAACCTTAAAAAAGTTTTCGGGGTAGGCGACACCAGGATAAAACAAATAGTAATACCATACCTAACAGCAAACAAGTATATTAAACAAAATAAAAACGGAGTATATATAAACAATTAAAACCTAAAAAAAATGACACCATTTGAAACAGCCCAACAAATTAGAAATTTAGCAGATGATTTGAAAAACATTGATATTTATGAAAAACTAACTGATAAAGAACGTATTGAAATATCCATTAATATGTTAAAAATTTATTGGCTTGATAAAATAGATACCAGGCTAATGGACATAAGCGACGCTATTTAATACAAATTAATAAAAAAATGTGTCGATGCTTAAATATAAATACAGCGAAGAAGAAGTAATTGCCAGCGTATTTAAGTGTCGTAAATTCAAAGACCTATTTTGTTTTCATACTTTCCTAATAGCGAGAAAACGCACGTTTATTTAATAACTAAAAACTAAAAAAATGAAACCACCAAAATTCAGAAAGCCCAAAAAGACTTATAATGTTTTTTTAAAAAAAACATTAATTTTAAAAGATATAAAAAGAACGCATTTAATAAATTTAATAGATAATCATTTAAAAAATTTAGAGAAAGGGCTCGGCTCGGAAATAACCTCAATAGATATAAAAATAATAAAAAACTACTAACCTATGGAAACAACAAGCGACAAAGCAAATAAAAAACTTTTTGAAATTATACAAAAATTAGACGACAATAATTTATGTGCTAATTGGGAATGTGAAAAAGAATTTATAAAATACATTATACAGCAGCACATTAATAATTCATATATGATTGACGTAAGATATTATAAAGAATATACAAATTTTTGGCACGAAACATTAATAATTTTAAACGAACTATAAAAATGAAAAACACACCAACACAACAAAGAAAACTAATAGAAAAGTATTTTTCTTATCACGGCGTTAGCGGTAATATGATAACGGCAATAAATAACGAATTTACTGTAATGTTTATTATAACGTGCAGTAACTTTACTTTTGTTAATTTAATACCAAAATATACACCCGACGACATCGCAATTTTTCACAATAATGTAAGAATAAAATTCACTAAAACTATCGAAAATGGAAAGTAAAAAAATTTACACCGTAATAATTAGAGATAAACAGCGCCATATTTTAGCCGTTTCAAAATTTCACGCTATCGAATTGGCGTTATTATTAGACGAATATTTGTACAAACGTGAAGAATATAAAATTAAAAAAGTTAAAAAATAATGGAAAAAAAGAAAAGACCTTTACGAAAATACACCGCAATAGCAAAAATAGGGTATAACAAAGACACCAAAGAAAATATTTTTGTAAAGTACCGTTTTAATAATATTGACAATTTTTTGAAGTTTTTAACAACAAAGCATACACCGTTATATTGTAACATATTTTATTTAGCAGGAAACCAACGGGGCAAACTTTGTTATACTTGGGGAAAAAATAAAGGATTGCAAACAGCTCAATAATTCCGTCTACAAATTAACAAATAAAAAAAACCCCCTGCACAATTGCAGGGGGCTTTTTTTTGAACAAAGCTAAAATTAATTAGCACCTTTTTACTTTACAAAGATACAAAAAAAACAATACCACCCACAAAAAAAATTTTTTTTTTACAATTTTCTGCATCAAAAAACCACCCAAACAAACTGTTAAATTTATAGCGGTTTACACAGCTATTTTTTGAATAAAGGTTTAAAAGGTACTAAATAGAGGTTTAACCCTTATTAAACCTCACGTGTAGAGGTTTACGGTTAGAGGTTTAGTTTAGTTAGTTTACCTATATATAATATAGGTAAACTAAACTAATAAACTTTAACTCTATTTTGAGGGTATAATTTTAATATATTTGCAATAGTCAATTAACATAAAAAATATACAATGTTTAAAATTTCCGACTTCGCAACCATTTTTTGTACATCAGAAAGAACAATAAATAGACGAATAAAAAAATTAACCCCTATTTTAAAACTTTCCGACCAAAAGCAAAGAAAACATTTTTACACCGTCCAAGAGGCAAATTTTATAATTAAAAGCATAGGAATACCCCCAAATAATGAATTTAACCGACAATTAGGTGCTAAGTATAAAGATTTGTTTTAAAATGTCTTAAAACGTCTTAAATTTGTTTTTGTGGAAATAATTAGACCTAAATATACAAACGAAGTAATACGAGGCACTCAAAACGCCAAAAATATAGCAGCGCAAGTAAAAAGGGCAATTATTGAAAGTAAAGACCAGGCAGAGTTAATAAAACAAAATTTTAAAGGAAAAAACCCGCTTATGTCTTGTTTTAATGTTTATAACTATTGCCGCAATTATATTAAATACAATAAAGAAAGCGCAAATTTGCAAACAGCAAAAACACTTTC
>Ga0209596_1003973_pt1 | contig 11404 bp, 8 predicted proteins | sample M_130807_MF_Meta_FD_187314 | JGI IMG/M metagenome (GOLD analysis project Ga0209596, IMG submission 187314) | Freshwater microbial communities from Lake Montjoie, Canada to study carbon cycling - M_130807_MF_MetaG (SPAdes) (version 2) | ecosystem: Environmental > Aquatic > Freshwater > Lake...
AGCTGCGCAAAATAGATCTGCCCCTTCGTCGGCCACGCGGCGATGTAGCCTTTTGCATTCGGCACCACGGTGAAATACGTCATCGGGCACGCCGCGATTTTCCAAGGCGTGATGCTGATGCGCGTGCGCGAAGGCTTGCCTCCATTCGGATCGAGCAGCGAGAGCCACACGTCGCGGTCATTGTTCGTCTCCTCGCGGTAGAGCAGCGCCAACTTTCCGTCCGTGCCGTAAGCGACGCTCGTCGTGCAGCACTTGCATGGATTCCACGAGGGATCCGGCTCGGCGGGTTCCGAAAAAGTCGCGCCGCCGTCCCGCGAACTCATCGTGTAGATCTTGCCAGACAAAAATGTCGCGGAGACGGAACCGCGATCCCCCGCTGCGATCGCGAAGCCCTCGCTCGGCTTGTGGTTGATGTTCCGCACGGGCGTGAACGCCTTCGCGCCCAGCGCGAGTGCGGCGTAAAAATATCCCCATTCCTCCTTCGGCAATTTGAGCTGCCACGCATTCGTCCCGAGCGCGACATGCACGCGGCTGTCCTTCCCGACCGCGAGATCCCACGCGATAAATTTCAACCCCGGCTTCCGCGCCGCCGCATCCACGATCGGGATCGGAGTGCTGAACGTTTTCCCGCCGTCCCGAGACACGACGTACTGCGGCCCGGCGTCCGAATCCGCGACCACATGAATCGCGCCATCCGGCCCGGCCTGCGCCTTGCCCGCTTTCAACCCGCTGGGAATCCGTGCGGTGCTGACACGAACCGCGTCATCCGCGGAATGCACCGGGAGAATCGAGCTGGCGAAAATGACGCAGAGGATTGCGGCAAGCAGGCCGCACTTCGGGGCAATGCGACGCAGCGCTGATGCAGTCTGGGAGGATCTCATGATGTTGTTCTCACACAATCCACATGCAGGACAAAGAGTGGGTTCAAATCGCGCGGTCGTAGATTCGCAGGAACACCTTGTCCGCGCCTTCACCCGCACGGTTCGGAACCACGATCGTGATGCCGTCGCTGCCGAAGCGCTGGAGGTCTGCGTATGCGCGGAGGTGAACGTCGCCGCCAAACGTGCCGGCGCCGACGAGGGCGTTCTTGATCGCGGGTTCCATGCGCGTCGTTTCAGGCGATCCACTCGCGCAGCTTCGCGAGATCCTTCTTCATGTTCGCGATCATCTCCTTGCCGGTGCCAAGCGTCTTGTATTCGTGATGCTGGCTCAGCGGCCCTGCGAAATTGCTCGTCTTCAAATTCGTGAGGAAGCTGCGCTGCACTGAGCCTTCGCCGAATGGGCACCACAGCGGCTGCCAGCCCTTCGCGGTTTTTTCCCAGTAAAAATCCTTGAGGTAAACTGCGACGTAAAACGGTTCCATGAGCCGCGCTTGAACGGCCCATGAGAGTCCGCCTTCGAGTGTCGAGTGGCCGATGTCAAAGCACATGCCGATGTGCTTCGGATCGAGGTCGCGGATCATCGTCCACACGTCCCAGATGGGGGCGCCCACGTAATCCGCGCCAGAGTGGTTCTGCCAGCCGCCCTGCACGCCGATTTCGCCGTTGAATTTCGAGAGATCCTTCAGCGCCGCGCCCTGTTCGCGCACGGTGTCCGCGATCGGCTTGTCCTTCACGTATTTGGAAAAGCCGAAGCGGTACTTTTTGATCCCGAGCTTCACCATCGTGCGTAGGATTTTCTCCGCGAGCGGATCGAGCTTCACGATCTCGGTCGTGACGATTTCGATCGTCTTGCCGCGCTTTTTCAAAGCCTCGACCATCTTCGGAAGATCTTCCTCGACGCGCTCCGGTGCGATGTGACCGGACTTCGCGCGAACCGCGCACTCGATACCGTCCCATCCGACATCCGCCACAAGATCCGCGGTATCGTCAGGGCTCAGCTTGTCGAATGGCTTGCTGAACCCGATGATCTTCCAAGGTACCGCCGGTGCGGCGGACGCGGATGATGTGCCAGCCGCGAGCGCGGCGACGGCGAGCGCGGATCGGGTTGCGAATTCACGGCGGGAGATGGGCGTGGAGGGATTCATGCGGGGGTGATGTTTGAAGTGTGCGAAGACAAGCCATCCGCATCCGCAGGGCGAGAAAGTTTCGCCGTAGCCGCGCCCGTGAGAGCCCGGGCACTTTTGCACTCACTCGGAAAGATCAGCCCGCGCTTTCACAAGCGCGGCTACACGAGGCCGAGGACGAGCGAGCAGTTTGCGCCGCCGAAGCCGAATGCGTTGTTCATCGCGAGGCGGAAGCGGTGGGCGCGGCCAGTGTTCGGAACGATGTCAATTTCGCATGCCGGATCGGGCGTGCGGTGGTGCAGCGTTGGCGGGAGCCACTGGTCGCGCAGTGCGAGCGCGCAGATGACTGTCTCCATCGCCGCGGTCGCGCCGAGCGGATGCGCGGTGAAGGGCTTCGTGCCGCTCACGGGCGGCGGTGTGCCACCGAATATGCGGCGGATGCACATCACTTCGTTTGCGTCGTTGAGCTGCGTGCTGCTCGCGTGAGGGCTGATGTAGCCGATGTCGCGCGGCTGCACGCGGGCGTCGGCGAGCGCGGCGGTCATGCAGGCGGTCACGCATTCGCCGTCGGGCGCGGGGCTCGTCATGTGGAAGGCGTCGTTGTTCATCGCGTAGCCGAGCACCTCGGCGTAGATGCGCGCGCCGCGGCGCACGGCGTGATCGTGCTCCTCGATCACGAGCGAACACGCGCCCTCGCCCATCACAAAGCCGTCGCGATTTTCGTCGAACGGCCTGCATGCAAATGCCGCAGGTTCGCCCTGCCAGCGGCTCATCGTCTTGATGAAATCGAATGCGCCGAACGTGAGCGGACTGAGCGGGGCTTCGGCACCGCCGGCGATCATCACGTCCGCCCAGCCGTCGCGGATGTAGCGCAGCGCCTCGCCGACTGCGACTGCGCCGCTCGCGCAGGAGTTTGAATTCGTCGTGCCGACTCCGCGAAAGCCGCACTCGATGGCGATGTTGCTGTGCGCGCTGCCGCCGAAGACTTGGAGCGCGAGTGTCTGGTTGACGCCGCGCGGGCCTTTTTTCAAAAAGCGCGTGTGCTCGGATTCGGCATTTGAGATGCCGCCGAGCGCGGTGCCGAAGCTCACGCCGCGCCGCGCGTCGGGAGACTCGCGGCTCCACGGCAGCCTCGCGTCGTCGAGCGCGAGCAGCGCGGAGGCGACTGCGAATTGCGCGTAGCGATCGAGGCGCTTGAGGCGGTGTGGGGGGAAAATTTGCGTGGCATCCCAGTCGCGCACCTCGCCTGCGTTGCGCGCGTGGAAGATCGAGGCGTCGAAGCACGACACGGGCGCGATGCCGCTGCGGCCCTCGCGGATTGCATTCCAAAACGCGTCGATGCCGATGCCGCATGCTGCGATGGGGCCGATGCCGGTGATGACGGCGCGGCGGCGTGGTGAAGAATTTTGTTGAGCGATGTCGGGCATCGTCGTTGTTGATGCACTCACTTCGCAGTGCGCGTCTCTTTGCGCACGACGCTCCAGCGCGTGAGGCATTCGTCGCCGGTCCGCTTCATCTCGATGAGTTTCAGTTGCGTGCTCTTTGGCAGAAATTTTCCCGGCACGCCGGTGAGCGTCGGCGCGGCGCTGCCGCCGAATATGAGCGGGCAGAACGTGAGGTGGAGCTCGTCGAGCAGATCGGCGGCGGCGAACGATCGCAGCAGCGTGCCGCCTCCCTCGCACACGAGGCGTTTCACTCCGTAGTCGGCCCGGAGGATTGCGAGTGCGAGCGCGAGATCCACTACCGGCGTCGGGTGGATGAAGATGTCGGCAACCGAGGCGAGCGCGTCGCGGGTCTTTGCGGGCATCTTGCGCGTGGTAAAGATCACGATGGGTGCGCCGGGCTTTTCGAAAACGCGGAGCGTCGGCGCGATGCGTCCGCTGTTGCTCACGATGACTCGCAGCGGCGGCCTTTTCCCGCGGACTCCGGGGATGCCGAGGGTCATCGTGTCGGCGGCGAGCGTGCGCCCGCCGACGAGCACGGCGTCGCATGTGGCGCGAATTTTCACGAGGCGGCGCTTGTCACGCTTCGAGGAGAAATCGCTCGGCGTGAAATTCCGCGTGCTGATGCGTCCGTCGGCGGTGACCGCGAAGTTTGCGGTGACGAACGGACGCGGCGGCGTTTTCGGGAGGGCCCTGCTGCTCATCCGCCGAGGTGCGTGCCTTTCATCTGCGCCTCGGTCTCGGCGCGGATGGCGTTCCGCTGCGCGCGGCTGGGCCGGTAGAAAATGTAGAAGATGCCGCCGACCGCGCCCCAGAACGCGATGCAAAGATAGCCGAGCACGGAGATCGTCGGCGCGACGTTTTGCTCAAGGTTCGCGAGCGGCGCGAGCATTTGTTCGAAGAGCATCTCGCGCGCGCCGAGCCCGCCCGGGGTGATCGGGATTGCGGCCGCGCCCTCGATGATTGGCAGCGTGGAGTAAAGTTCGATCGCGGAGGGTTTGCGCGGGCCGGAGTCCTCGATGGATTTCGAGGCGCACCAGAAGGTCGTGTAGTGCGCGACATGCGCGAGGACGGAAATCATAATTGCACCGAGCGTCGGCAGCCATGCGCGCGCGTAGAGCGCGTAGGCACCCGAGATGGTCGCGAGGAAATTGCGGCCGGGGAGATTTTTCGGCAGCGCATGGACGAGGCGCAGGCTGGAGATGAGCCCGGCGAGCAACATGCCGGACACGCTGACGGCGAGGATGCCGAGCACGGTGTACACGCAGTTTTTCGAAAACGGCTCGCTCATGAGCCAGTCCCAGCGGAACGAGGTGATCACCACGGTGAGCACGCCGACGCCGAGCAGGCCGAGCAGGCGATCCATGACGACGCTGAGCGCAGCGGAAGTCTTGTGGCCGACGGGCGTTTCCTTGAGCAGGTAGTAGCCCTTGATCAGATCGCCTCCGGTGCCGCCGGGGATGAAGAGGCTGAAGAAGAGGCCGACCATGAGCAGGCCGTAGAGCCGCCACCATGAGAGATGCACGCCCTGCACGCGCAGCAGGATCTGCCAGCGGATGCCGGCGAGGATTTCGAACAGGCCGTATGCCGCGACGCCCGCTGCGAGCCACCACCAGTTTGCCTGATGCACGGCGTCGCTCAGCGCGTGGCGTTTCGATTCGTCGCGGAAGACCCACCACAGCAGGGCCGCGGTGATGCCGACCTGGAGCAGCGCGAGGAGAAATTTTCTCATGCGCGCGGGACGACGGGCAATGGGTGGCGCGGGCGTCCCGCCTGCTGTATCCCGCGTCCCGCGGAACACATCCGGGCGTCGAGCAAGATGCGTTCACAAGCTGACGTCCGTCGGGTGCGACGCAGGATGCGTCGCACAGCAGGCGGGACGCCCGCGCTACCCGATGCACGCCGTGCGCCATCTTCTTGCGTCGTGTTCATTGCGGGAAAAAATTTCATTCCCCGAACTTCTCCTTCCATTTTGCGAGGGATGTCGTGATTTCCTCCTTCGTGCGGCGCGGGCTCATCTCGAAGACGTAGAGCGTGTCCTTTGGCAGCAGCGGGATGAGGCGCTGATATTCCACGCCACCCGTGAAAGGCGCCATGTGATCGCGGCCCGGCCACACGGTGTCGTGCAGATGGCAGCCGAGGAGCCGCGGCGCGACGCGCTTGAGCCACTCGAAGTGATCGAGGAAGCCGATGTTGTGCTTCACCTGCACATGCCCGAAGTCGTGCCAGTAGCCGATGACGTCCGGGTTCATGCGCGCGAGGACGTCGAGCATCTCGCGCTCGCTGGGGATTTCCTCGAAGCTGTGCCGGCTCTCGACGCCGAGCCTGATGCCGCGTTCGCCAGCGTAGTCCACGACGCGGCGGAAGCACTCGATCATCCGCATGAATGGCGGCACCTGCTTTGCCTCGCGCTGCTGGACGGCTTCGAGCTTGAGCGCGACGTATTCCTTCGAGAGGTGCTCGCCCTCCTCGGCGAGCTTCACAAGGGCGCGCGTGTAGTCGCCGATGGGCACGGAGCCGAGGTGCATGACGACAAATTTCGCGCCGAGGCGCTTGGCAAAATCAATCGTCTTGAAGCTGTGCCGCACGGCGCGGTCGCGCTCGCCGTCGTGCACCGCGCTGAACTGGTAGCAGTCCGGCGACGCGCGCGGGATCTCCGGCGGGAGCGGGCAGAAATTGTGCAGCGAGCTGACCTTGATGCGGCCGGCCTCGTGCATTTTCAAAATGCCCTCCACGAGCGGGAGCCGCGTGCCGTGGCCGAGTTCGACGGTGTCGAAACCAAGATCCAGAATTTCCTCGATCATCGCGGCACCATCCGTGTGGCGCGCAGAATTCCAGCAGGTGGAGCAGCTCAGCATGGGCGGGTGATGGAAATGAGTGTCAGGGGTTTTGTAAATGGAAGCACGGGCTGCGAATTGGGCAACCGCAGTGTCGCGGCGCGCAGTGACGCGCGCTGCGGCGAGGGAAGCGGGAAGCGTGCGGCGGCGCAATCCGCAATCGGGCGGGGCATCCCCGTTTGGCGTTAAAAGTTGGATGTTAAATGTTAGACGTTGAGCCCCGCGCAGCGGCCTTCCGTTTTCACGACGCCCGCTGGCATTCGCGAGACGCCTGCGGCGGGCTCAACTTCTAACGTTCAACGTTCAACTTTTAACATCCAATGCGCGCCGCTCAGTGCGCCCAGGTGATCAGCCGCAGCTCATGCTCCTGCGTGAGGTTCGGATGCGTGGGGATGACGCGCACGCTCAGGCCGTAGCTGCCGCTCTCGCGCGCCGGAATCGCGCCGGCGAACCGGAACGCCCCGTTCCCCAGCTTCTCGACCTGCTTGAGATCGATCGTCACGGGCTGTGATATCGCTCCGTTGCTCGCCTCGCCGATGAGCGCCTGCACGCGCACGAATTCCGGCGCAATCGGCCCGAGCGACGTGCGCACGCTGACTTCGACCTTGTCGCCGACGGTCACATTCGTCCCGTTGCCGGTGTGGATGACGACTTCCGAGAGCTTCACGTGCGGCCACTCGCGGCGGATCTTGTCCTTCCATCGGGCGAGTTCCACGGACTTTGTGCAGGAGTCTGCGACCAGTGTCGCGTGCGCCGCGGCAGCGGGCGCGTAGAGGCGTTCGGTGTATTCCTTCACCATGCGGTGCGTGTTGAAGACCGGCACGATCGTGCGGATGGATTCGCGCATGAGATTGATCCACGCGATCGGAAGCCGTCCGTCGGGCTTCGCGTAATAGAGCGGCAGGATCTGCGTCTCGAGCACATGGAAGAGGCTGTGGATATCCACCTCGTCCTCGTAAGCCGGCTCCGGCGGGATCGTGCTCTCGGGGATTTCCGGGCCGATGGCCCAGCCATTCTTGCCTGTGTGCGCCTCGCACCACCAGCCGTCGAGGACGCTGAGGTTCAGTCCGCCGCTCGGTGGCAATTTCATGCCGCTCGTGCCGCTCGCTTCGAGCGGGCGGCGCGGATTGTTCAGCCAGAGGTCCACGCCCTGATAGAGGCGGCGGCCGACGTAGTGATCGTAGTCCTCGATGAATACGATGCGCCCCTCGAATTCCGGCATCCGGCTGAAGCGATACACGTCCTGGATGAACCGCTTCCCCGGCTCGTCCTTCGGGTGCGCCTTTCCGGCGAAGACAAACTGCACAGGCCGATCAGCGTTGTTCAGCAGCCGCTTCAGGCGCTCGATGTCGCTGAAGAGCAGAGTCGCGCGCTTGTAGGTCGCAAAGCGCCGCGCGAAGCCGATCGTGAGTACCTCGGGATTCAGCATGGCCGGGATCGCACGCAGCCTCTCGGGCGTCTCGCCGAGACGGACCCACTGGTCGCGCGTGCGTGCGCGGATGAAATCAATCGTGCGTCGCTTCTGATTTTGGTGCGTGTTCCAGATCTCCTCGTCGGGAATATCCTGCACCTTGCGCCAGAAATCCCGATCCGTGAGATGCTCCTCCCAGTCCGGCATGTAGCGGTCGTAGAGCCGCACAAAGTCCGGCGCCATCCACGTCTTCGTGTGGATGCCGTTCGTCACGCTCGTGATCGGCACCTCGTCCTCCGGCACTCCGTCCCACACATGCTTCCACAGCCCCTGCGACACATGCCCGTGAAGCTTGGAGACGCCGTTCGCGTGGCGGCTCGTGCGCAGTGCGAGGATCGTCATGCTGAACGGCTCCGAGGGATCAACGCGCGTCTGGCCGAAGCTCGCGAAGGTCTCAAAGTCAATTTTCACCGACGCGGGATAGTCGCCGAAATATTTCCGCATCAGATCGAGCGGGAACGCATCGTTCCCCGCGGGCACGGGCGTGTGCGTCGTGAATACATTGCCTGAGGCCGAGGCCTGCAGCGCGGAGTAAAAATCGAGGCCGTCCTCCTGCACGCGACGGCGGATTCTTTCCAGCGAGATGAATGCCGCGTGCCCCTCGTTCATGTGATACACGGCGGGCTTGATGCCGAGCGCGCTCAGCGCGTGGATGCCGCCGATGCCAAGGATGATCTCCTGCTTGATCCGCATCTCGTGATCGCCGCCATAGAGCTGCGCGGTGATATCGCGATCCTCCGGCGTGTTCTCCGCCCCGCTCGTGTCGAGCAGGTAGAGCGTGATGCGCCCGACCGCGAGCTGCCACACGCGCACGCGCACCCAGCGGTCCAGGATTTTGACACCGAGCGTGAGGTGCTTCTTCTCCGCATCGAGCACCGGCTGCACGGCGAGGTGCGAGAAATTCTGGTTCAGCGCGAGGCTGTCCTGCCAGCCCTCCTTGTTGATCTGCTGCTTGAAGTACCCGTGCCGGTACAGGAGCGAGATCGCCACGAAGGGCAGATCCAGATCGCTCGCCGACTTGCAATGGTCGCCCGAGAGGATGCCGAGGCCGCCCGAGTAATTCGGGAACGACTCGTGAAAGCCGAACTCCGCCGAGAAATACGCCACGGGGCCGCCGAGCGCCGCAGCCTTGTCCGTCTTTCCCCACGTGTCCTTGCGCGTCATGTAGGCGTCGAACTTCTCCAGCACGGCCTTCATATTGCGCAAGAAATCATCGCTCCCCGCGAGCTCTTCGAGCCGCGCCTGGCGGCTGAGCTGGAGCATCCGCACGGGGTTGTGGTTCGTCGTGTGCCAGATCACCGGATCGATCTCGCGGAAGAGCGCCCGCGCCGTCGGCTCCCACGTCCACCACAGGTTGAACGCCAGCCTCCTCATCGGTTCGAGATTGGCCGGGAGTTTCGGAACGACGTTATACGTGTGGATCGGCTGCATGTTTCCCTTTCTTTGGTTGCTGTTTTTCGGACGTCCGTTCGGGGAAAGAGAACAGCGCGGCACGCTATCGGACCTCGCGATGAGGGCAAGAAACTTTCTGCCGCAAATGAATTCCGCAGCGGCGCTACACCGTCCGCAGATGGATCCGCTCCGCCTGGCACGAACCGATCATGCGGAGCGCCGCGCGCAGCACCGCGCCGAGTTCGCGCACGGGCGGCAGGGATTTTCCGGCGACGAGAATGCGGTTCGTGAAATCATCGAAGCTCACGATCCGCGCCTTGCCGAAAATGCGCGCGATTCGCCGCACTTCACTGAGCCAGACTCCGCCCGCGGGCGGCATGAGATTGAACACCGCGATGCCGCCGCGCGCGAGCCGGTCGCGCATGAGCGGCGGCAGCACGTCCCAGGTGATCGGGGGTTTGAAAACATCGCCTCCCTCCGGCACCGAAAGATCCTCGACGAGCAGATCGAAATCCGCCGGATGCACGCGCAGCCATTTCACGGCGTCGGCCTTTTTCCAGTTCACGCGCCGCACCCACTTCGGACAGTGCCATCGGAAGAGATCCCAGCCCGTGCGATCGAGATCCACCGCCTCCACCTTCGTCGCCACCCCGAGCGCGCACAGCGGCGCCTGCATCCCGCCGCCGGCAAATCCGAGCACACCGATCCGCCCCTCGGGCTTCAGCACTTTGATGAGCGCCGCGAGCACATCGGCCACGCTGTGCGTCGGCCCCGGCGAGGTGCGCAGTTCGGTGATGACCACTCCATGCTGGCTCATGCGCAGGCCGTGCTCGGTCTTGGTGATGTTCATTTCCGCGAGCATCGGACATCCGGCGCCCGGCGTGCAACATCGAGCACACACAGCCCGATCTTAATCCTAATCTTTATCCTCCGTTGCCCGTGTCGAGAGACCACGGGGAGAATTAGGATTAGGATTAAGATTCAGAGAGAACCGGATACCGCCGTGAAATGATGTTGATCCACCCGCATGGCTCGGACATGCAGTGCGTCCCTTTTTTATCCCAAGAAATAAAACCGGCACGAATCCTCCCGCACTCACCCACTCCACGCTCATGAAACGCACGACTCCCGCCATCCTCGCCATGATGATCGCCGTCCCCACGCTCGCCACCGCCGCGGTGGACTTCGTGAAGGACGTGCAGCCGATCCTCGAATTCAACTGCGTGCGCTGCCACAATCCGAAATCCACGGACGTGGAAAAAAATGACGCGCCCCTGCTCCACACCAAAGCGGAAGCCATCCGCGGAAAACGAATCGTCCCCGGCGACGCAACGAAGAGCAAAGTGTACACGACCACCCAGCTTGCCGACGACGACGACAAGCTCATGCCACCGTCTGCGGAGATCAAAAAGGGATCGAGCGCGCGCCTGACGAAGGCAGAGGCCGAGACACTCAAAACGTGGATCGACGAGGGAGCGAAGTGGCCCGATGGCGTGACTTTGGTCGCGCGTAAAAAAGAAACGAAGGTGGACAACGCGGCGGAAACGCTCGTGGTCGCGGAGATCGCAAAGCGCATCGGCGAAAACTCGAAGGAAAAGACCGAGGCCGAGATGAAGCCCTACACCACGACGATTCTCGGGACGGAAGTGAGCTTCGACATGGTGCCGATTCCCGGCGGGAAATTCAAGATGGGCAGCCCCGAAAACGAGAAGGGCCGCGGCGCGGACGAAGGCCCGCAGCGCGAAGTGGAGATTGCACCTTTCTGGATGGAGAAGTGCGAGGTGACGTGGAATGAATTCCAGCTCTTCATGTATCCCGAGGAGGAGAAAAAGGCGAGCGTATCGAAGAACCTCGCGCCCGAACTGAACAAGCTGACCGACGCCGTCACGCACCCGACGAAGCCTTACGTCGAGATGAGCTTCGGCATGGGCACGGACGGCTACCCGGCGATCTCGATGACGCAGCACATGGCGAACAAATATTGCCAGTGGCTGAGCGCGAAGACGGGCCACTTTTACCGCCTGCCCACCGAGGCCGAATGGGAATACGCCGCACGCGCGGGCACGACGACCGCCTACTTCTGGGGCGACGACGCGTCGCAGATCGGCCAGTACTGCTGGTGGGAAAAGAACAGCGACTTCAAGTACCAGAAGGTCGGCAAGAAAAAGCCGAACCCGTGGGGACTCTACGACATCCTCGGCAATGTGGCCGAGTGGACGCTCGATCAGTACGACCCCGAGTTTTACAAAAAGGCCCC
>Ga0209596_1003975_pt1 | contig 11401 bp, 11 predicted proteins | sample M_130807_MF_Meta_FD_187314 | JGI IMG/M metagenome (GOLD analysis project Ga0209596, IMG submission 187314) | Freshwater microbial communities from Lake Montjoie, Canada to study carbon cycling - M_130807_MF_MetaG (SPAdes) (version 2) | ecosystem: Environmental > Aquatic > Freshwater > Lake...
GATAAATTAAAATTTTTAATTTTTTTATATCTAATATTATCTTTAAAAGAAATAAGCGTACCTTGATTGCATGTCTTCATACATCTAATTGTATTATTATTATTATATTTATCTATTAGTTCCAATTCAAAAATATATATATTTGGTGTTATATTTTGTGTTGTATATGTGTATTTTGAATTTTTAATAGATTGTGTAAATGTAGAAGAATTTATTTCGTATTTAGTGCTCATTATAATTACTTAACATTTTTTTTAATTATATTTTATTATAATTTATAATAATATAAATACGCACATGAGTATGATGTGTTTAATATTATATATATAAATATAAATATATATAATATGGATTTAGAACAGTATAAAGCAAATATAGTAGCAGAGAATGATAATTTATATAAGGTATTAGTTATTAAACATTCATCTATTGAACATTTATTTTGGAAAGACCCTAATTATACCAAACAAATAATTAATTTAGATGTGTTTGATACAGTATTACTAAATAAAGATAATTTTAGTGAATTAGTATCAAAAAGTTTTGATATTAATAAATATGCAGATATTAAAAATATACATGTTAAAAATGAAATTATATGTGAAGAACATAATTATACTTATGAACTATTATATGTCGATTTATTACAAGAACCACAACATCAAACAATTGAAAATGCAGTTGCTAGTTTATTAAATATTAATAATGATAAAATTTATTCAAATGCAATATTATTCAAAAATTATATACCAACTAATTCAAACTCTATGAGTTTATGTGATGTTGAAAAAGCTGACATTGCACATATATTGCAAAATCGTAAAGAAACTAAAGTAGTTATTTGGGATGATGAATGGCGTGAAGATATTATAATTGAAAATATGGAAGACTATGCAAAAACTTTTTTTGATGATGAGTCTTATAAAAAAATAGAAATTGGTTTTTTACATCATAATATTAATATATGGTATTGTATAGATAACACTAAATTAGTTGGACAAGAAATTGGTGGTAATATTGTTAAAGGTTATATTGAAAAATGTATTTGGTTTACTATGAAATCAACCGAATATAAAGGACATTTATCATTAGATGAAGTTAATAAAATTATTTATTTATCAAAAATATTAACTGATTATAAAACACCAGCCGAATATATAGAAGATTCAACTGATCATTTAGGTAGAAAAATAATTTATACTAAATATAAAGTTTTAGATCTTATGTATAATAAAGCTAAATAAAATTTTAGATATTATATTAATAATTCTAAACAAAGTTTTAGATCTTATGTATAATAAATCTAAATAAAATTTTAGATATTATATTAATAATTCTAAACAAAGTTTTAGATCTTATGTATAATAAAGCTAAATCAAGTGCTTAATTATTTATTGCTGGTTATGATAAATAAAAAAATTGAAATAATAACTCTATGTGGTGCTTAATAGAAAAATCTTTGTATTACCAATGGAGGAAGCGGCTTGGAACGCGCGTTGTCTTATTGACCAAGAAAACGGTGTCAGATGGCTCGAATCAAAGACCGCTGCAACAACAGCCGAAACGAGCAGATGCCAAGAAGACTTCAACGCTGCATTTGCCGAAAAACTATCGCAAACAAGCGAGTTGCACCAAGCCAGTCTCCTTCCAGATATGTTAGAAGTCATAGACCTGAAGGATCGTGTGGATAAAGCCGATATGCGGTGTGCCGAACTTTTTGCGCGCTTATTGAATGCACAGAAAGAGGAGTCCGTGTGGAACAAGAAACTCATAGCTGCCAAGAACACCCTCGTGGCACTCCAGCAACACATCCAGCGTGCATGTGACCAATGCAAAGACGGGATAGACGATAGCCTGAGTCAGAAGGTGCAGACAAGAGATGAATAAGTCGGCACCTCAGAAAAATAATTTTATTTTTTTTATCCTGTTAAATTATAACCGTTTATAAAGTTTTATTTAGATCTTATGTATAATAAATCTAAATAAAATTTTTCTAATAATAATTAATGAATCAAGAAATTAAATTATTAATTATTATTTCATTTTTATTATTAATTATTGATATTCCAATGATAACAAAAATTAATTATGAAATGTATAATAAACAACTATTAAGAATTAATGGAAATAAAATAGTTAATGATATGCTTTCTCCTGCTATATTTACCTATATATGTTTAATATTTGGTATTTATTATTTTGTTATTAAAGATAATCTTAATAAATCATTGAATGATATTGGTATTCGCGGTGCTATATTTGGATTTATAGTGTATGGTATTTATAATGGGACTAATAAAGCAACTATTGCAGAATATGGTATAAATGAATCAATTAAAGATACTATATGGGGTTCTATATTATGTAGTTTAGTATCAATATTAACCGTTTATATTATTACAAAAGATTTTTAAGCAATTGGACACACCTACATATAACTTAAAAAATTGATATAATTTAGAAAAACAAAATAATAAGAAAGTATAGTAAATAAAAAAATTGAAATATTTATTTATAGTTATGCTACTTATAAATAAATATGTAATTACCAATGCCACTTACCGAAGAGGAGCAGGTCCGTATCAAAGAAAACAAAACGTTGTTAGGAAAAGCAATTGCAGTTCAACAACAGTTTGGGTATGGATCCCCAGAGGAACTAGCTGCCCGCAAACAATTTGAAGATGCTGAAGCGGAGCTTACGAAACTTATATTGGTCCGATTACAAAATTTGATGACCTGGAACGATGACCTGAAACGATGACCCGAAATGACTGCCAATATGACTGACGGCATTCTTCAGCTGGAGGAAGAAGTTCACCCTGCAAAAAAAGACCTGAAATCATTTATTGGCTTGAGGAGTGTCTAGAAAAAAAATAATTTTATTTTTATTTCTCTTGTGTAAAATGTTAATTTATATTATGGTTAACCATAAAAATTATAACCGTTTATATTATTACAAAAAATTTTAATCTACAATAATAATAATGGAAGAATTTGACCTAGATTTAAACGATGATATGAGCACCCCTATTTCTCAATTAAAAAATAAATCTACTTTAGAAAAACATAATAATAATCGTGCACACCATAGTGATTTTGAAAATAGCCATATAACACCAATATTAAATAATAACACTAATTATGAAATTAAACGTTCTATGATGTATAAAGAACATAAACCAAAAAAACATAAACAAATGAATCGTCCAATGAATAATTTTATTAGAACTTTAGAAACTGATTTAGATAACTTACCAATAGTTTCTCACAAAAAACATGACATGCAACCGTTAGATATTGTAATTGGCACATCGCGCGTATCTTTTAATGAAGATAAAAATGAATATATACCCAATACATATTCAGAAGGTATAATGGTTCATCGAGATATATTTATTAGTATATTACTATTTATGTTATTAAATAACAAAATTATTATTGAAATAATTTATAATTATATTCCTGCATTTCAAAAAATGGACAGTCCTTATCCAAATTTATTATTAAGAACACTTATTTTTGGTTTGATTTTATATTTGATTAAAAAATTTAAACTATAATAAATAAAATTTCTTAGCTGTATTAATGAAATTATATATAATATTTTTAATATTAATAGTAATTTTTGTTTTACAATATAATTCACAAATTGAACACTTTAGTAATTATAAATCACCATGTGGTAATTATTCACAATTATTACAAAAAGTATTAAATGAAAGACAAATGAAAGAGAATACTAAAGAATTTGATATATTTATACCATGTTCATATAATTCTTGTGAAAGTGATATTTTAGCATTTGAAAATAAAACAACAAAAAAGAAAATATTTTTAATTGATGGATGTGATCAGGTTGGAAGTAAAATGGCTTTATGGGAATTATTAAAAGAATATTATGGTGATAAAGCTAATATGTATATGCCCGAATCATTTTTATTAGATAAACCAGCTGATTTAACAAGGTTTAGTCATTATTTTAAGGAAAGACTACAAATAAATCCAAAACAAATGTATGTTCTTAAAAATTATGAACAAAGACAAGAAGGATTAAAAATAACACGGGATTACAATGAAATTATAAATGGTATTAAGAAAGGTTGGTTTTTAGTTCAAGAATATAAATATGACCCTTATTTAATTAGCAAACATAAAATAAATTTCCGTTATTATTTACTTATTGTATGTAAGAATAATACCATTGAAGGTTATTTACATAAAGATGGTTTCTTATATTATACACCAGAATATTATGATGAAAATGATATGTCATTTAATAAACATATTACAACTGGATATATTGATAGATCTATATATGATAAAAATCCACTAACATTAGAAGATTTTAGGAATCATTTAGGTGAAAAGAGATTTTATTGGGATAATACAGTTAATACTTTAATGAGTGGTGTTATGGAAGCACTTAGTAAAAAAATATGTAAAAATAAAAAATTAGATAATCATATTAGATTTCAATTATTTGGTTGTGATGTTGCCCCTACATCTAAATTAGAAGCATCATTAATGGAAATTAATAAAGGTCCTGATCTTGATGCAAAAGATGAACGAGATAAAGCAGTTAAACTAAAAGTTCAAAAAGATATATTTACAATAATTGACCCTATTGATAATGAAAATATTAATGATACAAGATTTATAAAAGTATTTTAAAATAAAATCTATATTAAATATAATATGTCTAATATAGATAAAAAAGAAGATAAATACGGAGATGATGAGCTATTTGAATCATGGAGTGATAATCAAGTATTTTTACCAATAGCAAAACAATTAGTTGATCCATTGTATAATTTAGGTATGACACCAAATATGGTAACATCAGTAAGTACCTTTTTTACAATGTATTCAATATATTTATTACATCAAGAAAAAAGAACTTATGCTTGTTTATTTTATTTATTAGGTTATTTATTAGATTGTGTTGATGGGCGAATGGCTCGGAAATATTCAATGAGTTCTGATGTAGGTATGGCGTTAGATTGTGTATCAGATAATGTATCCAATTTTATATTATTTGGTTATATATTATTAACAAGACCTTTCAACCAAAAAACAATTATGTTTATGATATTAATAATATACATGTCATATATGTTATCTATTTCGTATGGTGTTAATGAAGCTATAGCATCACATGATGCTACAAAAGATGACAATTTTTATAACAGAAGATATCAACAATTAAAAGGCAAACTATCTTCTGAAGATAATTCAGCTAAAGGTATTGGAGGTGCAGAAGAAATGTTATATTTATTATTTTTAACAATTACTAATATATCATATAGCACATATCGTAAACAGTTTTATGATTATGACAAAAATAAATTAAATGATAAATTAAAAACAATGAAAGAGTTTGGTCCAGGAAACTTTTGTTTGGTGGTTGCAATATCATTATTATATATCTAAAGTAAAATTATTATTTGATAATTTATTTATATTTATTACAAATACATAATAAATTGATAAGAGATGTTAAATCTAAATGATATAAAAGTAACAATAACAAATAAATTTTTAATTTATATAATATAATATATTAATATTTAATTATGAACACTTTTGAACTAAAAAACAATTGTATTTTACAAGTTATTCGTGAAATGGCATGGTCTGGTGAATTAAAAAAGACAGATGTTATAATGTATGTTAATGAACTAAGTGAAATATATGATTCTAAATTAACACATACATACAATGCAAATGATTTAATAAATGATATAAAACAGATGCCTAATTTTGAACATTTTCTTAAAAGCGGCACCTTACCACATCCTCTTCAAAACATATTTAAAAAAAAACGTATACTTCCAGATGGTAATTGTCTATTCCATTGTTTACGATATTTAAATGTGTGGAACGATTTAACCCACACAGAAATTCGTAAAATGATTTGTCTCTATCTACCCGAATTTTTTAAAATACTAAAAAATATTCCTACCGCCTCCGAAAATGAATGGTCCTTATTTACTGATATTAGTGATATAAATCCCGAAGATCCCATGGGTGAGGACAATTATATTAGAATCATGCGTTTGGGAGAGTGGGGTACTTTGATTGAAATACTCGCGGCAATATTAATTACTCGTCAATATATAAATTTGTATTATACAAACCGATCTGATAAGGATACACCAGGACAACAGCATAGCGATTTTATAATTTGGCGTGAGCAATTAATAATTTATAATAATATAACAATAGATCCTAAACTGCCTATATTAAATATATTTAATTTAAATAATTGGCATTATGAAATATTAATGCCAATTGAGTTTAATAAAGACAAACTAACAGAAGAACCACGTTTCATACAGGATATACTATTACATACAATTGCATATTTAAATGGATCAGTTGGCATTTTACAATTACCTATTACGCATCTCATGCGCACATATATTTGTATACCTAATACAAATGGAACGCATGATACTCTAAAAAAATGTATGGCTGATTCTACACATGTTAACCCCATTTTGTTAGCATCAAAATATAGTAATATATCTGAGGCAGAACAAAGTAGTAAGAATGAAGATATAATCAAACATTATGAACTACTTGTAGAAAAATCCATACCGCTCTATGAGTATAAGTATATGAAATATAAAATAAAATATTTAACATTAAAGAATAATACACATTATAATAAATATTTATAATATCTTCTAATGATTTATATAATATTAAAATTTTAAATTCTATAAATATTATATGAATAATTTAAAAATTTTATCATGGAATATTTGCAGGGGATGTATGAAAGCAGACGATACAAGTGTCGGAGATAGATCCGCACAGTTTTTAGCGGAAAAATGTGTTGAAATACAAGAATGTTTAAATAATGTTGCTAAATTAATTAATAATGAGAAATATGATATTATTGGATTACAAGAAGCAGCAAAATATAATGATATTATATTTAAGAGTGCTAATTTACAAAAGATGGGAAGTATTCATCATACTTATTGGTGAGAATAAAATTGATTTAATTACATTCACAATTTTTTAATTATGATAGTGCAAATTTGCTATTTTATTTCAAAGCTTATAAAAATAAAGTATATATATATATATTAATGTATTTAAAATATTTAAAGTATAAAAGTAAATATTTAGCTTTAAAACAAATATATAATCAATTAGGCGGATTTAATTTTAAATTTACCATTAAAATAGATAAATCTGTTAAAGAAGTATTTGACACATATATTAACTTAAAATCAATTTTCACATCAACTGATGAATTTTATGAAATTTCAAATGAGTCAGACGTGGCAAAAACAATATTTGATCTATATAAGACAAATTTTTTGTGGAATATAACAGAAAACTCAGAAAAAATTAATAGAAGCATATTTGATGAATACAAACCAAATGCAATATATATTTTAAATACTACTGATTTTTCACCATTTATTAAAAAATGGTGTGGTGATATTTCACAAGAATCAGCACAACAAATAATCTCTAAAATAATTAGTGCAAGTGATATAGCTTTTTCAGACCCTGATGATCAACCAGATAATTTTATTGAGTGGTTAGATGAAAGTATAGTTTATCTCATACGAGATATACGGACACAACAATTTGGACGAGATAGGAGAGCAATGGGACTAAGAAATGGCGAAGATTGGATGAATTGGACTACTCATGGAATAATTAGTAGTAAGCTTCTAAGTTTTCTATGGATAGATCGCAGAAATCTATTTGATTATAATATAGAAATAATGTCATATCTTGGATTATGCGCTAAAATACCAGACATAAAAAATGACTCATTTTTTCTTATTGTTCCACTACAAATAACCAATTTAGGACATGATCCTAAATATTATGAGCTTTTGCGACATTGTTGTTCAGAACCTAGATTTGATAAAGAAACCCAAGATGATTGTTTAATAAGTTATGATCTTGATTTTACTAAACCATTAGCTTTCATTTTTGACATACTTGTTACACATCTTATTAGTCGTTTCTCTGCTGAATATACTGAATTACAACCAAAATTAACTGTATCGCAAGCGACACTTTTAATTGAAAAAGAAAAAGTTATACTCTTTGTAAATTGGGAGAAACAAATTATAAAGTGTTTCATATCTACTTATGCAAAACATCAGACCATTTACAATATCATAGAATCAGAATTAAAACAAATTCTTGCTACACGTGTAGATCCTGGCACCTTTGAATACTCAAGTAGTTCATTATGTAAATTATGTTTAAATCCTGATATGAAAGATGGTTTGGATTGTAGAATTTTTAAAAAGATTATTAATGAAATAAATGAATATGATGTTTTTACACCTAAAACAGATCATACTGAATCTGGTGTACTTATAACTGGCACTAGAATAGATATAGCTATTGACATGAATATAGAAGATTATTATCGTGCTATAACTGGGTTCCCGATACAAACAAGGGAAAATATAATATCGGGGGTTGCAATAGATGCTGGTGGACTAAAGAAAACTTTTTTTACAAGATTATGTAATGAGTTTTGTGCAAAATATTTAAAAATAATGGATGATAATTCATATATATTTAAAAAATTAGATATAGTTAAAGACAACAAAGAATTAATATATTATGGATTTATGATTAGTAGAATGATTCTTTTAGGATTATGGATTCCATTTAGATTTCACAAAAGCGTTGCTTGGCAAATAAATCATCAAGATGATGTTAATGATTATCATATTATTTCATCAATAAGAGACATTAAACAAAAAATTGAAGATTATAAAGAAACTTATGCACTATATGAATCATCTGGTCGAAATGTTGAATCACTAAGGATAAAAATATCTGATTTATCTGTAATGTTAGATAAGTTTGAAGAATTAAAATTGGATAAGGCTATTCCTGAATCAAGAGAAGAAAATTTAAATGCAATATACAAAGCGGTGAACATAAGTAGAGAAAAACCAAAATCTTTAGGGTCGGATACTATGGATACTTCAGAAACTTCAGAAGAATTTGCAACATTTGAAGAATTAATAGATTCAAGTGCAGAATCATTATTTATACAAGGATTGAACATGTCTCCTGAAATACAGAAAGAATTTAGTGAATTAAAAACTAATATAAATATATATTATAAATGCGATGATGATTATTATGAAAAAATAATAAAAAATTTAACAGACCCACGTTTAAGAGATTTTTTTCAAGTAAATAGAACCAATATTGATTTACTAAAAAATTTTTATAAGCTTGCAACAGGTTTAGAATGTGCAAATTATGATTTAACATATGTATATGATAGCTTTACAATATCCCCAGCATTGTTTAATTTTCATACATGTTTTAATCGTGTTGATATAAATATGCTAACAATGAATGACATTAACAATGAAGACTTACTTGAAAAAATAACATATCAAATATTACCAGATTCTGTAGATACTTATAATTCTAATTAGATGTTTAGTTAATTGTAAAAAAATTATTTAAAATATATATTAATATTATATTTATGATACCGTGATCCACCAATTGGATACGGATATTATATGCTATGTTAATCTGATGTGACCAACGCAGTACGGCTCACTTGCTAAGAGCAGCTTGCCACACGGGCACCACTGGTGACAGTATAGTTCACTGTGTAAGAGCAGCTTGCCACATGGGCACCACTGGTGACAGTATAGTTCACTGTGTAAGAGCAGCTTGCCACACGGGCACCACCGGTGACAGTATAGTTCACTGTGTAAGAGCAGCTTGCCACATGGGCACCACTGGTGACAGTACAGCTCACTTTCTAAGAGCAGCTTGCCATACGGGTATCTGCGCGACCGGTCGTTTAGTGAGAACTTGCGGAGCGACCTGTCATTTAGTGAGAACTTGCGGAGGTTTCCTGAGGACGAAAGAAAATGTACCATTGTTCTAAATGAGTAAATCATCTTTAACACCGCTTTTTACAATAATTTTATATAATAACCATTAAATAATTAATATTTCAATTTTTTACACCTTTAGAAATTAATAAACTTAATTTTTATAAATAATTTCAAGCCTCTTTACAACGACAACTATTTTAAATGACACGCACAAATTAAATTTGAATAATTTAAATTCTATAAATATTATATGGATAATTTAAAAATTTTATCATGGAATATTTGTTGGGGTTGTATGAAAGCAGATGATACAAGTGTCGGAGATAGATCCGTACGGGCTTTAGCGGAAAAATGTGTTGAAATACAAGAATGTTTAAATAATGTTGCTAAATTAATTAATAATGAGAAATATGATATTATTGGATTACAAGAAGCAGCAAAATATAATGATATTATATTTAAGAGTGCTAATTTACAAAAGATGGGAAGTATTCATCATACTTTACGTATTAGTGAGAATAAAATTGATTTAATTACATTTTATAATAAACAAAAATTTAAAGTTTTGGCTGTTAAAGTAGGCAATATTGATACATCCAACCAGGAGGGAAGACCGTATCATATAATTTTTTTACAACATACTAGGACCCCTGATAAATATATTATAATTAATTTACATAATGGTAGAGGTACAGACTATGAAAAAGAGCTTTTAGAAAAAAGATTAAGTACTGATATAAATAACTTATATATTGTCAATCCGTCTGATAAAAATAAAGATTTTATGAATATTGAAGACAGGAAATTACGTGATGGGTCGACGCTTTTAAATAATACATTTAAAACTATTATATTAGGTGATTTTAATGAGGAAGGTGAAGACTATTGGAGAGGATTACAACCATTTAAACATACATCATTTCAAAATTTAAGGTCAATAGTTGTATCGTCTAAAACAATAGAACCGCCAAAAACATGTTGTACAGGTTCTAGTTTGCGCACAGCAGGTAATATGGATTATTTTATTGGTGATTATATTTTAATTGATGATAGCTTAGAATATAGTCAAAGTAATACAATTGTTGATTATTTTACAGAACATAGTGCTATGGAATTGTCTTCAGATCATAAACCTGTTTATGCTATAATTAAAATACCCAATGCTGCTTTAGCAGTAGTTTCACCGGTGGCCCCAGCTGCGGTTTCACCTGCAAAAAAAGAAACTGTTGATAAATCTGATCCAAATATAATTAGATATATTTGTATACCTAATTCTGAGGGAACATTTTTTGATCGATCAACATGCGAGAGTAATATAAAAGATACGTCAGTTTTACCATTTCAACCAGTGGAACCACTCGCATATCAACTTGTAGAATCTAGTGATATTGGAGATATTGCAAATTATGCATATATATGGTTTAATAATAAATCTAATTCATCTGAGACTATTACAGAAAAAGAAAAGGATTTTATTCATGAGACAATAACAAAAGGAACATTTCCTACTTATTTCAAAACTTATACTAATGAAG
>Ga0209596_1003976_pt1 | contig 11400 bp, 9 predicted proteins | sample M_130807_MF_Meta_FD_187314 | JGI IMG/M metagenome (GOLD analysis project Ga0209596, IMG submission 187314) | Freshwater microbial communities from Lake Montjoie, Canada to study carbon cycling - M_130807_MF_MetaG (SPAdes) (version 2) | ecosystem: Environmental > Aquatic > Freshwater > Lake...
AACAGGGGTAAGTATTAATGAAGAAAACTTAAAAAAAGTAATTCAAATAGTAGAATCCAATGGAAGCTATTTACTCATGGATGAAACGTATAGAGAAATGAGTTTTATTCCTATGCTGCCTTTAGCAGCTAGTTTATCGGATAGAGTAATAAGTGTAAGCTCTATGTCAAAGTCTTATGGACTGCCTGGTATTAGAATGGGATGGCTTATTTGTCAAGATAAAAAATTAATGGAAACCTTATTGGCTGCTAAAGAGCAAATATTTATTACCAATTCAGTGGTAGATGAAGAAATTGCCTATCAATACTTATGCAATAAGGAAAAATTATTCGCGCCTGTGAAGGCAAATATTCAAAAAAACTTTGAAGTATTAAAACATTTTATGCAAGGGCAGGATGTACTTGAATGGATAGAGCCGCAAGGTGGTTGCGCTTGTTTTCCAAGAATTAAATTGAATGTCGAAATTAATACCAAGCAATTCCATGAGGATTTACTAAATAAGTATAGCACTTATGTAGGCCCAGGCCATTGGTTTGAACAAGATGACAGGTATATGCGCATTGGCTATAGTTGGGACAAGACTGAAAAATTAGAAAAGGGCATGCATAATATTGTAAAAGCTATACAAGCATTAAGAACTAATTAAATCATTATTTAAAATTATTGTATAAAAATATTTTGAAAAAAATTAAAATAAATAGTATGAAAAAAAATACGAACCAGCTTATCAAAATTATGCTAGGGTCATTTATTGCAATAGTGGCCTTCAGCTGTATGCAACCCAAAACAGAAGCTAAACTACCTCGTATTGCTATTCTGGGTTTAGCTATTGAGTCAAGTACTTTTTCACCGGCGCTCACCCATGAAGAAGATTTTCATGCAAGTTTAGGTGATTCTATTTTTAAGGAATATCCTTTTTTAGAAAAGGATTCTATTTTAAGAAAACAAGCCAATTGGATTCCATTATTATATGGTCATGCATTACCAGGTGGTGTGGTGACTAAAGAAGCTTATGATGCTCTTGTATCAAAGTCCATTCAAATGTTAAAACAAAATGCGCCTTATGATGGAATATTTTTCGATATACATGGTGCCATGAGCGTGCAAGGCATGGACGACCCTGAAGCCGATTTTATAAAACAAATTAGAGCTGTCGTGGGTACTAAAGTTTTAATTTCTACTTCCATGGATTTACATGGTAATGTATCGTTGGACTTAGCAAAGAATTCTGATTTTATTACTTGTTTTAGAATGGCACCTCATGAAGATGCAATAGAATCAAAAAGAAGAGCTGCCTCTAATTTAGTGACCAGGCTTATAAATGGTAAAGGAAAACCTGCTTATAAAGCATGGGTAGGTGTTCCTATTTTATTGCCAGGAGAAAAAACAAGTACAAGAATTGAACCCGGTAAAACTTTATATGCACAACTGCCAGCAGCCACCAGTCAAGAAGGTATTATAGATGCAGCTATTTGGATTGGCTATGCTTGGGCCGATGCTCCTCGTAACCATGCAGCCGTGGTGGTAACAGGAGATGACCAACAAAAAGTTACAGCAACTGCAGAAGCTCTTGCGAAAAGTTTTTGGGCAGTTAGAAACGATTTTGTTTTTGTAGCACCTACTGCTAGTTTGGAAGAGAGTTTGAAGTTAGCTATTGCAAGTAAAGTACATCCCTATTTAATAAGTGATATGGGAGACAACCCCACAGCAGGAGGCGCAGGAGATGTAACTTGGACATTGAAAAAAATACTAGAAAGAAAAGAATTTAAAACAGATGCAGGGCCTTCGGTCATTTATGCATCTATTCCTGGGCCTGCACTAGTGAAAGAAGCTATTAAAGTTGGCGTAGGTGGAAAAGTAAGTGCACTAGTGGGTGCCGCTATTGATAATAGATATGCACCACCTGTTTTATTGACTGGAACTGTAGAGTCTATTTATAAAGGTGATATTAATGCAGAAGTGGAAGTGGCAGTAAAAGTAGGTTCGGTTCATGTGATTGTTACACAAAAAAGAAAACCTTATCATTTAGAATCGGATTATACAAGACTGGGTTTAAGTCCAAGAAAATCGGACATTGTAATAGTTAAAATTGGCTACTTGGTACCTGAGCTATATGATTTAAGAGCAGACTGGATTATGGCCACTACACCAGGCGGGGTAGACCAAGATTTAAAAAGGCTGCCTTATAAAAAAATACAAAGACCCATGTTTCCTTTAGATGATTTTAAAACAGAGCCTAGTTTAAAGGCAGTAATGTATTAGTTAAATATGTTATATGTATAATTTAGTTAATACAATATTTTCTTTTGGTTAAGAAGGGGTCATTTTTTTAAATTTCAAAACGAAAGCAATATATTTAAGCATCATTTCAATAACCAAAAAACTTAAAAAATGAAAAAAATTGTTTTATTATTTCTAACAGCAACTACATTGTTTGCTTGTAAGACAAATGAAGTTAAAACTGAAACTGCAGCTAGTGCAACTGGCACAGTGACTACCACTGGTCCAGATGTAGATTTAATTAAAAAAAGTATTACAGCATTTGCCAATGGCGACTGGGCTACTTATGCTTCTACTTATGCCGATACTGCTAAGTCTGTACTCAATGGATGGGCTTCAACTACTGATACAAGTGTAGGTGTAAGAATGCCAGTACTTATTGAAGGCTTCAAAAAACAAAGAGAATTAATGGATGGTAACTTAACTATGGGTGGCAGTATTTTTGAAGTAGTGACAATGCCTGATGGTAATAAATATGGACACCTTTGGGTGGAGTTATCTTGGAAATCTAAAAAAGGAGTTCCTGGTAAAACTGTTCTTTTTGATTCTTATGGTATTAATAAAGACGGAAAAATTTCTTATGAGTGGCCTATATTTGACACAAAAGATGTTGCGACATTAGGTAAATAATTTGAGTTTTTAAGTGTAGAAAATACGAAAAAGGCCCCTAGTAATAGGGGCCTTTTTATTTGTGCATCATTCCCTCTTTGTATATAAAATTTATTGTAAATTACAGGACACTCATAATACATCCTATGAAAAACTTAACACGTATTGCATTTGTTCTATTAGCCTCTTTTACTATTCATTATAGCCAAGCTCAAACCAATGACTCTACTTTAAAAGGTATGAATTGGAGAAATATTGGCCCGAATAGAGGAGGAAGGTCATTAGGTGTTGCAGGAAGTAGTAAGAATAAGTTAGAATATTATTTTGGAGCTGTGGGTGGAGGTTTATGGAAAACTACAGACGGAGGTTTGAATTGGAAACCTGTAACTGATGGTCAATTAACAAGCTCTAGTGTGGGTGCGGTGGCTGTTTCAGAAACGAATCCAGATATTATTTATATAGGTACAGGTGAAACTGCTTTTAGAGGCAATATTATGCAAGGAGATGGCGTGTATAAATCAACTGACGCAGGAAAGACTTGGAAAAATATGGGTTTGAAAAATACGCAATCAATTTCAAGAGTAAGAATTCATCCAACCAATCCTGATATCGTTTATGTATCGGCCTTGGGTCATGCATTCGGACCTAATGAAGAGCGTGGTGTTTTTAAAACTACAGATGGTGGTAAAAATTGGAATAAAGTTTTATATGTGAATGAGAAAGCAGGGGCAGAAGATTTAGTCATTGATCCGCAGAATCCAGAAATTATTTATACAAGTATTTGGGAAGTATACAGAACACCTTATAAAATGTGGGCCGATGTAGGTACTTCAGCTTTATATAAATCGGTTGACGGTGGTGCCAACTGGAAAGTCATTTCTAAAAACCCAGGTATGCCAGCTGTGGTTGGAAAAGTAGGCGTTGCAGTTTCTCCTGCAGACGGCAATCGTGTTTGGGCCATTGTAGAATCACCAGAGGGTGGATTATACCGTTCCGATGATGGAGGGGCGAATTGGAAATTAGTCAACAATGAAAGAAAATTGCGTCAACGCGCTTTTTATTATTCTCGTATTGTAGCCGATCCAAAAGATAAAAACACAGTGTACGGGTTGAATGTAAATTTTTATAAATCAACCGATGGGGGTGTAACATTTAAAACAGAAATAAAAGTGCCACACGGCGACAACCATGATTTATGGATTGACCCAACCGACCCAACACGTTTAGCTACTGCCAATGATGGTGGGGGAGCTGTTTCCGTGAATGGCGGCTTAACTTGGACCGATGAAGATTTTCCCACAGCACAATTATATCATATCACAGTCACCAAGGATTTTCCTTATCAAGTAGCAGGAGCACAACAAGACAATAGTACAGTGGCAGTTCCAAGTGAAGATTATAGACATAGAGCCGTAAGAACCAATTCTACTAAACCTGGAATGGGATTTGCTTATGAAGTGGGCGGAGGAGAGAGCGGTTATATTACACAGGATCCAAAAAATGTAGATATATTTTATGCAGGTAGTCAAGGCGCTTTATTAACGCGCATTAATAGAATGACAGGTCAGGCCAGAGATATACAAGTATATCCAAGATTTTTTTCTGGAGAAGAAGCGAAGACCTTACCAGAAAGATGGCAGTGGACTTATCCAATTGTTTTTTCACCAGTCGACCCTAATGTATTATTTACTTGTTCTCAACATGTTTGGAAAACAACGAACGAAGGACAGAGCTGGGAAAAAATTAGTCCAGACTTAACTTATAACGATTCAACTACCTTGGGCGTCAGTGGTGGTGTAATTACAAGAGATATGAATGGTCCTGAAATTTACGGGACAGTTTTTGCATTAGCACCTTCTTATCAGGATGTGAATATTATTTGGGCAGGATCTGATGATGGACTTATACATATTACTAAAGACGGCGGTAAAAATTGGGAAAATATTACACCCAAGGATATGCCTAAAAATACGCGTGTAAGTATTATTGAAGCTTCTCGTTTTAATGCAGGTACAGCTTATGTTGCGGCTAAGCGTTATCAAATGGATGACCGCGCACCTTATATTTGGAAGACCAATGATTTTGGAAAAACTTGGACGAAAATAATTACAGGTATTCGTGCCGATGATTATGTGCATGCGGTAAGAGAAGACATTACGCGCGCAGGATTATTATATGCAGGTACAGAGCATGGCGTTTGGATTTCTTATAACGATGGTGCAAGTTGGGAGTCTTTAAGTTTAAACTTACCAGATGTACAAGTATCTGATGTGCAAGTAACCGATAAGGACTTAGTCATTGGAACCCATGGTAGGTCTATCTATGTATTAGATGATATTTCGCCAGTGAGAACAAAGGATGCTGGCATACAAGCAGGCCTACATTTGTTCAAGCCTTATTATGCGGTTAGGACAGTGCAAAAAGCAGTGTTTCATTACTTCTTAGATTCAACCAAGAAAGATTTAAAAATTGAAATTTTAGATGCTCAAGGAAAGTTGGTGAATACTTTTATAGGCGAGTTAGCAAAAGCTAAAAAAGAAAACGGAGAAGCCGATGAAGATGATGAAGACCGCAAGCCAAAACCACCCACTATTAAAACGGGTTTAAATGTTTTTGAATGGGATTTAAAATATCCTGCTGCAAGTTATTTTAAGGGAATGATTTTATGGAGTGCACCTGTTTATACAGGACCAACTGCTGTGCCGGGGAATTATCAAGTAAGAATTAGTTCAGGAGCGCAAGTGGCTACTGAAAATTTTGAAATTAGAATGGATCCAAGAGTAAAAGATGTAACCACTTACGATATGCAAGAGAAATTTAATTTAGCTATACAAATTAGAGACCAGGTGACTGTGGCCAATGATGCAGTTATTAAAATAAGAGCTATTAAAGAAAAATTAAATGAAGAGGCGAAGGCTAATAAAAAAGGACTATCAAAATCTTCAGTTTCTTTTATAGCTGCTATTTCACAAATAGAAGAAAATTTATATCAAGTGCGTAATCAAAGCTCACAAGACCCTTTAAATTTCCCTATTAAATTGAATAATAAGCTAGCTTCTTTAATGCGTGTAGTAGAGTCGGGTGACTATAAGCCTACCGATGGTTCTTATAAAGTATTCGATGAGCTGAAAGCGGAATTAGCCATACAAATGAATCAGTTAAATAAAATATTATTGCAGGCAAAAATGTAAATAATAAACTATAAAAAAATAGTATACTAAGTTAAAAGCTTACTATGAATAAAATAAATAACTTACTTAATGACTTAGAAGCTCAAATAGCTAATTATTCGAAATTGAATCAAGCTGTTTCCGAAGGAAATGTGGGCTGGCATATAGTACATAGTTGTTTAGTGATTGATAGTGTTTGCGGTGCAGTGTGTAAGTCAGACCCTACAAAATTTATTAAGAAATTTAGCTTCAAGGCATTTTTAGTGTTGTTAGTTAATTCATTTCCTAGAGGTAAGGCCAAGGCCCCTTCTTTTACTATGCCTTCTGAGGAATTAAGTCCAGCATCTATTTTACAAAGTATTCAAGCGTCACGCAAATGTATAGAAGCACTTGCGAAAGCTGGTAAGAACCAATATTTCACCCATCCCATATTTGGAGACCTTAATGCAGCAGATACCTTTAAGTTTTTAGCGGTACATACTAACCATCATTTGAAGATAATTAAGGATATTTTAAAGTAGTTCATATTAAGTAAAACTTCATCCTTAATGTCTAAGCAACTAATATTTAAATAATATATTGGTAATCAATGTTTTATATTAAGCAGAGGATAGCTAATCAAGAATCTGCTAGGGGGTAATTTAATAATAAAATCATCTATAAAATTATTCATTTCAAAAAGAAAGCAATAGATTTATACCTCATTTAAAATAAATAAAAATTATATGAAAAAACTTTTAATGATTGCATCGGCAATTATCTTATTAGCATCATCTGCTAATGCTCAAAAATTAGTAAAAGCGGGAACGCTTGTTGAAAAAAATACCCCATGGTATTTTGGAACTGAAAATGCATCTAACCTAGTATTAGATGCTATTAAAGCATATAACAACATAGATGCAAAGGCTTATTTAAGTTGCTTTGACGATAATTATGTTAAAAATAATTCTGATAGAGTATATAAAGAGTTTGCTAGCTTCAAAGCTGTAAATAGAAAAGTGAATATTGTTATTCCAGTTAGAACTGATGGTTGGCCAAACCAAACTGAAGTTCAAATTTATGATAACTTAGACAGAGAGTATAAAAACGGATCAAAACACAAGCAACAAGAACATAGAGTATATATTGTGAATGATTCTTCTAAAAAAATATCAACGGTATGGGGTTCTATTATTTTAGATGACAAAAATGAGTACGGCTTACCAAATGGAGGTAAATATTACTCAAAAGCTGATACTTCTACTATCACATTCTCTAATAGAGGAGAAGTGGAAGCTATTGAAGGTTTAGTAAAAGATTGGAATAAAATGGATGGTAAGGCCTTAGCAAAATATTTTGCTGATACCGTGAGTATTACAAATAATGAAGGTCGTAAATCAAAAATGTTAAATAGCCAATGGGCAAATATATTTGACGACTTTGAATCAGTAGAGTGGAAGCTTACTATGGTTAACCCTGGTAAAATTACCAATACAGATCCTGTATCTGGAATTGTAGTTCTATCAAATTTTAAGGAAAAGAAAAAAGACGGAACTAAAAAGCATGTAAGTGCTTTCCATTGGTTTATGTATGGTCTCGATAAAAAAATTACAAGTGTAAGCTGGATGGAAAGTCCAATTTTACCAAAGTAGTTATTGTACTTAAAAACTTACTGAATATATAAAAGGCCCCTAGTGATAGGGGCCTTTTATTTAGAAGAAACTATTTATTCATCCAAACTACTTTAAGCACAGTGTCATGATCTTTTCCAATGATGTCTTTATACAGTTCAGGTCTTCTCGCATTTAAATACCTTGTTCCTCCTGCTTTTGCTATATTAGCATGTATTAATTCTGCAGATACATAGGCGTCGTCAAATGTTCTGCATTCTGCCATAATATCCCCAAAGGGGTCTATAATCATGGAACAGCCATTTTTTAATTGATCATCATCCATTCCAATAGGATTAGAGAAAATCACATATACGGCATTATCATATGCCCTTGATGGCAGCCATTTCATTAGCCATGCCCTGCCTTTTAAACTATCAAACTCGTTTATAAGGGTAATGGGGTCATTATGTCTATTAAGCCATAATGCAGGATCAACAAAACCAGCACCTGGTCTAGTGGAAGGCGTGCACATGGTTACATGCGGCATAAATATAATTTCTGCACCTAATAATTTTGTAGCCCTTACATTTTCAAAAATATTATTGTCATAGCATATAAGTATGCTGCATTTCCATCCTTTTAAATCAAAAATGCAATATTCATTTCCAGCACTTATATATTTATTAATAAAGGGACTTAATTTTCTATATTTTGCAATAAGTCCATTTTCATCCACACATACATAGGCTTTGTATATTTTATCCTCTTTATCTTTTTCAAATAAGCCTGCTAATAAAATAATTTTATATTTTTTTGCAATGCTAATTAATGCTTGAACAGATGCTCCATTAGGAATAAATTCTGCTACTGCTAAAAATTCCTCTTTATTTAATTTGGAAGCGAAAGTATAGCCAGTAATAGAGCATTCATGAAAGGAGAGCACTTCAATGCCTTCTAAAGACGCTTTTCTAGCTAGTTCATCTATCACCGAGAGGTTGTAAGCTTTATCGCCACTTTTATTTTCAAATTGAGCGGTGGCTATTCTGATTGGGTTCATGGTTATAGTTTATTTTTATACTATTTCTAATATTCGTTCAGCATCAATCTTTAATACTTTGTGAATTCCTTTTAAAAAAGAAATATCTGCTTTTCGTTTTCCTGTAAGTATTTCTGAGACTTTAGATTTAGCCAAGCCCATCTCTTCTGCTAATCTAGCCTGAGTCATTTTGTGCTCGAATAATTTAAGCTCAACTAGTTCAGAAATAGTTTCGGGTTCTTTAAATGGCTTTAGTCCTAAAATATTTTCTTCAAATAATTCTGCAGCCATTGCCATTTTAGATAATTTTGACGATTCTATTTTAGTAAGCTTGCCTTCTCCTTTATTCATCAAATTATATATCTCTACCATCATTTCATGGTATTCTTTTTTTGATTTTATTTCTATTTTCATTTTATAATTTTTTATATTCAATTTTAGATGCTTCTATTTTATTATAATTTTCATGTGTTCCAATAAATAATATAAACAGGGTTCTTGTTTCAAATATGATCAAAGCGATTAATCGATATTTTTTTCCTTTGATATTAAATACATATCTTTCGTTCCCAACTGCATCTATTGAATTAAAACTGTTTTTCAATTCATGAAAATTACTCCAATTCCCATTTTTAACTTTTAGATACCAGTTTAATAAAGCCTCTTTACTTTCTGGATATACTTCGCCATACTTATTAAGTATGGACTTAGAGATTATTACCATTGCGCACTATTTACAAAATTAGAATATTATTCTGAATATTAGATTATTATTCTAATATTAGAATTTGTTACTTTTTCAATATTAGCTGTTTTATGGATGGAGAATTAGCGTATTTATACTTGATTGCTGGGATTGTCGGCTTCATTTCACTCCGCCGACATCCCTAAATGGCGTCCTTACCCAAAGCTTTTCAACGAACCGCTTCGCGTTTCCTTGCCTTTTTTTTGCTTATCCGCTCAATCAAGCAAGCTTGTTTCGCGTCTGCGCAACAAAAAAGCCTGTCACTTTCGTGACAAGCTTTGTGAACTGGCTGGGGCCGACCTCTTAAAACTAAGGCTGCGATTATCACTGTATTAGACTGATAATCAAGATTGTCAACCCAAAGACGAGCCACCCCAATAAATTTGTTTAATTATTTTGAATAATATATTAAACAAATATATTTTCTTCAAATAAATTATTACAAAATAAATAGGAGGGGAGGCAACATTTTGACAATGTTATTTTATTAAATTTTTTTATAATATTTTATGATACCTTTAATTGTATTTTATTTTTCACACCCTCCCCGGTATTAACAATATGGTTGAAATTTTATATTTAGGTAGTATTTTTTGTGCATTATTGACATTATATATTATTTTGTTCAAGGAGAATGTATATAAATCCTATACCAATTATTTATTGTCATTTTATTTTATATTTTACATTGTATGTATTGTATTATATCTATTAGTATTTACTGGATTAATTAATAAAGTACCCTACTTACATAAAGTATTTGGCCCATTAAATTATTTGATTCCAGCTTTGTCCTACTTATATGTTAGAGCTTTATTATTTAATGAGAAAAGGTTTACATACAAAGACTTGCCTCATCTAGTTCCTGCTATAATTGCATTTATTTCTTACATACCATATTATATACTACCCATTGCTGAAAAAGCTATTATTGTAAAGTCTATAGTTAATGATATGAGTATGGCTGATAAGTATAACTTTGGGCTTATTCCAGAAAAATTATTTTTTATATTTATTCCAATACAAACAATATTTTATGTAATTCTGCAGTGGCGATTATTATTTCAATATAAAAAAAGTAATAAACAAATTGAAGTTCAAAATCAACTTGATATTGTAATTAAATGGATTAAAATATTTAATACTTCTTCTTCGCTTTTTGTTATAGGATATTTTATTTTAATTGCACTTGTTTTAAAGATTCCAAATTCTTTGTATACTACAACTGGATTGATTATTCCTGGATTATGCTTGTCCATTAGCTTTTTTATTATAAGTTCCTATTTATTAATTAATCCATATGTATTATCGGGACTCCCTTTTATTAAGTACAAGGAAATTGAATCTAATCAATTAGAGAATGAAAAAAGTGAAGTGCTATTTATAGAAACTGATTATTCTAATGAAATTAAGTTGATTGACGACTATTTTATCCAAAAGCAGTCATTTCTTAAACAAGACTTAAACATAAGCATAGTGGCGGTTGAATTAAATATCCCAGTTCGTGAACTCTCTTATATTATAAATAATTATTATACTACAAAGTTCAATGACTTTGTAAATAAGTATAGAGTTGATTATATTTTGAAAAAGGTAGGCATGTCTCATCTTGACATATACACTTTGGAATCACTTTCTAAAGAGGCGGGTTTCTCGCATAAGAGCTCATTTTATAGAGCCTTTAAGAAAATTCACAATGTTTCTCCTTCAGAATATCTAGAGAATTAATCCTTAATTAATTGATTTACACAGCATATAACTAGGTTATAACCTAGTTTTTAGTCTCAATTACACTACTTGCGACTTCTTTAAGTGACTTTAAGTTCAAAGTAGTCTCCTACATCTATATTTTCATGCTTGTTATTCCTGGGGGGGAATTACATATTACAATAAATGGTTGATTCATTTCAACCATTTATGTAATATAATCTACTCAATATATTGGTTATAATTTTAATATGAATAGAC
>Ga0209596_1003979_pt1 | contig 11396 bp, 9 predicted proteins | sample M_130807_MF_Meta_FD_187314 | JGI IMG/M metagenome (GOLD analysis project Ga0209596, IMG submission 187314) | Freshwater microbial communities from Lake Montjoie, Canada to study carbon cycling - M_130807_MF_MetaG (SPAdes) (version 2) | ecosystem: Environmental > Aquatic > Freshwater > Lake...
ATATTCGGGATACCAATTGCACTTACTTGCTTTTTGTTTTAATTGTTCTTTTTTATCAAGAATTTTAATAAACCATTGTGGCTTACTAATAATTTCAATCGGCACGCCTGAACGCTCGGCGCACTTTACGGGACGAGTGATTTTTTGTGATTTAAGAGAGTTTTTTATCTCCCCACCAAAATCGCTTGGCGATTTTGACTCCTCCTCAAGGGGGGAGTTGAAGACCGAAGAGTTCGATAATAATTCGACAATTATTTTTTTAGCTTCTTTGATTTTTTGATTAGAGATTTTTTGATAATTTTCTATGAAAGATTTTGGATCTAAAATCATTTCTTTTTCAATCAAAAAAAGGGCATTTGCTGGACAAATAATTGCATAATTTTCAAACATTTTTTTATGTTTTTCATCATCTTCAACATTAATTAAATTCTTTATCGTTCCATCATCATTGATTATTTCTCTTAATGCCAAATCATATTTTCGCCACCATTTTAAATCAGTCTCATCACCGAAAGTGCAACACATTACAACTCCGGTGCCCTTATCGAGTTGCACGGAATTATCGGCGATGATTTTCACTTTGACGCCAAAAATTGGCGTAATGGCGAAAGAACCGGTCGCGCCCTCGCCTTCTTGGTTCAAAGGCTTTTGGATCAAATTTTTATAGCGTTCATCTGCGCCGTTAATCATCACTGCAACGCAAGCAGGCAGAAGCTCTGGGCGCGTTGTCATAATTTCTAACGGCTCACTTTTGCCATCAATTGCAAAATTAATATAAAACATTTCGCCTTCGACTTCTTTATCGATAATATCGGCTTGAGCTAGAGCCGTGCGGTCAGAAATGTCCCAAAAAACTGGCTGATTTTGTTTTTCGACCAAACCTTTATCGAATAAATCGACAAAAGAAGCTTGTGAAATTTTTTGCGATTCGGGTGAAATTGTTTGATATTTTTGTTCCCAATCGACCGATAAAGCAATTTCGTTAAATAAAATTTCAAATTCTTTTTCGGCTTCGTCAACTACTTCGCGACATTTGGTAACAAAAGAACCGCGACCATTTTCATTTTCGTAAATTCCGGCTTTTTTGCCAATAATTTTTTCAACCAAGCGCTCAGTCGGTAAACCATTATCATCAAAACCCATCGGATAAAAAACATCTTTGCCACTCATGCGGTTGTAGCGTGCAACGAAATCAGCTTGAGTGTAAGAAAAAACATGACCCATATGCAAAAGCCCTGAAACCGTAGGTGGCGGAGTGTCGATTACGAAAGTTTGATTTTTTGGCAAATCATTTTGCCATTGATAAATTTTATGTTTATGCCATTCATTGCGCCATTTATTTTCAATGATTTTGGCATCATATTTATCGGGTAATTTTGACATTATTCAAGCTCGATTAACTTAGTTTTGTAACGGTTCATGCCGTAGAAATACATTTTATTTTCAATAATAATTGGCACATGCAAAACTTTTTTATTTAATGAAAAAGTATTTTCAATTTTGCCATCGAATGGTGAAATAATAAATAACTCACCATCTTCGCGCGAAGCAATTAATTTATCTCCCGCCATAATAATGCCAATATAATTAAATTTGGTAGCAATTTTTTTAGGATTTTTAAAATCTGGCAATTGAACAATCCATTTTATTCCGCCAGTTTTTTTGGAAACCGCCAATAATTTATTGTCACTATTAATTACATATAAAAAGTCTCCCGCCAACCAAAAATCAACGACCGAAGCGATAGATTTTTTCCAAATATCTTCACCGGTTTTTAATGAAATTGCCTTCATCAAGCCACCATTGCCAATGGCGTAAACCACATCATTTTTAACCAATGGCGTGGCGTCAATATCGTTAAGAAAAAAATCAGAATTATAGGCTTTATTTGAATTTAAATCTTGCGTCCATAAGCTTTCGCCAGTTTTTTTATTGATTGCATAAATTTCGCCCGAAGAATATGAGGCAATTAAAAAATCGTTATAAACCAAGGGCTGAGCGCTTCCAAAGATTGCCAAAGCTTTTGAAATTCCGTAATGAATCCATTTAATTTCACCGCTTTTAGCATTTAGTGCAAAAGTTTTATTATCGCTCGAGGAAATATAAACTGCTTCACCATCGCAAATTGGTGTTGAATTAAAAATTACTGATAAATCTTTTTGCCATAAGAGCTCGCCATCATTTTGATTTATAGCCTTAACTTGATTGACTCCAGCCACTGCGAATAATTTATCATCACAAGCCCCTAAATGCGCAACTTTATAATTTTTAAGCCATAATTTCTCAAAAATTCTTTTATGCCACAATAATTTTTTTGATTTGAGATCAAAAGCACTTACATCTCCCGAGCTATCAATATTAAATATTTTTTGATTTAAAATTATTGGCGAATAAACAAAACTTTTGGCAAAATCTTCATAATAAAAAATGTTTTTATACCAAGTGCGCCTAAGGTTTATTTCATTTCTTTTATTAAAATAACCACCACTTTCTTGATAAGAAAAATCCTTAGAAATATTTTCAATTTGTTGATTAGTTTTACTTGAGGAGCCAAGCCAATTTTGATTTATTTGCGCTTTTGGCAATTGAATAGAAATATTTTTTAAAGATTCATCAATCTTTATATCGCTTACATAATCAACGGCCGGAACCGCTTTAGTTTTATCGTATTTTTTTTCAGAACTACAATTTGCTAAGATTAATAAAGATAATATAAATAATAATTTCTTGTCGAAAATATTAAAAATATTTATTAATTCCAAAAAATTCTTTTTCTTAATAACGAAAAGTATTTTTCTAAAAAAATTTGAGTTTTTTGGTGACATAATTTTTTAAAAATTAGGCTATGAATTTTTTGGTTCGTAGCCCTTTTGAATAACCATTTTCATAGAGTCTGAAGCACGATTTTTAAGATTTTCTTTCACATCAGGATTTTTTGCAATCATCTCAAAAATTTGATAGGCTTTTTCAAGATTATTTTTATTCATCTCCAAATGACCTCTTTGTTCTGCAATGTAATAACGCAAAATTTTTGAGCTATTTTCAATTGCTAGAATTTTTTCAGATAAATCACTTTTATTGATTGACTCTTCATCATTCATCAAAGTTCTAACCATCAATAAACCCGCCAATTCTTTGATATAACTATCGCAAAAACTACATTTATTTACTTCAGAATAAACATTGATTGCTTCGTTTTTTTTGCCCTCTTCCAGCAAAATTACTGCATAACGCAATGATGCCAAAGACTTTACGCCACTAGGTGCCGAAGCTGAATCGTAAATTTTTTTAAGATTTTGTTTAGCTTTTTCAATATCACCAACTTGTTGATCAATCATTGATTGATGTAATATTTCAGAATATTTTTCTTGCTGTGATTTTTTATTAATCTTGAATGCGGTAAAAGCTATTGAAGAAGAAATCGCAACTGATAAAATTATTAATAAAACTTTTTTATTTTTTCTAAAAATTTTAGCGATGTTTTCGCTTCTAACTTCTGAATTTGCTTGCCTTAAAATATGTTTAATGTCGCTAGACATGATACTCCTTAATGAAAAATTAATTTTTTAAAACCAACCTTAGACAACAATCTAAGGTGTTTTGTAACAAATACGCGATTGTCATCGGCCCAACTCCACCCGGAACTGGCGTAATGGCCGAAACAACTTTCTTAACCCCTTCAAAATCAACATCTCCAACAATTTTATTTTTACCGTTTTCACCACTAACTCTGTTAATACCGATATCGATAATAACCGCATCATTTTTTACCATATCCGCAGTAATTAAATTCGGAACTCCGGCACCAGAAAATATGACATCAGATTGTAAACATTCTGACTTTAAATCTTTAGTGCTTCGATTAGCCACCGTCACCGTGCAACTCTCAAGCATCAATAGACGCGTGAGAGGTCTGCCTACAATGTTGGAAGAGCCTATTACCAAAGTTTTTAATCCCGCCAAATTATTACCTTTGACGAATTTTAAAAGATGAATACAGCCCATTGGAGTGCATGGAATCATGGCTTTATCAACCCCCTCAACTTCACCGATTGAGAGCTTTCCAACATTCACAACATTAAAGCCATCAACATCTTTTTTATAATTAATTTTGTGAATAACTTTTTTAGCATCGATATGTTTCGGCAAAGGCAATTGCACCAATATTCCGTGAACATTTTTATCATTATTTAATTCTTCAATTTTCGAAATCAAATCAACTTCAGATATATCTTGCGAAAGTTTAAATTGAATTGAATTCATGCCCACTGAATGTGCAGATTTTTCTTTATTACCAACATAAATTTCGCTAGCTGGATCATTGCCAACCATAATAACTGCAAGGGTTGGCGTTATATTAAATTTTTTCTTAATATCATCAACGCGATGCGTAATATTTATGTGCATTGATAGTGCTATTTCTTTGCCGTTAATAATTTGTGCTGACATTAAAAAAAAGTTTGAAATTCATTTATATTTTTAAAAAAATAATAGGCATTATGATTTTATTTTTTTAAATTAAATCAAGTACTAATTTATTTTTTTTTAAAAAAATAAAAAATAGTTATGATTCTATATTTATTTCGCTCAAGAAAGCGTGATCCAAACTGTCTTTGGAGTGCTTTTTCTTCAAGCCAAGTGGGGTTCCGACATAACGGATTTTTGAATTATGCAAAACTGCAATATTATCACAAATTTCATCCATATCCGATAAAATATGCGAACTAAAGAAAATTGTTTTGCCTTTATTTTTATAAGCAATTAATTCTCTTTTTAGAAAAATTCTGGCTTGCGGATCAAGTCCTGACATGGGCTCATCGAGAATAACCAAATCAGCATTTGACAAAAAAACTGCCATTAAGCCAAGTTTTTGCGTCATACCTTTGGAATATTTGCTGATTTTTTGCGATAAAACTTCGTAATTAAGTTCGAGATTTTTACAAATTTCGTAAGCTTCAATTTCGTTGAATTTAATTTTATAAAAACCAAGCACAAAATTTAGAAAATCAAGCCCAGTTTGATGAACTGATGGCTGAAATTTTTCGGGCAAATAGCAAACTTTTTTACGCGCTTCAGGCAAAACTCTCGAAACTCCATAAATTTCGACCTCGCCCTTATCTTGATCGAGTAGATCTAAAATTATTTTTATTAAAGTGGTTTTTCCTTGACCATTCAAGCCAATAAAACCAAAAATTTCATTGCTCTTGACTTCAAAATTTATGTCATCGAGAACCGCTTTAGAAAAGCTTTTAGAAATTTGTGAAATTTTTAATGGAAGCATTTTAAAAAAATTATTTAATCATATTATTTATTGCAAAAAGAGCGATAGTGTAGCCATGCGCTCCAAGACCAGAAATCACTCCATCGACCACAGGACTTATAAAAGAATGTTTACGAAAATCTTCTCTTTTATAAATATTGGAAATGTGTAATTCAATTTTTGGACCAGTGAAAATTTCCAAAGCATCACGAATCGCAACCGAACTGTGAGTAAAAGCCCCGCCATTAATAATAATTCCATTAAAATGTTCAATTGCGCTTTGAATGGCATCGATAATTTCGCCTTCGTGATTAGTTTGAACAAAATTAACTTCAACCTCAATTTGCTTGGCAACTTCTTGACAATCCGAAGCAATTTTATCAAGTTTTAAATCACCGTAGATTTCTTTTTTTCTAAGGTGTAAGAGGTTTAAATTTGGACCATTGATAATCAAAATTCTTTTCATAATTTATTTATTTTTTGCTTGATTAGAAATTTTTACGAAATAAAAAATTGTAACTGGAATCGAGAAGAAATATATGATTCCGATTATTGATAGAGTAAGCCAAGGACGCACAATTAAACCAAAAATAATTGAGCCCAAAATTAATGAAGTTAAATAAAAATTGTTATTTTTAATCGGAATTTTTTTGATTGAAATCGTTGGCACACGGCTTGCCATCATGATTGCCAATGTTAATAAAAAGCAAATAACTAAAATTTGATTACAATAAAAACCTTCTTCAAATTCATAAAATAAAACCATTGGAAGCATGGCAAGAGCTGCTCCAACTGGCGAGGGAATGCCTTTGAAAAAATATTTCTCTAAAATTGGATTGGTTTTATTGTCTTTTAGATCAACATTAAAGCGCGCCAAACGAATCGAAGCACAAACCGCAAACATCAAAACCATCGCCCAATCAAATCCCAAAATATCGCCATAAGAATTTACCCAAAAATATACAATAAATCCCGGAGCAACGCCAAAATTAACGAAGTCAACCAACGAATCAAGTTGCGCTCCAAAATCATTTGAGGCATTAAAAAATCGTGCCAAACGGCCATCAATTCCATCTAAAAATCCAGCGAATAATAGCAATGAAGTTGCCATCAAATAATCTCCAACCATTGAAAATCTAATGGCGGTTAAAGTAATGCAGAGACTTGCCAGCGTAACAATATTTGGCAATAATCGAAACACAGGCAGAATTCCTTTTTTAGAATTACGAATTTTATAAATTATTGAAGAAGACATTTTTTTTGAAAAAAAATTAATTAATCTTTGCTTTAAAAACAATCATTATTTAGTCTTGCTTTAAAAATAAAATAAGCAATTTAAAAAATGTATTTGTAATAAAATAATTCTCAACTTTGCTTTAAATGATTAAATTAAAATTCTAAATAAAATGAGCAATAAAAATCTCGCAAATGCTTTGCGTTTTTTAGCAATTGATGCAGTTGAAAAAGCTAATTCTGGTCACCCCGGCATGCCTATGGGAATGGCCGATGTTGCTTCGGTTTTATTCAACGAATTTTTAAAATTTAATCCAAAAAATCCTCACTGGCACGATCGCGATCGCTTCATTTTATCCGCTGGTCATGGCTCGATGTTATTATATGGCGCTCTTTATTTAAGTGGTTACGAAGATATAAAAATTGAAGATATAAAAAATTTCCGCCAACTTCATTCTAAATGCGCTGGCCACCCTGAATATGGCGAACTTGCTGGCATCGAAACTACGACTGGTCCTCTTGGTCAAGGCGTTGCAAATGCTGTCGGTATGGCACTTTCAGAAAAAATGTTGCAAGCGCGTTTTGGCAAAAAAATCTTCGATCACAAAATTTATGCTTTAATCGGCGATGGTTGTTTAATGGAAGGTATTTCCCAAGAGGCTCTTGCTTTTGCTGGGCATTTAAATCTCGATAATTTAATTTTATTATGGGACGATAATTCAATTTCAATCGATGGTAAAACCTCGATTTCAACTTCAGAAAATATGTCTTTGCGTTTTGAAGCTCTTGGCTTTAGCGTAATTTCAATTGACGGTCATAATTTTGACCAAATTCGCCAAGCTTTTATCCAAGCGCAAAATTCAACCAAGCCAGTTTTAATTGCTTGCAAAACCACCATCGGCTTTGGATCTCCTTCAAAAGCGGGTAGCGAAAAATGTCACGGCTCACCTCTTGGCACAGATGAAATTCAAAAAACTCGTGAAAATTTACAATGGAATTTTGCTCCATTTGAAATTCCAAATGACATTTTAGAAACTTGGCGCAAATCTTCAAATCGTTGCCTCGAAAGCTATAAAATTTCATTAGAAAATTTGCAAAAACTTGACGAAAATTCTCGTGAATTATTTGCACAAATTTTAGAAAAAAAATTACCCTCAAATTTTTCGCAAAAAATTGCCGAATTTAAAACCAAAATTAGCAACGAAAAAACCACTCAAGCTTCACGCAAATCTTCGCAACAAGTTTTAGAATTTTTAACCAATAATTTACCTTCTTTAATTGGTGGCTCGGCTGATTTAACCGAATCGGTTTTAACTAAAACTTCCGCTACAAAATCAATTTCTAAAGATGATTTTAGCGGTCGCTATATTCATTACGGAGTGCGCGAACACGCCATGGGCGCTATTATGAACGGCTTGGCTCTTCACGGTAATTTTATTCCTTACGGCGGAACTTTTTTAGTTTTTTCAGATTATTTAAAGCCGGCTTTGAGGCTTTCTGCTTTAATGCATCAGCCTATAATTTATGTTTTTACTCATGATTCAATCGGACTTGGCGAAGATGGTCCAACGCATCAACCAATTGAACATTTGGCGATGCTTCGCTCGATTCCAAATCTCAATGTTTTTCGCCCAGCTGACACCGAAGAAACTCTCGCTTGTTACGCCTTGGCTTTACAAAATAATAAAACGCCCTCGGCATTAATTTTATCGCGACAAAATTTAAAATTCGTCACTAAAGATACTCACGATTATGACAAGGGTGCTTATATTGTTTCAGATTGCCAAAACCCTGATGCTGTAATTATCACGACTGGTTCAGAATTACAAATTGCTTTGGATGCCAAAGAAATTTTATCAACAAAAAATATTAATGTTCGCGTTATATCAATGCCGTGCAAAGAAATATTTGACAATCAAGACAAGCCTTATCAAGATAAAATTTTATCGCGCGACTTAAATAAAAAAATTATTTATTGTGCGATTGAAGCTGGCGTTAAGCAAGGCTGGCACGAAATTATCGGCAATGACGGTATTTTTATTGGCATGAAAAGCTTTGGCGCTTCGGCTCCCGCTTCAGATTTATTCAACCATTTTGAAATCAATTCACAAAAAGTTGTTGAAGAAATTCTGGCATTGATTTCTTAAAAAAAAATTATTTAAAAACTGCGAGATTTTTAAATAATTATAACTGAAATAAATCCTCCAAGTGACTATAATCTTTCGTTCGCGATATTTTATTTGGAGTAATCTATGTTTTTTTTACTTTCATAATAACAATCTTCACAAAAATTTGTTAAAAAGGTTTTGATTATTTAAAATTAATATTTAAATATCATTACCAATTATTAATAGATAATCCAAATTTTTTTTAGTTTTTTTTCGAATTTTTAAACCAATCAAATTTATTGCGTGCCTGTTGGACATAGATTAACAGATTACAATTCTAAAAATCCTCGAACCATTTTTCGACAAAAAGGTAATCCGTTTGGTGAATTCAAATACAGGAAAACACATGAAGGTGTTGTCGGCAAAGATAAACCCAAACCTACGCGCAAACCAGTTTCACAACTTGACTCAAAAAAACCAACAGATCCTTTTGGAAGATTAACGATGACCGCTTTGGATGGTATGGATGGTATTTTTAATTATTTATTTTATAATAACACGAACATAAAAGAAGAAAAAACCTCTGAGGATACAAAAACTATAAATAAATGTGACAAACCAATATACCAGTCCAAAATTTCATCAACTAAAAATACTAATAACCAATCAGAGGCGTCAAATGAAACACCAAGTTTTTCGCCAGAAAATCCAAGTTTAGCATCTTTTTTAAGTTCAATTTTTTGTTGCTCTCTAGGAAGAAAATAAATTTACTTCAAATTCTTCAGATAACACAAGAAATTGGGGTAAAAGTTAGTTTAACTTCAACCGCGATAATCTTGCAAATTTCAAAAAAATTATGTGTAGAAAAATTAATTAATAAAATAGGCATAAATGACAAATATTTTAAAAAAATCATTAAAACATAATTAACTCTTGAATTAAAAATTAATATTCAGATATTATAATCTAAAATCTGAAATAGAATTTTTTATTAATAAATTATTTAAATATTTATGAGGAATTGGCTTGCATCTCTTTTTGTAAAACCTACAACAGCAGAAACAGCAACAACAACAGGAGAAAAAGGACCAACTACAGATGCGCCACCCTCAGTTATAGAAAAAAAAGTGACTAGTGCACCCAAAAAAACAAGTGCGACTTCTATTGAATCTCAAGAAACAGTCAAAATAAATACTCCAAATGCATCGTCCGCCCAAGGAAATCAAGCTGCTCCCGCAGCTTTAAGCATGATAACCACTACTTTAAGCGGTTGGTTTGGCAGGTTATATTCAACAGCTATACCTACAGAAGTTGTTAAAGCTTCTGAGCCTGATGCAGAGGGGGGAAAAACAGCTGGTAATAAATCTAATCTAGAAACTCCTACTGTGGAGAGAAAAAGAGGAGCAGAAAAAGATGCTTCTAGTGCAGAAGGTCCTGAAACAAAAAAAGCTAAACCCGAAAAATCACCTGAAGAAAAAGAGGCGGAGGCGATGAAATCATTAATAAAAAGAGAAGTAATGGATAAAATGGTCCAACTAGACTACAACAATATTACACCTCAAGAGGTACAAAATCAAGAGCGAGTATTAAAAGATAAAGTAACGCCGGATTTTCAAAATAAACTTAAAACCAAAGATCCTGATTTTATGCTACGCCTAAAAACAAAAATAGAAGAATTAGCAGAACTAGAACAAAGACAGTCAAGAGCTGGAGTTTTTGATAGAGGGGAGAAAACTTTTGGTCAAAAAGTTCTTGAAGCAAAAAGAGCTAAACCCCAAAAGCAAATAGAACCAACAGAATTACAACAAAAAAGATTAGAAGCGCAAGCTAAAACTGTTGCAAGAGGGGGGGGAGAAAATCCTAAAAAAGTTCTTGGAGAAGAAAGAGCTCCAACCCCCCAAAAATATGCTGAATTGAGAATGAATAGGAAACAAGATACTGAATCAGTCATAACAATGGATGAACAGGAGCTTCATCAATATAAAATAAGTAATAAAGCAAGACTTAGACGCGCAATTACTGAGAAATCAGAAGAATCTGCAAGATATCATACAGACTCACAACAACAAAAACAGCAAAGAGCAACAAGTCGCTTGAAATCAGAAAATTTAAGTAAGAAGGCTTCTACATCTGCTGAGGCTTTATTAGAAAAAAGGGGTCAAAATCGAAAAGAATCCCCTCCTTCTATAGGACTCGATGATGCGGGCAAACGTTACATGCTAGACGATGGACCTCTTAAAACTATAATTGAAAAAAGTAAGGCTAATGATTTGGAAAGAAAAAAAACAAGCGGAGCTATTGTGAATCATCCAGGCGGTCACGGTTACCGTAGAAGTACAAGTGTCCTAATGGACAAACTTGTTGCGAATTCAAAACCGCCAGGAAGAGGCCATTAAGTAAACATAATATAAAAAATTCAAAAATTATATTAATATAAAATCCTCAAGAAACTTTTTCAAACTCTCCTCATTTCAACTTTTTACATAATCTTAAAAGCTTCAGGCTATAGCCCCCCCCTTGAGGGCTCTTCGCGTTAAAAAAATAGCCTAAACGGCTATTTTTAGCGAAGAGCAGGCTCCGGGGATTTAACGGTAGTTAAATTCGCGGAGCCGTGGGGGGTCAAAAAAGTTTAGATAATCAAAGGTTTTGAACCGAAGTAAAAATTTCTAAAAAATAACTTTTTAATAAAAAACAATTTCTTGATTTTGTTTTTAACCTAAAAAATTGTCTTTTGTGTAAAGTATTTTTGCTTGCAAACGCTTCATCTTTTTTTCAAAAAAGATTCGCGCCTGGGA
>Ga0209596_1003980_pt1 | contig 11395 bp, 18 predicted proteins | sample M_130807_MF_Meta_FD_187314 | JGI IMG/M metagenome (GOLD analysis project Ga0209596, IMG submission 187314) | Freshwater microbial communities from Lake Montjoie, Canada to study carbon cycling - M_130807_MF_MetaG (SPAdes) (version 2) | ecosystem: Environmental > Aquatic > Freshwater > Lake...
AGACCGCATCGCAAAGCTTCTTGAATCTTGGGGCAGTGCTCGACGCAATCGTGGAACTGCATTTCTTAACGCAGATGTCACTCTTGAAACTCTTGGCTTTGATCCAGAGAAGCTGCAACTGAATCAAGCTAGATCTTACGTCGCAACGGAATTAGCAAGAGCTTGTGGCATTCCGGCTTATTACGTCGATGCAGAATCAGGATCTAGCATGACCTATTCCAACGCAACTTTGGCGCGTCAATCTTTGCTTGACTTTTCGCTGAGATCCATAATGACCAGCATTGAAGAGCGTCTATCAATGACAGGCATGGCAAATGATTTTGTGCCAGCATCACAAGAAGTCAAGTTTGATTTAGATGATTACTTGCGCGGATCAGCCAAAGAGCGCGCAGATGTCTACAAGATTCTCTACGACATCGGGGCTTTGACCTCCGATGAAATCCGACTAGAAGAGGAAATGATCCGATGAAAGAAACAAAGCCAACTCCAATCAATCTTGACTTTTCAATAAAAGTCACGGCAACAGACTTTCCTAAGCGCGAAATCTCTGGGCGCATTGTCACCTGGAATGAAGAAGGCGCAACATCAGCCGGCTCAACAATGTTTCAACCTGGCTCTATAACTTTTGGTAATACAACTAAATTATTACTTGAACATCGTCGCGAATCTCCAATCGGATTCTTAAAATCTTACAAAGTCACCGATTCAGGTATTGATGCCACGTTTTCTATTGGCAATACGACCGCAGGATCTGACAGTCTGGTCGAGGCATCTTCCGGATTACGCGACGGATTCAGCGTGGGCGTAATTGCTGAGAAATATAAAAATGTTGATGGTGTTCTTGTCGTGAGTGCAAGTTCTCTTAAAGAAGTCTCACTTGTCACAGATCCGGCGATAGCTAGTGCAAAAGTCAGCATCGCGGCCAACCTAGAAGATAATTCTACATCGCAGCTTGAAAAGGTTGCAGAAGTAGAGAAAGAAAATCCAACTACTGAAGGAGAAACGCAAGTGGAAGAAAATACAACCGTTCCAGAAGCATCAGCCGAAACGGTTGAGGCTTCCCAAGCTGTGAATGCAACGGCTCCGCGTCCGCTTTATTACGCAAAGCCACGTTCACCAATTAACTCACACGCAACATATTTAGAGCACACAATTCGTGCAAGCATTCGTCCGAACTCAGATTCAGCTCTTTGGGTTCGTGCAGCCGATGATTCAATGGCAACTGAAGTCGGATTCAATCCAACACGTCAGCTTACCGATGTAATCAATGGGCTAACTAATTACACAAGAAGCAACATCGATGCCATTCGTACATTCGCGCTTCCTGATGCTGGCATGAGCTTTGAGATTCCTAAGATCACAGCCGTTCCAACAGTGGCAGCAACAGCCGAAGAAGCTGCACCATCTGAGACAGCTACAACAGCTTCATATATTACTGGAACAGTGAGCAAGTACGCTGGGCAAAATACTCTCAGTGTTGAGCTCATAGATAGAAGTAGCCCCGCATTCTTCGAAGAGCTCCTTCGTTTAATGGCCGGAGCTTATGCAAAGGCAACAGACACAGCAGTAAACGCTGGTCTAATCACAGCTGCAACACTTGATGCCACAACAGTGGCAACATATCCAACAGCTTCAGAGCTTCTTGGATTCGTTTCACGCGGCGCGGCTTCTGTTTATTCAGGCACTCAGGGCTTTGCAAAGAACATCATCGCAAACACTTCACAGTGGTCAAATTTAATGACACTAAACGTCTCTGGAGCTCCGCTTTACAACGTAGCAGCCGGACAGACAAATACAACTGGCGGCGTTGTGAATCCAGGATCTGTTCGCGGTGTAGTCGCTGGCTTGGATCTCTACGTTACAGCTAACACAGCATCACTTACTGACACAGATGGATCAATGCTTATCGTCAATCCAGATGCATTCGGCTGGTATGAAAGCCCAACGCTTCGCTTGACTTCTAACCAGATCCAAACGGGTCAAGTGGAGGTTATGTATTATGGTTACGGAAGTTTCGTAAGCAAAGTGGGCGCGGGCGCATTCAAAATAAATAAGGCATAGTCACACAATAATCATGGGCTAGGTGCGCTCCCGTATCTAGCCCAGCAGAGTACGAAAGGAAGAAGAGATGGCATCACCGCAGATCGTCACGGCCGCGCAACTGCGAACCGTTCTTGGCGTCTCTTCTTCCTTGTATTCTGATGCTTATCTTGAAGGAATTATCGTCAGTGCGGAACAAGTAATTCTTCCGCTTCTTACAGCTAATCAAGCCGCTATTGCGGAAGTTTATTTGACTTCCAATGTCGCTTATTATGTAACTCAACGTCCACACTATTTTGTGGCTGGTCAGAGCGTTGTGGTTACTGGCGTTGTTCCGTCAGCAGCTTTCAATGGCACAATCACAATCACGGATTCAATTACTGACCCATACATTTTCTCCGCCGCCAAAACAAATGCAGACATTACAATTCGCGGCGTGATTCCGGCTGGCATGGCTTACTTATCCGGAGCCAACGCCGGCACTCTTTACGCATCAACCGAAGCTGTTGAGCAGGCAATTCTTATCGTAAGTGTTGAGATTTTTCAAAGCGTAGTCGCTCCAGGCGGACAAATTGAAGGCGTGGATTTTCAGCCATCGCCATACAAAATGGGAAGATCCTTGATGAATCGCGTCATTGGATTGATTAGCCCATACATTGACGTTGAGACTATGGCGATGTAATGCCTACACCGACATCAATCGCGACCGATGTTCGCGGCACTCTTGCCACAGCTCTAGCTGGCGTCGTTGCTTCCGTATATTCGTCTCCACCAGAGGCGGTCATTCCACCAGCTTGTGTAATTGTTCCGGATTCGCCCTATTTGGAAACGACAACAATCGGCAAATCTGCGGTGCGCGTGAAGATCAATTTCGTCGTCACTGCGGCCGTTGCCTATAACAATACGGCCGGCGCACTGGACAATCTTGAGCAACTAATAATCAGCATCATCGCAGCGATGCCTGGAGGATACGAAGTCGGAGACGTGCAACGTCCGACAATTCAACAGGTCGGCTCGACCAACCTACTAGTGGCGGATCTCGCGGTCAGCACTTACTACACACAACAGACAATCTAAGGAGATAGACAAATGCCAACAACTATCGTCACCGGTCGCGACATAACGTTCACGCTTGCGACAGTAAACTACGACGCGCAGACAACCGCCGTCACACTGGTCAATGCACCAGTAATTACGACTTACCAAACACTCGATGGCAAGGCTTACAAGCACATTGATGATCAATGGACACTTAACATTGAGCTTCTTTCAGACTGGGGCGCAACTTCATCACTCTTTGAAGCGATGTGGACTGCGTTCACTTCAGCTCCTAACACTGCACTTGCATTCACACTTGTATCAGCTACTGGTGCATCATTCGCTGGCAACGTCTTTCCAGTGGCTCCGACTGCTGGCGGCGCAGCTCCAGATGCACAGACAGATTCTTGGGCGATGCTTTGTTCTACAACACCAGTCTTAACAATTACCTGATCCAATTAGAAACGGGAGCACAAAATGAGACTACCAATCACCATCGAATACACCTCCGGCGAGTTCGGCACTTACACAGCTCAGCCGCCAGAGTGGGCTAAATGGGAACAAAAAACAGGCAGCACAATCTCGCAAGCGCAGGAGAAGATTGGAATCTCTGATCTTCTCTTCCTTGCGTGGAATGCAATGAAACGTGAAGCCGGTGGCAAGCCAATTAAAGGTTATGAAGTCTGGTGTGAGACAGTGGCCGATGTGACAGTCGGTGACGTTCTCCCAAAAGTTACGCCGCCGGAAGCGTAAATCGGATCCTTGTGGAGTTAGCAATAGCCACAGGCATTCCGATGAGCGAATGGACGACGGCGGAGCAGATCTACACAGCTTTCGAGATACTGGAGAAACAGAATGAGCGACAACGTTGAGATTGCTTACAACAAGCAAGATCTTCGCGCCATTACTTCGGCTTTTAAGGCGATGGATTCAGAGGCAACTGATGCAGCTAAAAGAGAATCATCGGCACTGGCAGAATTTGCTCAAGGCAAGATTCAACAGAAAGCCGTCTCCAGAGGTAAAGCAGCCGACAGGATTGCCAGTGGCTCCCGTGTATCTAAGTCGTCCAAGATTGGCGAATTGTCTTTTGGTTTCGTAAGTCAGAAATTCTCTGGCGGTGCAACAACAAAGGATCTCTGGGGCGGTACGGAGTTCGGATCAAATAAATTCAAGCAGTTTCCCATCTGGTCAGGCACAACCGGACGCGGATCAACTGGTTGGTTTATTTATCCGACACTTCGTGAAATCCAGCCAGAACTCATCGGCAAGTGGGAAAATGCTTTTGACCGAATCTTGAAGGAGTGGTAAATGGCCGGACAATCGCGCACACTCAAACTTTCGATTCTTGCTGATGTAGATCAACTCAAAAAATCGCTGGCTCAGGCCAATGGAGACGTTGATGACTCTTCTTCAAAGATGGGCGAATTTAGCAAGAAGGCCGGACTGGCTTTCGCGGCTGCTGGCGCTGCTGCTGCTGCTTATGCAGTCACGTTGGCAGTCGATGGAGTCAAGGCGGCGATTGAAGATGAAGCAGCACAGGTCAAACTAGCCAACGCTCTTCGAAATGCAACCGGTGCAACAGAAGCACAGATCAAGGCGACCGAAGATCAGATTCTCAAGATGTCTCTGGCAACGGGAGTGAGTGATGAAAAGTTGCGTCCGGCCTTGCAGCGCATCGCGCTCTCCACTGGAGATCTCAGTAAGGCTCAGGATCTTCTTTCCGTTGCACTTGACGTCTCAACATCAACAGGCAAGCCACTCGAAGCCGTGGCTAATGCAATCGGTAAGGCATACGATGGAAATACTGCAGCACTTGGAAAACTAGGAATTGGATTATCTTCTGCTGAATTAAAAACGATGTCATTCACTGACGTCCAGACAAAACTCACGGATCTCTTCGGTGGCGCAGCTGCGGCAAATGCTGAAACATATGCTGGCCGATTAGATCGCTTGAAAGTCACATTCGATGAAGCGAAAGAAACTATCGGATATAAATTGCTTCCAATCATTCAGCAACTAGTGGATTTCATAGTTAATAAGGTTGTTCCGGCGCTTGGTGATTTTGCTGATTTCTTTAAGCCAATCACTGACGCAATCGAAAAGAACAAAGATACATTCTTGACATTCATTGACTTTATTCAAAAATACGTCGTGCCGGTTCTTGTCACAGTCTTGGGCGGAGCCTTTAAGGTTGTTGGCGAAATCGCCGGAGGAATCATTAACGTCATCGGGGCGGTCATCTCTGGCTTGAACGCATTGATCTCTGGAGCCGTCGCTGGAATCAATGCTCTCATTCGCGTGTACAACTCAATTCCATTTTTGCCTAACGTGTCACAGATTTCGGCTCCATCAATTAGCGTTCCAAGCGTGAGCATTCCTAAGAGTCCTTCTGCAACCGTGACAGTGCCAACGATTACAGTGCCGACAGTTTCAGCATCAAGCGGAACAGGATCAACAACAACATCGTCGGCTGGCGTGACTTCTGCCGTTTCAGGAGCTTCCAGCGTAGGCGGAGGATTTACCGATTCACAGAATGCGGCTCGTTTAGCTGCTATGGGCGGAGGTGGCTTTACAGATTCTCAGAACGCCGCGCGGATCAATCTCACAGTCAATGGCGCAATCGACGCCGAGGGCACTGCTCGAACAATCGTCAATGTTCTCAATGATTCATTCTTTCGTGGCACTGGCGGAGCCGGCGCACTCCAGGCAATCTAATGACACAATGGGCTCCAGTCTGGCGCGTCAAAATTGATGGCACTGACATTACCGATTCGGTTCTTGCCAATTTAAGCATCACATCAGGGCGCACGAATATCTACGCACAAGCTCAAGCCGGCTATTGCTCGGTCACTCTCATCATCTTTGGTCAAGCTGCGCTGCCTTACGAAATCAACGACGCCATCTCGATTGAAGTGCAGGACACGGCGGCGGCCTATGTGCCAATCTTCGGCGGATCCGTGGTGGACATCGCCGTCAGCGTCTCGCAGGTCGGCTCTAGCGCATATACTCAAGAAGTCACCATCACGGCTCTAGGAGCCCTTGCAAGGCTTCAAAAGGCACTCACAAATGGCGTCTTGACTCAAGACTTTGACGGAAACCAAATTGCTACAATTTTAAGCGCAGTGCTTTTTAATCAATGGCAGCAAGTGCCAGCCGCGCTTCAATGGAGCACCTATGATCCAACAGTCACTTGGGCGAATGCTGAAAATAATGGCTACGGAGAAATTGACACACCAGGCAATTATGAGCTGGCTCAACGTGCTTCCAATCGCACAGTCGTTTATGACTTAGTTTCAGCTCTTGCCACTTCAGGACTTGGTTATCTTTATGAGGACGCTAGTGGCCTTATATCCTATGGCGACTCTACTCATCGCACGACTTATCTTGCGACTTACGGATACACGGATCTCACTGCCAATCAAGCTCTAGGCCGTGGCATCACGATTAAGACACGCGCCGGAGATGTCAGGAACGACATTACAATCAAATACGGCACACTTTCGGCCAATGAAGTCAGTGATACTGACGCCACATCTATTGCAACCTATGGCGACCTTGCTCAAATTATTACAACAACAATCAAACACGCTGCCGACGCAACATCTCAAGCTGCTTTCTATTTAGCTCTTCGAGCCAATCCGCAGCCAATATTTGACTCCATCACCTACGCACTGACCAATCCAGAGCTGGACAATGCAGATCGTGACGCTCTCATCAATGTGTTCATGGGTCAGCCAATAGCTCTTAATGATTTGCCGTCAAATATGTCTGCTGGAGTCTTTCAGGGCTTTGTCGAGGGCTGGACTTTCCGCGCTTCTTACAATCAATTAGATGTCACTTTGCTCATGTCTCCACTGGCTTATTCACTGCAAGCGATGACATGGAGTGATGTGCCAATAGTAGAAACATGGGCAAGTGTGTCGCCAGTATTAGATTGGGCAAACGCTACAATCGTCTCATGATGAAAGGAAAAATAAATGGCTAATCCAACAACCTATTTCGGCTGGGTCATGCCGAATTCTGCTGATCTCGTCACCGACTTGCCAGCTGATTTTAACGTCTTTGGACAGGGCGTTGATACATCAATGCAATACCTGCTTGGTGGCACGACTGGTCAAGTATTATCAAAAACTTCTGGAACAAATATGGCTTTTACTTGGGTCACTCCACAAGTAGGAGACATTACTGGCGTCACTGCTGGCGTTGGTATTTCTGGCGGTGGCACGTCTGGTGATGTAACAGTAACAAACTCGATGGCAACTGCAATCACAACAAATGGCGATTTAATTTATGGCACAGGCTCGGGCACTTTCACGCGTCGTGCAATAGGATCAACTGGAAACGTTTTGACAGTTGCAGGTGGTATTCCGACTTGGGCTGCACCAGCAGGTGGCGGCAAAGTATTGCAAGTAGTCCAGGCGGTCACTCAAACAAACACTTCTATTACAAGCGCTTCTTTTACAGATAGTTCAATCACTGCAACCATTACACCTACATTAAACACAAGTAAAGTTTTGGTTTTAGTAAGTGGTCAAGTCAATTTGGTACGAACAACAGGTGCTTCTCGTCAAACGCGTCTAGCATCTAACATTTGCCGAAATGGCACGTCGGTTTTTGATGATAGTAGCGGACAAACTTTTGGTGTTCAATTTACATCTATAACAAGTGGCAGCACAGACCATTTTAGTAGAGTAGCTTTGAATTATTTAGATTCTCCAGCAACCACTTCCGCTACAACTTACAAGGTGCAATACGCAGGAGATACTGCCTGGACTATTAACTGCCAACAGGGTTCGGCGATGTCGTCAATTATTCTTTTAGAGATAGGTGCATAATGTCATATCTAGCAAAAGCAATTAAAAAAGTAAAGCCAACTGCTGAGTTCTCATTTACAGAAAATGATTATTCAACAATAAAGTGGGACATATTAGAAGGCGATGCACCTACTCAGGCAGAAATTGATGCGGCTATTGAGCAGGTCAAGGCAGATGAAATTGCAAGCGAAGCAAAAGCCAAAGCCGACAAAGAAACTGCACAAGCGAAACTTGCAGCACTTGGTTTAACTGCTGACGACTTAAAGGCACTTGGGCTATAAGTGGAACACTTGACTAAGATGTATCCGGACGGCACGGCTGCACGGATCATCGAAGTCGCACTAGCTGAAATCGGTACAAGTGAGACTGGCGAGAATCTGACAAAGTACGGCAAATTTACAAAGGCCGATGGATTGCCCTGGTGTGGATCCTTCTGCAACTGGGTCTTTCATACTGCCGGCGTTAAGATTCCATCAATGGTTTCAACGGCTGCTGGAGCTCATAAAATGAAAGAGCTTGGGCGATGGATTGAAGATAAGCCGCAGCTAGGCGATCTATGCTTCATGGACTTTCCACACGATGGCATTGATCGCATCAGCCACATAGGAATTGTGGTCAAGGTAGGAGCGACTAGTGTGCTCTGCATCGAGGGCAATACTTCCGGAGATGGAGATCAACGCAACGGCGGCATGGTGATGATTAAGCAACGCTATATTGGCAAAGAAATTGTCGGTTTCGCTCGCGCTCGCTTGACAACCTATGCAGGAGAATATCCAGTGGTTGAGCTAATCCAAAAGGCGAAGCCAAAGGAGAAGAAGAAATGAAAGATATCAAGGCGTTAGGTGCATCATGGGCGAGAAGCTCTGTGGCCGGAATGTTAGCCGTGTATATGACAGGCAACACAAATCCAAAAGATTTAGCGATGGGGCTTGTCGCTGGTGTTATTCCAGCTCTTGCTCGATGGGCTAATCCAAAAGACGTGACATTCGGTTACAAGAAGTGAGTGTAGGCGAATGGACGGCGGTGAGTGGGCTTGTTCTTGCGGTGCTGACTGCCATCTATTCGTCAATGAGATTTATGGTGAAGTCGATCATGCGGGAGCTGCAACCGAATGGCGGCAACAGTCTCAAGGATCAAGTGTCTCGAATTGAACAGCGATTAGATCAATTACTGCTGGAGTTTGCTCTTAAAAAATAGACACGCCGATGTCAATCTTGAAATTGTCAGCCATCAATGTCACTCTGTATCTGGGAGCATTCGACAAGGCTCCCACGGGAGCAAAAAATGACATCAGGTGAAATCGGTTTATTTCTGTTTATGTGTCTGGCCTGTATTCTGTGGTCGATTGTGAGCTACACAATGGGCTACAAAGAAGGCCACAAAGAGGGCTATCAACGTGGTCGAGCCGTAGGGCGTCACGCATCATCTCAGGCGGTGACAAAGTGAGTTTCTTAGAAAACTACGAAGATGTAGCTGCACGCATTCAGCGATTCTGGGCTACACACAAAGACGGCAAGATCCACACGTCAATCATGGACATTAACCTAGAGAAGGGCTATGTCCTAGTCGAATGCCGTGTGTATCGTCATTACGACGACCAGGAGCCAGCTGGCATTGATTACGCCTTCGGCAACGTGAACACCTACAACGTCCAGATGAAGAAATGGTTTGTTGAGGACACAGTCACATCAGCGATTGGCCGTTGCGTGGGTCTCGTACTCGGAGCCGATAAGCGGCCGACAGTGCAGAATATGCAACAGGTAGAGCGCATTGATCCAAAGATTGTGCAAGATTCTGCCGTTGCCTATGACTACTGGAGCACAAAACACGGAGACGTTCCATCGTTTAAGACACGTGAAGAGGCAGAAGAGGCTGGCATTCCCACGCTTGGCATAGCTATGGAAACCATTAAAGAGAATCTAGGCGGCGTTCAAGTAGCTGCTGCTCCTATGTGCTCTCATGGTCACATGATCTGGCGAGAAGGCACATCAGCTAAGACGAATAAAGGCTGGGGCGGATATATGTGCTCCGAAAAGGCTAAGGCAAAGCAGTGTGCGCCAGCATGGTACATGCTCGGATCTGATGGACAGTGGAGGCCACAGGTATGAGCCGCGTAACTGAAATGATTGATGTGGACACAATGATTGGTCGGACTCTCATTGATGGCAAAATTGTTGCAGAGTTTAAGTGTGAGCGATGCGACCATTGTGAGCGGATTGAGATTTTAGATCGTGCAGGTTATTTGCGTGCAGTCGGAGGAGAGCCGGTTCTATGGTTCTGTAGTAAATGCAGAAAATGACAGTAACGGAGGCTGATGAATGGGCTATTCATCGACGTGCCAGTGATGTCATATTTGCACAATCTGGCTCACTAGGTCACGGCATTCAATACAACTCAAAACTGAACAATCATGAAAGATGCGTTGAATATGCCGAATCACTAGCTGCTGAGATGGTGGTGGCTAGATACTTCGGACTTGATTACGACATCAGCGATAACAAGGGCAAGAGACGGGCAGATGTTGGTCAAGGTTTAGAAGTGCGCTGGACTACTTACACCGGAGGCAATCTGATTGTCTATCCGTACGATCGTGATGATGATGTGGCCATTCTGGTCGTTGGCAAGTCGCCGGTTTATTACATCGTCGGCTGGCTTCCGGTGGCATTCGCTAAGCGCAAGAGGTTTAAGAATCCACGTCAGGATTCATGGTGGATAGATCAAGGCAACCTCAATCCAATCGATACGTTGGTCAGGAGCGGATATGCCACTGCTGCAATTTGACTGCTCGATATGTAAGAAGCTCTATGGTGATGCACGCCAGCAACATCTGATCACTAAAGGTCGAGAGCTAACAATGCACGAATGGTTCGCTCAATGCGCTGGTTGTGGTGCGTTCTCGGTCAAGCTAGTCGATGATTCGCTGGTGGCTGGTCTTGATTAGTTATCCACAGACTTATCCACAGGCACCTGTGGACGATGCGACACACCGGACTCAATCCTTGACAGAATGTCAGGATCTATCGCTATACTTGAAAGATAATATCTTGAAAATAAAGATAAATAAAAAGAAAATAAATATAAAATTAAAAACAAATAAAAACTTATTAGCTATTCCTATGTCAATTCTGATCTTGACGATATCCACAACAGTAGAAGCAAAAGCAGTTTCACAGACTGATTTGCTCAAGCTTTATGCACATTCAAGGATTATCAACTACGAGCAGTTTAACTGCTTTAATGCGTTGATTACTAAGGAAAGCAACTGGAGAGTCGATGCACGCAACGGATCTCATTACGGCTTAGGCCAGATGAAGAACGCTAAGTACGGCCGACTCGATGGCTTCTCGATGGTGGACTGGAGTACGAGATACATCACGAAACGTTATGGTTCTATGTGCAACGCATGGCGCTTCTTCAAGGCGAATGGTTTCCATTGATGGCAGCTAAGTCAGCAAGAGCCAATGGAGGCACAAGAGCCTGGTCAAAGATACGTGAACGGATAC
>Ga0209596_1003981_pt1 | contig 11395 bp, 10 predicted proteins | sample M_130807_MF_Meta_FD_187314 | JGI IMG/M metagenome (GOLD analysis project Ga0209596, IMG submission 187314) | Freshwater microbial communities from Lake Montjoie, Canada to study carbon cycling - M_130807_MF_MetaG (SPAdes) (version 2) | ecosystem: Environmental > Aquatic > Freshwater > Lake...
GTGCTCCGAGAACGCCTGATAAATCACTCGCCAGCGCATCAACAAGGGCGGTTGTCTTCACATCACTACTTTGCCATGTTCGAACCATTCAGCCGATTACCGTGACATCACCCGCCTGACTATGGGGCCTAGCGACTACTGCTCGTCACAATATGGCGCAAGCGGTCGCGACCCGAACTGATGCTGTCCGCGAGCACCCGCTCAAGAATTCCGGCCGTCCACAGCCCTCCGTCATAAAAAAGTTCAACATCGACGCGAGTTGAAAGTGACTCTAATGTTTTGAGATCAATCGTCAAGGTCCACTGCGCATGTTGCCTGCCGTCGGTCTCACAGCGTTCAAAAACTATTCGAGCAGAGCGACTTTGCTCTGACACTTCACTCACGGTTTTTTTCATCAACAATCGCTTTGATCGCGCGAGTGGCCCGACTCTGGCTCGCAATTCTACGTTCCACTGATCTAGGCAATTATCAACCAGTTTGGCTTGATGCACCAATGTCATCCACGACGGATACGCATCAAGGGCATCCACAAATGGCAACACGCTCAGCAATGGTGCATCAATAACAATCTCTGACGAAACTCGCACGAGTTCAGTTCTGTGGGCGATCGCCAAATGCTCGGCGCATTAATCGCCCGTGCGATGCAGTGTCATCGCGTCGCGAGCCATCATTTGATTGGTCAATGTCGTAGTCACCACGACGAACAAGTTTTGGCATCCACGGTATTGCTTGGGTTTCATCAAGTCCAGCAGAATGGTCGGTAACATCCGCAACGACTACCAACGACGGTACTTTTTCTGGTGCCGCAGCAGGGGTATCCAAAATCGCAGGTGTGTCCAAAATCGAAGGCCCAGTGTTCACGGATTTTTTACGCTTTGTTGCTCGTTTTGCGACTGGCTTATCCTTGGCAGAGATGCGATCAGTTTTCTTCGAGCTCGTTGGCGTGTCGGGGGCGATAAACAATCTCGGAATCGGCTCACGCCGATCATCAATGGTCCACCCTTTAGGAACAACAAGAGCGTCTGCATGGCGACGACATAATGCACCTGCTTGAGTTGCGTCCTGTTCAAGAGCGACTTCAAACCACACCGTCAGACGGGCATTGTCTATGCCATATGCCACGGCATTTGGCTCAGCACACCCTGATCGTTCACATAACTTACGCACACCACGAAGTTAGTTCGCTCAGACCCTAAATAGGAGCACCTGTTGAAGAGTGGCCCAATCGGACCAACACGAGCACCTATCCGCGCACAAGTGACCCTGGACGAGCCCCAGTGTCGGCATCGTTTCGGCGTGTGACCTGACCCTTGACCATCGTGGCCAAATACCCCGACACGGGCTGAATCAATCGGGTTCCGCCTGCTGGTAAATCATGAAATGCCTTGGGTGGCGACACTCGCAAATTGTCAAAATCAATGACATTGAGATCAGCACGCAGTCCAACTGCCAGGCGCCCCCGATCCTTCAAGCCATACAAGTCTGCATTTCGTGCAGTTTGTTTTGCGACTAAAAATTCAAGTGGAATGCGGTCTCCCTTGTGTCGATCTCGAGCCCAAAATGTGAGTTGCGTCGTTGGCATGGTGGCATCACAAATCAATGTGACATGAGCACCAGCATCACTCAGACCAGTCACCGTTTCTGGATGAACCAACATCTGTCGCAACACTTCTTGACTCTCATGCACATTTGCCCCACCCATGAGTGCACACATCGCAGCACCATCTTGTTCAAGCAGATAGTCATACAACACGCTTAAAATGTCTTGCCCAGATGTAGCAGCACGTGTGCCAAGCATGAGCGACGGATCTGGTTCGTAGTCAACTGGATCTGCCAGTGGATACAAGAAAGGTGCAGCAGTCTGAAACAATCGATACATGTTTGCCATTGAGCCGGGTTGATCAACAGGCACATCGCTCTCAGACATGATGGCGCTTTTTATCTCAGGTTTGGACATCTCTCGCGCCCGATCAGCCAAGGACAACGATGCAAGCTTCATATATGTTGGTCGGCGTTGAAATGCGTGATAGCCGGATAATCCTGATGCCAAACCAATTGGTCGGGACGGAACTTGTGGGAACAACTGGGCGCCAGATTGATTTGCTGACACAGTCATCTCCAACAGTCGCTTCCACGTATCAGGGGCGTAGTCCGGTGATTGCACCAAAGTAAATGTCACCTTGCGTCCACTCTGACGCGAGAAACCAGCCATCAATGCAAGTTCAGCTTCGGGAGTTGTGCGCTCCCCGCCCAATGCTTCAAGTTTGCCGACAGTTCCTGCAGGAATCATTTCAAAAACTCCGCGACCTGCCCGAGCCATCGCATCTGCAATGGCACTCAACTCGCTGTCTGGGGCAAATGTTCCGGGCACTGGAGAACCGTCAAGAGCCCGATGGCCAATCGTGCGCGATGTGCTAAACCCCATAGCTCCTGCACTGAGTGCATCAGTGAGCAGTCGCGACATTTCGCGCAGATCTTCTGGCGTCGCATCTTGATTTTCTTTACCGCGCTCTCCCATGACGTAGTAGCGCAATGCACCGTGGGCAACTTGAGCGCCGATATCGAGCGAGTAGCGACGACTCGCAATGTAGTCCATATATTCGGGAAATGATTCCCACTGCCCCCACTCAATGCCTTCATAGAGAGCTGTTCCTGGAATATCTTCTACGCCTTCCATCAGTTCAATCAACGACTTTTCTCCACCAGGGCGCACAGGTGCAAAACCAACTCCACAATTACCCATCACGATTGTGGTCGCGCCATTGCCTGCTGATGGATCCATCACATCGTCCCAACTCACCTGTCCGTCATAGTGAGTGTGCACATCTATCCAGCCTGGCGTCACAATGGCTCCGTCTGCGTCAATGGTTTCTGCAGCAGACTCAGTAATCGTGCCACCAACTTGGACAATTATTCCGTCACGCACGCCAATGTCACCTTGACAAGGAGCGCTTCCGGTTCCGTCAACGATGGTCCCCGCCTTAATCACATAATCCAGCATCCGAATCCCCCTTGTTTGTGCGCGTACAAAATAACCTACCCCCGCTATCACCTCGCATCATCACCGAAGTACATAAGCACATCGGGTTGCAGGGCCCACATGTGGAGAGCAAAGAGACCCATGTATGCCAAGGAAGGAGCAGGGCTAGATCTCAAAAAAAATTTTGCCAGACGGCAGAAAATTCAAATAGAAAAATAGATCAAAAAGCCCGCACTGGGCGCACGTAGAAGGTGTAGTCCTTGTAGTAGTAGCTCCGATACCCCCACCCGAAAGTCTGCCACCACGCGTAGCTCGCGTTGAACTCAGAAGAACTCCAATAGTCGCGAGCGGCAAAACCACCAGTCGGGGATGTGTTTCCGGTGCAACCATTTTGATTAGCACTATATGCAGTGGTGTCCGTTCGTCCGTTTGAATATATTTTGCAAATTTCGTTTAGTTCATCTCTTGATGGCAAGAACCAGTCGGTTTTGCTGTTGTTGTTGTAGTCAGCAGCAACTTGAATTGCCCCCGAGGTGCAGGTTTGGTCGGCTTTGGTCGTGTTTGACATACCCGAACCAATACCAGTGGCAGTCACGCTAAGCAAATTGCTGGTATCCGAGCACCATGCAACTTTGGACGAATGATCTGACGGTGCGGCCTCCAAATACTTGCACGCTGCGCCACAATCCGAACCCGTTGACGTGAAATTGCCACTCGCCACATAGAACACGATGCCGCCACCAGGACCAACGTCTCCCACCTTGCAGGTTCCACTTTTTGCGCAAGTAAGAGCGGTTGGATCGCCAGCTCCAGGCATAACTCCAAGATTCACCCGTGGCAAAGTTGTTGTGCTTGTTGTGCTTGTTGTGCTTGTTGTGCTTGTTGTGCTTGTTGTGCTTGTTGTGCTTGTTGTGCTTGTTGTGCTTGTTGTTGTCGGCGTAGGTGCGGTTTTGGCTGCCAGAGTTGTCTCGGTTGTGGCTGCCAAACTTGCTTCGGTTGTTGGCGTCTGGGTTGTCTCGGTTGTGGGGGCCAGAGCGATCGGTGTTGTTGGGGAAGTCTCGACAATCAATTCAGGATTTGTTGTCAACTTGATGAAAGCATCTTGGTCAGTTGTCGGAAGGCCGGGGGCACTGCTCGCCATTAGTGGTTTTGTCAAAAACCAACGCTTCTTTGATGATTTGTTTTTACCGCATACGGAAAAGATGCCATTTTGTTTCCGTGTTATTCCTAATTTTGCACAGATCCATTTCTTTTCCTGAAATACTGGATACCAGATGTTTTTTGGTGACAGAGCAGCACACACAACTGATTGTTTGGACACTTTGGTGACTTGACCAGGCTTAGTACAAGGTGTTGCCACAACAAGAGCAGCGTTTCGTGTTGTTGACGACGTGTCTCCAGATGAGATGAGTACGCCTACTCCCACGAGTAGAGCAACAGCAACAATGCCGGAGATTATTTTGTTGGACAAGAACTGATTCATGGGGACTTCCTTGGTACTAAGACTCCTCCAGAATAGGGCATATCGGACGGGATTACTAGTCAGGGTTGCTGGGTATGGGGTGCGGTCGGTGTTGAGGACGTGGCCGACGGATTCAGGCGATCAACACATGCGGTTCCCATTCCTTGACGATCTCGATATGACTCAGTATCGGACGGACACGTCATGTCGTAGCCAATGAGTTGTCGAACGATTGCATCATGAGTAGTTGCACATGACACTTCTGAGACTGCACCCGCGCCATCGAAAATCACGCATGAACCTGCCTGCAAGAGTTGGTCCGGATTATCAGAGGGCACGTCATTGTTTGCACCAAACACAAGAACAGCCGTGATTCCAAGAATCAGCAGCACCAAAAGTCCGCGCCACGGAAATGGTGACGGAGAATAAAAGATTGGCGCAACATACTCAGGCGTCTGAGACTCACTGCCAGATTGAGTGACACCGAGGGATTGGTCGTATTCTTTGCGACGGCGTGAATCAGAAAGCACGTGCCACGCGTCATTCACGCGAGCCATCTTGTTTAAATCATCGTGTCCGGTGGACTCCGAACGAGTATCTGGGTGCAGAGTTCGTGCAAGTGCACGATACGCATCGCGAATTTGACGCGTTGACGCATCAGATTTTACTCCGAGGAGCGTGTAGAGATTTTCAGTAGCCACGATGACTATCGACAGTACCGATTAATTGCTCACCTTTCATATACAACGCCACATTTGCACTAATACGCTGCGCCAAAAGAGGCTGGGCCATTTCTGGCGTGTTGCCGGTGTGGGGAGTGATGATGCAATGGGGCTCAGACCAGAGCGGATGACCAATAGGCAGAGGTTCTGGATCGGTCACATCAAGCGCTGCCCCACCGATCTTGTTATTCGTGAGAGCCCACACCAAGTCATCCGTCACAATATGTTTGCCGCGCGCCACATTGATCACCCACGCATGTGGCTCCATAAGTTCAAACTCTGCGCGCGACAGCAAGCCTTGTGTCTCAGGAGTGAGCGATAGCGCCAATACAACGACATCAGCACCAACAAGTGCATCAATGAGACTCTGTGCACTCACGACTTGATCAACTCCATCCATATCGGTCACAGAGTGACGCACCACGGTGATGTGGCACGAGAAAGGTTGCAATAACCGAATTAGTGCGACAGCAATTCCTCCACCGCCAACAATGGTGACCCGTGCCCCCAAGAGATTGCGCCCGATCGGTCGAGTCCACGAAGTTTCTTGGGCGTACACACCGATATTGCGCAGACCAGCAAGGATCAAACCCAAGGCGTGTTCGGCCACTGGCTCTGCATAGACACCTTTGCCGCATGTCCATACCCGATCGTTATTAATAATCGGAATGAAGGTCTCTACACCAGAAAAAGGAATCTGTACCCAGTTGATGTGGGGACACTCGCGCAGGACTGCATCAAGACCAGCAACATCATCGTGTGATACCCAGATCAGTCCAGTCGCATCTTGATAGTTGCTTACCCGCGCTCCAGCCGAACACACTGCATCTCGCACCCAATCAGGGAATGGTTCGGGACCAATAGCAATTGCATTCTGAACACCTTGACTCATGTGGATGACTTACGAGCCAGCAAGGGTTGCGGCGATTTCACTGGAAGAACTTCCGGAACGCCTGAGTACAACTGCAACAAACCACAGAGCACCCAACGTGACAGCAAACAGCAACACCGCGCCTACTCCCCAGAATGGCTTGATCGTGCTGCGTGTTGCGCCAAGAAGTGCTACAGGAAATGTTGTTGACCCAGCTTCGCTAATCAATGTAGAGATCACTGCGTTATCTAAGCAGAGCGTGAACGACAACAAAGCCCCTGCAACCAATGCAGCCGAGATAAGTGGCAGTGTGATCTGTCGAAATGCTCGCGCTGGAGTGGCCCCAAGATCTGCCGCTGCCTCCTCGAGCGATTCATCGAGTCCAGCAAGTCGCGCACGAACAATGAGTGTCACGACTGCGCTTGCATACAGTGACTGCCCCACCCAAAGTTTGTTGATTCCGCCGTTAAACGGACCAAGTCCATCCGTGAACGGAATTCCGATCAGTGGAATATCTTTGATTCGCGGAAACCATGTTGCAAGAGCAATGGCATCCATGATCTCTGGAGTCACCAGAATCAAGAAAACAACTGCCATAAAAATTTTGGTCCAGAGTCCTGGTCGTCTTGCTAAGGCAACTCCTGATAGCCCGCCAAGTAGCACTGCGATCACTGTTGCCCCAAATGCGGCAATGAAGGAATTTCGAATTGAGTCACCGATTCCGGCGAAGTCGAATATCTTGCGATACCAGTCTGTTGAGACGCCATTTACAATGACTGCCAAGATAAACGAACCAGGTCCGAACCAATTTAAGGTTCGTACGGACAGAGCAGATCGAGCAGTCAATACTCTGCGAGTAACAAGCGCAACAGCAACGATGACAACAAAGCGTGCAATGACTGCCCACGCCACAGACCCAGCAAAAAGTTCATCCCACCACTTAAATGTTGTCGATCCAGCCCAGATAGTGAAAGAACTACCGCTATTAAATGAATGCAGAACAACCAACGCGATCGGTATGAACAAAAATAACAACACTAAAACTGTCCAGATTGCCAACATCAATTGCAACAACTCAAAACGACCAACCTGCACTGTGCGCGAAACATGAACTCGCGCCTCTGACCGAGCACGCATAGATCGGCGAGTTTTATCAATCAGTGGACGAACTAGCTGAACTCCCCACGGAAACACCCACACGACGAGTGCTCCAACTATCAATGACGCCAGAACTGCTCCGATCATCAGCACCGCCATCGCCGAACCAAGTGGCCAGTTCTGAGCACTCGAAAACTGTGAGGCGATCATTGATCCAATCATGTTTCCTTTAGCGCCGCCCAAAACTGTGGCTGTCACATAGTCACCACACATTGGAATAAAAGTAAGCAGCACTCCAGCCACAATGCCTGGCCCTGCAAGCGGCAAAGTGATCGTCATAAATGTCGCAAGACGTCCAGCGCCAAGATCTTTTCCGGCTTCGCGCATACGCACGTCAATTCGATCAAGGGCAACATATAGCGGCAAGATCATGAAGCCCAAATAGTTGTAAACGATGGCAATCTGCACGGCCATTGGTGTTTCAAGAATTTGAATTCCGTTGTTGCTGATCCAGCCAAGATGAACAAGCCAATGGGAAAATGTTCCATTTGGGGCAAGAGGAATTCGCCATGCAACTGTTCTGATGAGAAAACTTGTAAAACTTGGTACAACCACCAGGGCCAACAAGATTGCTTTCCAGCGCTCAGCCACCTTAAAAGCGGCGAAGTATGCCACTGGTAATCCGACCAACACGCACATCGCCGTTGCAATGAGCGCAATTCGCAGCGTCGCCTTAAAGGTGCGAAAGAACGTGTCGTCAAAGACGCTTGCGTAATTTGCAGTACTCAGATGCCCAAGATCAACAGGGATGAGTTTGCTGCCATCCTTGGTTCCAAACGAGTACACCACGATAAACCCAATTGGCACCGCAAAAAATATTGCGTACCAAATGATCGCCGGAAGAGCGAGCAAGTATTTGGGGCTATGCAACCTGAATCGTGGTTTCGAAGGAACCGCAACAGTCACCTGAACTCAGCCCCCGGCCTTAGCTTTAACCTTGTTCAAAATATCCACGAGTCGATCGATTGAGGTGTTCAGTATTTGTGTGTGCATGGTCTTGACTTCGGCGTCCTTGAAAAAGATCATGTCGCCCTTCTCTAGGTCTGGCGCAATCTCGGCGATGAGTGCTGGCATGTTTTTCATGCCGGTGTTGTAGCCGTGATACTGCAAGTCCTGCACTGATCGCTCTGGAATCAAAATCCAGTTAATCCACGCATGCGCCGCCTCAACGTTTGGAGCGCCTTGGGCGATACAGAAGTTGTCCATCCACAATTCTGTGTCAGGAGTTCCGAGTACCCATTTCCAATTCTCTGGTGTTCCGCCTGCTTCTTTGATTCGCACATACGCCTGACGAGCGTCTCCGTTCCATGCCATTGCGATGCTGTACGCTCCTTCTGCCAATTTTGTACTTGGGTAACTATCAAAGGCTTTGATGTGCGATGCAAACTCGTCAACCATGAACTTCTCATACGCATCCAGATCGGCTTTGTCCTCCGTGTTCCAGTCGATTCCTTTGGACCAGAAATACATTCCGGCCGCATTTGGTGCCGCGTCGATAATTGAACATTGTCCACTTGCTTCACCCATGCATACATCGATGAAGTCCTGCCACGATGTCAGTTCACGCGAAATCTTGGTGGTGTCGTAGAAGAATCCCGTGCTTCCCCAGTTCTTGCACACCGAGTAATCGTTCGTCTTATCCCATGCTTGACCCAAATACAACGGATCAACATTGACCATGTTTGGCAACAAGGTCTTATCAAACTTTTGAATCAATCCTTTGTCGACCATCTGTGGGATATATGGTCCGGTCGGGACCACGATGTCAAAACCACTACTGCCACCCGCAGTTGCCAACTTTGTAATGAGGTCTTCGTTGCTGGCGAAATAATCCACCTTCATCGTGACGCCAAGAGTCTTATCTGCAAGCGCACCGACGAGTTCTGGGTCGTCGTAATCGCCCCATGTATACATTGCAAGAGTTCCGCTTGCCTGATTAATCACGCGACTCCAGTCACCCGAAGCCACACCACTTGGTGCTGTGCCCCCTGGCGCTGTGGTGTCAGACGCGCCTGTCGTGTCTGACGGAGAATCAGAACCGCCGCATGCCACGACAACTACTGCTAGACCCGCTGCAACTGTTCCTACTTTAAGAAATGCGCGACGCGAGAGCGCCTCGCGAAAACTTTCTGGTGCCAACATCCTGAGTTCTTTGGTCATTTTTGCTCTCCTTAATGTTTAGTACTGATATTTGGTAGCGATATTAAGATTAGTCCTCGTGTGACTCCGCGAGAACCACCTCTGCCTGGCGGGCAGAGAAAAAGTACACATCGTCGGCAGACCAACTACACCATACGTGGTCGCCCATCTGATGACGAACTGACTTGGTGCGAGGGGTCAGCACCAGTACATCTCGGTCTCCGGCGGTCACGACATACTGCAGTACATCCCCAAAGTGAGATACGCCCGCGATTCGTGCGGCCACGCAATTTGTCGAGTCCGCTGGACGTTCGACTGACAAGTTCACGCATTCTGGTCGAACCGCCGCCAGGGCAGGCTGACCGGTGGGGACAACTTCTTCTGGGCGAGTAGCAACGAACACCGTGCCATCCTGGGCGACTGCGCCGTTGCTAGTTGCGGTTCCTTGCCAAAAATTGTTTCGTCCGATGAACCCCGCCACAAATGCTGACGCTGGATGCTCATAGACAGTTTCGGGGTCGCCTAGTTGCTCCACATGTCCGTCCAGCATGATGGCAATGCGATTACTCATGCTCATGGCTTCTTCTTGGTCGTGTGTGACGAACACAAAAGTAATCCCAAGGCGACTCTGCAAAAGTTTGAGTTCGATCTGCATCTCTTCGCGCAACTTGCGATCAAGTGCACCAAGAGGCTCATCTAGCAACAGCACACTTGGTCTGTTCACTAATGCCCGAGCAACGGCAACGCGCTGCTGCTGACCACCAGACATCTGACGCGGCTTACGCTCTGCCAACTTTGTCATCTGCACCATGTCGAGCGCTTCAAAGACTCGCTCGGCGGTCTCTGACTTTTTGACTCCGCGTTGACGTAACCCGTAGGCGACATTTTCGGCAACTGTCATATGTGGGAAAAGCGCATAGTGCTGAAACACGGTGTTGACATCGCGCTTGTAGGGAGCAACCCCTTGTACCTCTACTCCACTAATACGAATATGCCCAGCATCTGGTTGCTCAAAACCGGCGAGCATGCGCAGGGTCGTTGTTTTTCCACATCCGCTAGGACCAAGTAACGACAAAAATTCTCCGGGCTGCACAACAAGATGAAGGGAATCAACGGCAACAACTGAGCCGTACTGTTTGGTCACACCAATCAGTTCGACCGACCCTCTCTCGTTATTCATTCACCCCTCCCAACTGCTTGCGCTGAGCAAATACTAGACAATGTCGCGACCCACAAAGGTATTCCGCACACTGTTCATACTCTTGTCAACTGTCAAGATTTGCCATCACGTGCTTGATTCGGGTGTAGTCCTCGAAGGCGTATGCCGACAGATCTTTTCCGTAGCCTGACTTTTTGTAGCCACCGTGAGGCATCTCCGCCACAATCGGGATGTGCGTATTGATCCACACGCAGCCAAAATCTAGGTGCTTGGCCATTCGCATGGCTCGCCCAAAGTCGCGAGTCCAGACCGACGATGCCAGTCCGTATTCAACGCCGTTCGCCCACAGGAGCGCCTCTTCTTCATCCGTGAATTGCTGAACCGTGATGACTGGTCCAAAAATTTCACGCTGGATCATCTCGTCGTTTTGTTTGAGATCTGCAACAACTGTTGGCTCAAAGAAATAGCCAGTGCTTCCAAATCTCGACCCACCGGCAACAATGCGCGCGTGCTTAGGGGCGCGATCAATGAATCCAGACACATGAGCGAGTTGATTCTGATTATTGACTGGACCATAGAGAACATCTTCGTCATCTGGCGTGCCAGTGCGCGTTGCCTTAGCTTGTTCGGCCAATGCCGCAACAAAATCTGCATATGCCCGTGGACCGACCAACACTCGAGTTGCAGCCGTGCAGTCTTGTCCGGCATTGAAAAATCCTGCACCACTGATTCCGGCAACAGCCGCCTCGATATCTGCGTCATCAAACACGATGACAGGAGCTTTGCCTCCAAGCTCTAAATGAACCCGCTTGAGCGACCGTGATGCTGCTTCGGCGACTTCCATTCCAGCGCGCACCGAACCGGTGACAGACACCATTGACGGCGTGTCATGCAGAACCATCGA
>Ga0209596_1003982_pt1 | contig 11394 bp, 17 predicted proteins | sample M_130807_MF_Meta_FD_187314 | JGI IMG/M metagenome (GOLD analysis project Ga0209596, IMG submission 187314) | Freshwater microbial communities from Lake Montjoie, Canada to study carbon cycling - M_130807_MF_MetaG (SPAdes) (version 2) | ecosystem: Environmental > Aquatic > Freshwater > Lake...
CCAACAGTGCTACTGTTAAAATAGTAACACCTTACGGTTTTTCTGTACTCAATAACGTTTTCTTAACCCAACCTTTTTTGTCTGTTCCAACTACCTTAACTGACACCCAATCATCTTTAAATGTTGACACTACTTCTACTTCTTCTCCCAACCCCAACCACCATAGCTTAATAACAGATTTACTCTCTTCGGGTTCCTTGCGTAGAAATACCCCCGATACATTGGCATACATCTTTGTACTTACGTCAGCTACTGGAACAACCGGAGATGCTACCACAACCGGTGGACTTACTACTGCTACTGGTGGACTTACTACTGCTACTGGTGGACTTACTACTGCTACTGGTTCAGAATCTGCTTTTTTAAAATCCCAAATTCCCTTACGTTCGCCCTCTTTTATCAATTCAACTACCGCCGCCTCAACTGTTGCTTTTACTGCCAGTGTACCTGGTTCGTTAATCGTTAATCCCATCTCTGCTTCAAATGCTTGAGTACCTTGGTTTAAAAATTTCAACACTGCAATGCTATCTGCTGTACTGTATACTATCTTGGTTACTGTGACTGCCGCCAACACTTTGCCGGTATTAACACTGACTGCTCTTAGACTAACTGTTACTGTATCTTTACTATATTGAGTTTGTGGCCCAATACCCAAAAATCTATATGCCGCTCCGCCACTTTCAGTTCCACTATCATATCCAATGATACCACCTTCCATAATCAATCCTGCAAACTGCATGGGCATTAATGGTTTGGCATTTGTACCTTCGTACGCTTCACGCATCTGTCTAATCAGAGTACGTTCTCGTGTCAAACTATCTATACCCACTCGCTCTACAACTTCAAACCAATTACCTTTGCCCACATCCTGTAATGCTTTAATCAAAAATACTTCTGCACCCTGTGTTACTGCTGTACTTAAACTGGCAATACCTGCTGTGGGTCTACGTTGCCCAGTTTTATCTAGAAAACTATAAACTGCAACTACTACCCGTTTACCGTTGGGCGATGGTAATGTATCAAACTCCCGCTGTAGTTTGTTTTCTGCTACTTGCGGTTTATACTCTACTCCAGCCTTCTGTGTTATTGCACAACCACTAACTATTAACGTTAATAGAATAATTAAGAATTTCATTAAAATTGAAACTGACCCAACGGTACAGTTACCTGTGTTTGATTGCCGGTTGTATCTGTTACTGTTAAATAAACGTTGGCGCTATCTTTGGTCCAAAAAATTGTATTGCCTTCGAAGTTCAAGGTACCACTGGTGCTACCACCCGTGGCAAACATTGCTGTGGCCAAGTTCTGACTGATCTGTGCATAGACACGAGATTCCAGATTGTTCATAAACTTCTGTAGATTGGTATTCTTAGCATCAGCAGCAGCTCTATCCAGGGCCGATTGGATGTCTTTTTGTATTTGTGCTCTGCGAGTAAACTCTTGATTCTCAATAGTCAGCACATGACTACTGTAGCCCACTCCAGTAAAGGATGGGCTTTTAAATGAGTAATCGGCGATTTGGCCTGCTTGTGCGACAGATGCGAAGACAAACAGAACTGCTATTTTTCTAATCATATTCTGGCTCCTTTAGTATTTAAGGACCAGAATTGATTAGTTTTATATAGTTATAATAGTAGTTTTAGACTGCACTAGCTAATGACATCAGTGCGTTAAGAGCTTCTTCAAGTTGGATTTTTGCTTCCAATGTACCAACAAGACTGGTTATCTTGTCATTACTTCTAAGATCTGCCATTAATTCAGCGTATTCTTCTTTGGATATATCGCCATTGGATAATTGTAATTGCAAGTGAATTGCAAGATGAGAGGCCCACTTGATATTTTCGTTGTCATTGGAAAGCAGTTTGCCTAATTGTTCAATTGGATCCATGTTATTTCCTCAGTTTGATTGCCATAGCACGTTGTACACTATTAGCAGAATGGTTTACTATTTCCAACTTGTTCTTGCAATAGGCAGTACTGGGCTTCTTATTATCAGCATATGCCTGGTTGAAGGGCTCTGCTTCCTTAACTAATTCTGCTGCCATTTTAATGGTTTCAGTATTGTCAGGAATATGTTCAGCATACATGGCAAAAAACTTGCTTTGTTCATATAACAGTTTGGCCAATGCAGCCGCATCCTGCGGATTATCACAAGCCTTTACTTGTGCCGATGCAAATCTGATTTCAGTGGCCAATGTCAGCTCTTTGTTATCAAATCTAGCTGTAGCACATCCGCCAATTACCAGTGTAGTTAAGAGCAAGATTAGTGTTTTCATCATATTATTTAGCTTTGTATGTGACCAAATATCGATCACAAGTGGGATTGGCAGAGTCAATCTGCATAGCACAGGCTACTGCCACAGTGTCCACATTGCGTTCGACAGCACTTTGAATAACCACGCGGTCTAGGTTAAACTTTTGGTATTTGTAGATTAGATTCATTGCAAACGCCGCAAGTATCGCAACGGTCAAGGTAATAACAATAGGGTAATATTCTTTAATCATGTTCATCTCCGGTTGGTCGTTAGTTATTTACTAACATTGACAGTATAGCACATATTTAAATTGAGATAATACTTATTTTGTCATAAATAAACTTATGTCGAGGAGATAATTTGATGGCCGTTACCTTTATTAAAACATTTAAAAGAACCACAGTAGAGAACCCATGGTTTGATGCTTTTACCACTGCGTGGTCAGAGTTGCAAACAACATGGAAATCATCAGGAAAAATTGTGGGTAATCTAATGGAATATACCAAACCAGATCCATTAACTAGAACTTTCACACGGACTTTTGTAAATCAGGCTGCATTTGATGAGTGGTTTTCTAATCCAATCGTTGCGACAATACAAATCCAACAACGAGCATACGAAATTGCAAACAATATTACTTGGACTAGAGTAATAACTAATACTGATACTAATACAACAACCACTGACAGTTCTTCTGATTATTCATTATCTGTTTCTAAAGGGTAAAATAACATGTCAATAACTTACACCAAAACTTACAAAAGAACTACTACAGATACACCGTGGTATGAACGACCAGCCGCCAAAGCAACCTTGGTTGCTGAATGGGCAACTGCTGGCAAAATGATTGCAACAGGAGTACGCCCAAACCCACTTACTATGATTATTAATCGAGTATATTCATCCCAGGCAGCATATGACGAATGGTTTGCGTTGCCAGAACAACAATTAGACTTGGCTTTGCAGGCAGTTTATGAAAACGCAAATGGAATAACTTGGACTAGAGTAATAACTAATACTGATACTAATACAACAACCACTGACAGTTCTTCTGACTATTCGTTAACATTAACCAAGTCGTAAATAAAAATTCAGTAGCCCAATACTCGCATAAGTAATTTCATGCGAGTATTATGGCTTAATCCAACAAATAAAACGTTTTTCAGACCACAGTTTTCCAGCACTACATGGATAAGAGTGATTCAGATGCCTTTCTATACCAACCCTCGCCCTTTATTTGATCGTACTGGAACTTTTAAACTTTATCCCGCTGACTTTAATATCGATACAACAAAATTTCCAATTCCCAAACTAACCGCAATTACAGATCAATTCGATGATATGTGTACCACTAGAGCTAGGGCCATTGCCAATCAGGCGGCGATAAAAAACGAAAAGATAATGCTTTTCTATAGTGGCGGTTTAGACAGTACCTGCGTGTTATGTTCTTTTATACTAGAACTAGGATTAGCAGAATGCCAACAAAGAATAATTATTTGTATGTCTAACGATGGGATTGAAGAAAATCCAATTTTTTACAATCAGTTTATTAAAGATAAATTTGAAACCGTTGACACCATGGACTTCCTTTATGGTAGAGTAGCGGATCAGTATTTAGATTGTGTTTATGTGACCGGTGACATTGGATTATATTCTGCATCAAGCGGGTTGTTAGTGCTTAGTCAACGATATCCTCATTTTTTCCAAGGCGGTAATATTAGGGATCATTTGACTGAATATTATCAAGTAGCAAGCGATAGAGTGGGGATTGATAATCCCATTGACGTTGCATTAGAATTGTTGGATGGTTCTGCTGAGGCAGTTGGTATTAAAAATTACACTTTTCACGACTATTGGTGGTGGTTAAATTTTAACTTTAAGTTTCATGATCAATATTTTTGGATAATGCAACATTGTAGCTACTTACTCAAGAAGCGTCCCTTGGGGAAACTATATTGGGATCAGCATTATATACCTTTTTTTAGTGATGACAAGTTTCAACTTTGGGATTACACCAACAAGGAATATTCATTAAAATATGTAATGAATGGCGGCAAAATCTCAGAGTATAAAAAACCACTACGTGATTTGATTTATTCAGTTAATAAAGATGATGAATATCGGCAGCAAAAAGGAAAAAAGTTTAGTTTAAATATGCCAAAAGATTACCCCAAGATGGCGGTGCTAGACCTAGATTATAAAATACATGGAGAGTAAAATGAGTAATAAATTAATGTCAATTCTGCTGACTGCAATTTGCATGGTAACTGGCGCATATGGGCAAAGCACATATCCAAATAAACCAATTACTATAATTGTTTCAGTGGCTGTTGCCACTGGTGGCGATGTTGCAATAAGAACTATAGCACAAAAGATGTCAGAGAATATGGGAGTCGCAATAGCCATTGAAAATTTGCCAGGCGCAGGTGGTATCCTTGGTGGTGAAAGGGTAGCCAAGGCTCCCCCAGATGGGTATATTATTGGTGGATTTACTGATGCGGCGGTCACCACATCACCATTGTTATATCCAAATTTACCTTACGATCCGTTCATAAGTTTTGTTCCAGTTGGCCTACTGGCTCATATTACAATGGTTATGATTACATCTCCAACACTGCAAGTGAAAACGGTCAAGGAACTTATTGCATTATCACACGCTCAAGGTTCACCATTGTCGTATGCCTCTGGGGGCAGTGGTAGTCCTATGCATTTATCAATGGAAATATTTAAAGCAACCACACAAACCAATATATTACATATTCCATATCGAAGCGCAATGTCTGGGGTGACTGACGTTATGGGAGGCCGGGTATCAGTAATGATTATGTCGTTAGCACCAACACTAGAGTTAATTCACGCCAAGAAAATTAATGCATTAGGCGTTACCAGTTCGACTCGATCGTCGTTATTGCCGGATCTGCCCACAGTGGCTGAGTCAGGAGTACCAGGGTTTACCTATTCAGCGTGGGTGGGATTAGTTGCTCCAAAAAATACTCCTCAACACATAATTTCAAAGTTAAATTCTGAGATGGTTAAAGCGATGAATGACCCAGTAATTAAACAACGACTGATTAGCTTGGGATTTGATCCAGTGGGCTCATCCCCAGAGCAATTAGCGACACAAATGCGTACCGGATACAATAAAAATGCAAAAATAATTAAAAGTGCTGGTATAACTGCCGACTAACGATTATTTAAGCTAAATATTAATAATATCACTTAGGAGATTTATTATGAAACGCAAAATTCGATGGTTACTTTATCATACACCTGTGGAATTGTTTATTCGTACCGCAGAAGCATTTTCTGAAAAAATTACAGAATTAACTAACGGCAACATTGAAATTGAAATTATTCCTTTAGAAGATTATGATCAGCATGTTGCTACACAAGGCGAACAGTTTTCACCAATAGCATTAATGCAATCTGGCGATATTGAAATGAGCCAAATTCACACTTCTAGAATTGGAACTTGGAATACTCCAGATTTCTTTGCATTAGAATTGCCATTTTTATTCTCAGATCACAATCATGCTACTCGTGTCCTTGATGGAGAAATTGGTATGGGTATGTTGGGTCGATTGTCACAAACTACACCCATGCGGGGACTAGCATTTACATATAGTGGTGGATATCGTGTTATTGCTTCCGATAAAATTATCAACAATGTAGAAGATTTAGCTGGATTAAAGGTAGCCGTTTTTTCGGTGCCAATTTTACATGACATTGTAAAATCTTTTGGATGCGAACCAATGGTTGTATCCAATAGAGAGAACTCACAAGAAGAACGTGCGAAACGTCATTTAGCTTCATTACAAACGACACTGCCAAGATATCAAGTCGAAGCTGATGCTGAAGTGCAAAAGTATGTAACTAATACTCAGCATAGTATGTATTTGACCTCGATCGTTATTTCCGCTAATTTTTGGGATACTCTAAGTATTGAAGAACAAGCCGCAATGACTGAGGCGTCACAGTATAGTTCAAAATTAGAAAGAGCTTGGAGTATCGCAGACGCTGATAAGATTGCGAGCGATGCTGATGAACAAAAGAGACTTAAAATTCAAAATTATCAAGAGTTTCCACAAGTTGAAAAGGATAAGATGAAGGCGATGAGCCAAAAGATTTATACTAAGTATACTCCAATGTTCAGCACAGGGTTAGTACAAGGAATACTCGACGCATAATAATATGCAAAATATTTGTTTTTCAATTTTAGAAAATGACACAGTAAAGACAGTAACGTACCAGGATTTGTTTAGAGATAAACGTATTCTGGTATGTTCTTCTTTAAGACATATTGATTCATTAGAATATAGGTATGTTAATACCTATTTAAAACCACAACGAGATCTATACAAAAAATATGGTATTGACGATGTCTATATCGTATATTCCATCGGTGGATCTTTTGCGCTCGCTACCTACGAGGTCAACTGTCCTGGTATTAAATGTCTATACGATGCTGATCTAAGTTTTGTAACTTATCTCAGTCAATTACTAAACAAGACACAATCTATTAATACATTAGCAAGTTACTGGACTTACCAGGTGCTACTTGATAATGGGGAATTGGAACAATTTTACGAGCAACCTACAGAGAATCAATTTGATAATTTGATTACTGCTGGATATTCCGAGTTGGTTAAAAATAATGCTTACTTGACCAAAGAAAACGAACATCTAATTTTTAATAGACCTTCACTTAATTTTGGTCGTGAACAAACTTACGAAGTTGGTGGGAAATTATTTTACTACAATGTATGGCCCAATACTAAATTAGATAGTTACTTGGGTGTTGGCGCCCCCGGAGAGATTCGAACTCCCGTCTCCCACGTTCGAAGCGTGGTAGTCTAGTCCACTGACGTACGGGGGCGTAATACCGTTATTGAGCCATTGTATGTACTCTGCTGTGCTTGGGTACAAACGTTAACAAAAACTTCATTTGATCCGCCAAGATCGCGCGGTTAGCCAGAATCAATGCTTCACTGCGATCAGGTACATAAGGTATATATAACAATTGCATATTGGCCTGATCCAAAGTCTTAGCATCTTTTTTGTTATTGCATCTGGTACAAGCAGTTACACAGTTGGTCCAGGTAGTACCACCACCTTTACTGACAGGGTGAATATGGTCCTTGGTGAGATCCTTTTCACTGAACTTGTGGCCGCAATACGCACATAACCCCAGATCTCGTCTAAATAAGTTTCTATTAGTCAGAGTTGGAGTACGGTTTTTGTAAACGAATTTACTTTTAAGAGCAATGATACTGGCCACTTCCACAGTGCTTTGCAGACCTGTCATGCGGCTTGTACCACCATAGAACATAAATTCTTCGTCACCAAATTCCCAAGAGATTAATCCCTTGCATTTTAGCGTGACTGCTTCTTGCCATGTACTCCATTGATGTGGTTGGCCACCACTGTCCAGTGTTAAAATCAAGTTTCTCATAATGTCCTCACATATATTTAATCCAAAAAGATACGAGCAGGCTGATGTATTATAACACCAAACTGCTCGTAATGCAAGAACTATTTTTGACAGTTCTTGTTATATCTGAAAACTCTCGCCACATCCGCAACGAGCTTTTTCTTTGGGGTTTGTAAAATCAAACCCTTCATTTAATCCCTTACGTATCCAATTTAACTCCACTTGATCCAAATAAACTGCACTCTTGGGATCAATAAACACCTGAACTCCGTTACTAACAAAGCTGACATCTACGTCGGTAGGTGTATCAACATACTCAATTACATATGCGAATCCACTACAACCAGTAGTTTTTACACCCAGGCGAATTCCAACCCCAGTGCCACGTTTAGATAGGTTTTCTTTTATTTTATTTGATGCACTTTCAGTTAACGTAATCATTTATGGTTCTCTTTGTAATTTGCTATTGCGGCTTTGATCGCATCTTCAGCAAGTATTGAACAATGAATCTTAACTGGTGGGAGGGCAAGCTCGCTAGCAATCTCACTATTTTTAATCGCTGCCGCCTCGTCAAGTGTCCGTCCTTTGACCCATTCAGTAACAAGCGAACTTGACGCAATCGCCGACCCGCAACCATACGTTTTGAACTTTGCATCAGTGATAATTCCATCTTGAACCTTTATCTGTAGTTTCATTACATCGCCACAGGCCGGGGCACCAACCATACCAGTGCCAACTGCATCATCACCTTTCTTAAAGGATCCGACATTTCTTGGATTTTCGTAGTGGTCAAGAACTGCGGCGCTATAGCTCATTATGTTACTCCGGTTATATAGTATTTACCCAAGAAAAAGCCCAGGGATATTATCCCCGGACTTGATCATATTTCCTTAAAGCTAACTGTCTAGCTAACCATAATCTAAACTTTACATAGTCGGTTATTTCTACATCTATTTCTTCGTGTATTACTTTACCAAACTCTGTAAATTTTCTATTACGGCCAAATGTGACCTCATCATTTACAATGAGGTCATCATTGTCATCTAAACTACGATTACTTTGTGACTGGTGCGGCTGGTGCGGCTTTGGCGTCTGCTTTAGGTGCGGCTTTGGCGTCTGCTTTAGGTGCGTCTTTCTTTGCACTGTCACTTTTTGCAGGCTTAACAACCGCCTTTTCAGCAGCCTTTTCAACTTTCTTAACTTCAGCTTTGATATCAGCGGTCTTAGGTGCATCAGCTTTGGGAGCATCAGCGGCGAAAACAGAAGCGGCGAACAATGTTGCGATAATTGCGATAGTGGATTTCATTTTGTATTTCCTTTTTTAAGTTAACACAAACAAATTTGTCTGTGCATATATATAATAACGCTTAAGAACTGATATCGTTGACACGTTTTGATGAAGATTGGGCATTATGCCCAATCTTATTCATCATTTAGAACAATTTTGATACTGATACAACAACTGCATCTTTGTACAACTGCTGACCAGAGATAGTATTAGCGGTCATGGCTGCTGAACTCAATCCACGGTTTGTAAAGTAATGAGCACCAACCTTGTAACCTACTAGGTCATAAGTGGCACCAACTTTAACATCGTCATATCCACTTGTTGCATGGTTAGCAACAATGGTACGACCGTAATGTGCATCAGCAGTTAGCTTCTTAGTGATGGGATAAGCCAAATCAGCCTGTAAGTATTGTGACCCCTTGCTGTTGTTCGCACCAAAATAATCACCAAGTGAACGACTATACTTAACACTCATTGGACCAGTGGCAACGCCTAGGTACACTTCGTGTGTATTTGCATCAGCCGAAAATTTGTTAGCAGCCTGTGAATAAAAATAATTATAAGTACCAACATCAACTGTTACACCTTTGACTACTTCTTTCTTAAAGCCAGCATACAAGTCGCTTTCTAGGCCAGTGCTGTCGGTATACATCAAACTACTGACATTGCTGTTCCAGTTACCAACATATACACCACTCTTGTCAGCATAATCAATCCCGCCTTGAAGGGCCGCAGATTTTTGCGTCTGACTAATACCACGGAATCGGTAATCGCTAGTTGCTCCAATATTACCAGAGACCTGAGCTTGTGCTACACCCACGCCTGATACAATCATCAATGCCAATAAAATTTTCTTCATATGTAATTCCTTTTTTAAGTTAATGACATTTCTGTCACGTATATTATTTAGTAAATGCTTTTGCAAGTCAACTATTATAATGCCAAAATTCCCTAATAACTGAGCATTTTACGCACATCTGCCTTGGTTATAACATATTTGTCATTTTGAATATCCAACAAGGTATCCATTCCAACTTGTGAGTGCAATGGATTAATACCATTCTTTTTTGCGGCGTTAATTTGAGTTCGTGCTATAGCGGCGGCAATTAATACTAATTCGAATTGACTACCGCCGGCCTTTTCAACAAGTTTAGTACGATCAATTTCCAATGCTCGACTAAGTTGGACTGCGCTCATATAATTTCCTTTTAAAGTTAAACTACATTGGTGCCCTGAGAGGGAATCGAACCCCCACGCCTTTTGGGCGGTAGATTTTGAGTCTACTGCGTCTACCAATTCCGCCATCAGGGCAGTTTTCTATTGTAACATATTACTATGGATATTGTCAATGACTTTTTAGTGGTGCCCCAGGACGGATTCGAACCGCCCACCTACTGATTACTAATCAGTTGCTCTACCAAATGAGCTACTGGGGCAAATATAGATTGGCCTCTCTGAGAGGAATTGAACCTCCATCATGACCTTAGGAGTGTCGTATTCTATCCATTGAACTACAGAGAGATATTTGGTGGTGATGGTTGGATTCGAGCCAACGACCTACTCCGTATGAAGGAGTTGCACTACCACTGTGCTACATCACCTAAATTGGTGTCACTGCCACTTCCACCACAGAAGCCCAGCGACTGAGTTGTTACCCTGTCCGCACATTTTTCTATTTAGACGGGTTGTGACCCGCCTTAGTGATTTTTCAAGTCTCCCATAACCGGGTCTCTGAGGCAGATCCTATGCGCCCAACAGTTGTGGTGACTGTCTACCCTCTTTTAATCACGGTAAAGAGTAAACCGGGTTATTCTGGTGCCCTCGAGAAGATTCGAACTCCCGACATCCTGATTACAAATCAGGCGCTCTACCAACTGAGCTACAAGGGCAATACTTTATTTACACTGCAATATACAGTGTAGGAAATTTGGTACGCGATGACGGGCTCGAACCGCCGACAGCCTGCGTGTAAGGCAGGAACTCTACCAACTGAGTTAATCGCGCATAATACTATTTAATACTGGCCTGCCCGGAGCGATTCGAACGCCCGACCCACGGAGTAGAAATCCGTTGCTCTGATCCAGCTGAGCTACGGGCAGATAATTTTGGTACTCCCCGAAGGTTTCGAACCTTCCCGTTCCAGCCAGTCCGACCGGTCTCCACGCTTTATAAGGGCATGCCGCACGCCGAGTGCTGGGGAGCAATAAATTGGGGTGACTAACGGGTATCGATCCCGTGCCGCGACTTTCACAGAGTCGGGTGCTGCCATTACACCATAATCACCATTGTGTTTGGTACCCCTGCAAGGACTCGAACCTTGAACTAAACTTTCGTAGAGTTTTGTGATAATCCATTTCACCACAGGGATATAAATTGGTCTCGGAAGAAAGAATCGAACTTTCAACTCATGGTCCCACACC
>Ga0209596_1003986_pt1 | contig 11391 bp, 10 predicted proteins | sample M_130807_MF_Meta_FD_187314 | JGI IMG/M metagenome (GOLD analysis project Ga0209596, IMG submission 187314) | Freshwater microbial communities from Lake Montjoie, Canada to study carbon cycling - M_130807_MF_MetaG (SPAdes) (version 2) | ecosystem: Environmental > Aquatic > Freshwater > Lake...
TGCTCTGCGCGGGTAAGAGGTACTTCGTGAATCAATTCAGGGCGTGCTCGAGCGGTGACTGCTGCCTGCCAAGCCTCCGGCGGAATCGCTGGGTCAAGAAATGAGAGGTGCGAGTAGAGGTACTCCCAGTCGGTTGCGAACCTCGGGAACAAGAGGAGCGTGTGGGCGATGTCGTACTTAGCGAGTGTGAACATCAACTGGTAATTGAGTAGCGCCAGGCTCTCTTGCTGTTTGACGGCGTTGGTGGTGCCAAAAAGGCCCCCCATTGCGTGGAGGTTGGATCCGTACTTCGTAGCTCGAACGCGACTCGCAGAGGCGACCGCGAGGTCGCGCATTGGAACGATTACATGCTCGACCGTTACGTCACCGGTAGCAAGAATCGCGTCGAGGCGTCGGCTCAGGTTTGGGCTCTTAACAATCCGGGGGGCAGTCGGCGAGTCGAGTCGCGTCTCCAATCCCGCATGAGTGGTCTCGTCAATCGGTGTCTCGGAGGTGAATCCGGTATCTAGGCCGAGGTCAGTAAGTATCTGTACCAGCAGCGTGGTGCCAGAACGCCCGGTGCCGGTGATGACTATCTTGGGTTCGGGGAGAGAGATTGAAGGGCTCATCTCGATGGTGACCCTGGTGATGTTGGGGGCCCGCCGCTAGAAGCCTCTTCGTTCTCCATGGCGTGCTCCTCCCTAGTCGTACGCTCTGGATGAATGATTAGGGAGAGTAGTTTGCGGCGCGATCCTGAGAGACTCCGATGCTCACTTCGCGCTCGCCAGAGTTCGCGGCGACTCATGCGGAGTTGTCTACGCATTTGAATCAGTTCGAGGCTTAAGGGTGAAGGCTCGATCATGGCTGGGGGGGAGAAGGATTCGTGGACTCCGCGAGTTGCTTCAAGGGCAGCGAATAGTGCTTGCTGCGATTGGGTCGCACTTGGATGGGAGAAATGCTCGGGGGCATGGTGGTGTCGCTGATCCGCGCGCAACTCCATATCTGTGCTCGCAGGGTCTTTAAGAGAGACTCCCCATCGTGCGAGAGTGGCTGCGAGTTCGGTCATGATCTCTGACTGGTTCTGAACCAAGTCTGAGTATGCAAATACGACTGTTCGGAGTCCGGAGGCAGAACGAAGTGCATCCGAGTTGTAACGCTCCCAGAGTGCAAAAGAGAGGCCTGGGCCAAATCCATTGCGAGTATCTAAGGATGCCCAGACTTCCTCAGGGTGCCTATAGATAATGATTGCGATCGGATCAGCGCCGAGATAATTACGCCAAAACGCGAGGGTCAAAGATGCGCGCGGATCTTTCCAGAGCAGCACCTCGGGGGATCCATACTCTGCGATAGCAGCCAAAGCACCTGCATCAACCTCTGCGACCCGCTCTAAGGACTCCCATCCTTCGGGCATGATGCCTGGACAATCCCATGCTCCGTCGAACCTCTCTAGTAGAGCGTCGCACTGCGAGCGCATTGCTGCTCGCTCCCAGTATTCACCGACATCTTCTGAGGGGCCAAGCGCTGCACCGAGCAAGTTGAGAGCCCGAGTTATTGCAGATGTGCCACTCCGGTGCATACCAAGAATAACTATTGAGGTCATATTCAGATCCGTTTAAACGCCATCATTTGCTGACCGCGAGGGTGTCCCCAGTCTCCGATGTCCTCAATCTCTAATGGAAGGTTCTCGCACATACGTGCAAAGTCCATTGGGGAGTAATGGTATGGATTCTCATCCGCAAAAGTTCTAACTGAGACGCGCCCCTCAAGGCATGGCTGCTGAATCGGAGCGAATCTCTCCGCTCCTTCTGGGCCACGGAAGAATGTTGCATAGAACACTCCATCAGGAGCTAGTACTTCACTTATGTTTGATAAGCAGTGCCAAATAGTATTGATCGGCAGATGAGTAAATACTGATTGCGCAATTGCAAAATCAAAGGGATTTCCAAAATCCACGTCGATCTCGCGGGAGACTCTGAGTCGAGCGTTCTTTGACGATAGCTTGTCTTCAGTTAACTGCGCTGCTCCTCCAATAATCATTGACTCGTCTATGTCGACTCCGCAGTAATGCCCTTCATCAAGGTAACGAACGATGTGCCTTCCAGCCCTCATGACTCCGCAACCGAAGTCCAGAAAGTATGAAGACGGCTCAAGACCGTGATCAATCAGAAAATCAATCTGAATCTGCCCCATCTCATCCCAGAGCCCGCCAACTCTGCGACGCAGCTCAGTGTTCAAGACCGGGGGCTTCACCGCCCCAGAGGCGACCTGAAGATTCGCTGCGATAGAGGAGCGAATACGGCGCACGTAGGACTGCCTTCGGTTCATTGGATTGCCTCCTGGGTTCTTACTGGGGTTGTTAATCGAATGTTCGGAGTAGATCATCGCCGATAGAGGGGGGTTCTATGAACCTTTAAAACTGATTTCTCTCAAGGCTGCTTGCGGCGAAGTCGATCCATGGCACTCGAGAATCGCTCTATGCGTTGGTAGAAGTGCCGACTCCTCAGAGTCTTACGTCTGAAGCTCGCGATCTGAGACGGCGATCCCGCCCAGTTACCCGACTCTTCATATCCAAGCTCCACAAGGAGGTCTCCTGCAGTTTCGTTGAAGGCAAGGAGCTCGTCGCTACCCCATTGCGTCCGCCACGACCCGCTGCCACCTTTGCCAAAGAATCCTACCGGCTCGGTACGTCTACTAGCAGCGGCGGCGAAGTCGCCACCGATGACTATGGAGGACTCGCCGTTGGTCATCTTGTCTAGGGCAAACGCAAGGAGAAGTTGCTCACAGTCTTTAGAACTCGCCGCCACCCCAATGTGGGCAAAGACGCGCTCAAGCGTTGACGCGCCGTCGCTCTGCATATCTTCGTACCGAACCTCGAGGTAGCTGTCGCTACCTGCAGAGGAGCGCGCGCCTCTGATGTGCTCACTCCAGACTTCGCTAGCGCGAGTGACGGTCTTGGGCGCCCACCATCCGCCCCACCCGTTGCCTGACGCGACGAGCGAAGCTGCCACATCGCGCCCGTCGCGAACTAGGTGAATAATTTTCGTGCTCGGAGCGAATAGTGCGATCGAAGTCGCGCAGAGGCTGTGGGATGGCGTTTTCTCAACGACAACCTTGGATCCAGGTTTGAGCGCAGAGGCATTGGCTATTACGCGATTGACCAAGTCGCTTCCGATAGCAGCGAACTCGCTCCCGGTGAGCACGCTGTGCAATCCCTTGAATCTGCGTTGCTCGATACCTGCCTGCCCGCCGCGAGTTTCACGCTCCCATGAGTCGAAAAACGGCTGAAGAAACCTGCTGAAGAGATCAGTCTCTTGAGGCGTCGCCACTAATGGGTGGGCGCCCAACATTTGTTGTAGCCATGTCGTGCCAGACCTCGGAGCACCGATGAGTAAGACGAGTTCGGATGCCGCTGTCATGTGGGATCCTCGGCATTTGAATCTCTATTTTGGCCAGCCACTAATGCGGCACCTCCGCGGAGCAGAAAACGTGCTCGTTGGAAAACATTTGCCCCCGGGTCTGTTAACGCGTGGAAGAGGAACCAAGTAGCCATTCTCCCCTCGCCGCTGCGTAGCAGCGAGATACCTATATCGTAGGCATCTTGTGGGCGGCCGTGGGCTCCCAACAACCAGAGAGTCGGTAGGTGTTGCTGTAGAACAGTGAGGTGCGCCTTCCATTGGCGCTCACGTGCTCGGCTCACGCTGTCGGAACGGATTCGGTACCAAGCCAATGGCTCAGGAATCAGTTCGGCTGCTGCGCCTGCAAGTACGAAGCGTGTCCAGAGGTCGTAGTCTTCAGTGCCCCAAAGGCGTTCGTCGAGGCGCCCGCCAACGAGGTCTAATAAACGTCGATCGAATACTGCCGACACAAATACAAAGTTTCTCTTTGCGATCTCTTCGAGCTGGCTAGCACGGTCCGGGAATGGGTAGCGCTGGTAGCCGCCGTAGTAGCGCTTGCCGGTGCGCTCACCCTCCTCGATAAGGAATGCATCGGTAGTCACAAATCCAATCTGGGGATCCGACTGAAGTACCTCGACGCATCGCTCTAGACGACTCGGCATCCACTGGTCGTCGGCATCTAGCAGGGCGATTATTGCGCCGCGAGCTGCAGCGAAGCCAGTATTGCGCGCCCCTGCTGGCCCACGATTTTCTTGTTCGATGACCACAACTGGGTCCCCATACGCACGGGCAATATTGACGGTCTCATCTGTGGAGCCATCGTCAATAACAATTATCTCTAGGGGGCGGTATGTCTGTGCAAGGACTGAGTCAATGGTCTCCGCTAAGTACTCCTGCGCGTTGAAAGCGGGAACGATGATTGAGACGAGAGGCTGGTTAGCGGGTTGGTTCGCTGCCGGGTTCGATTCCTGAGCCAATCTGGGGACCTCAGTCGCTTACTGTCCATTGGGCCTCAACAAAAACTGGTGAGAGTCGAACAATGGCTTTAGGGGTAGCGTCCAGCTGTTTTCCGCCCTCAACTAATAGTGGTCCAATGGGTTGCCAGGGAGTTATCTCGCGCCCCGTCTTAACCTCGAAAGCTGCAAACCATAGGAAGTAGCCGCCCGCCGGTAATGGAATACCTCCGAAATCAACTGCAACGTGGGTCTCGCCCTCAGAGACGCGTATGCCTTCTTTGCGCACAGCAAAAATTGGTGTCGCTGCGCCTTGGCTTACCCCTAGAAAAAAGTTTGCATGCTTTGCCTGCGGCGCTGTTACATCGAAGCGCACCGAGCAAGTACCAGACGTGGTAACAGCTCCGCCGGTTCCACCAAAAGTCTTGAGGTTAGAGATTCGAATCTCTCCCTCCAGTTCAATCTTGGATGCAGCCTCCTTCTCAATCGCCGTGCGGTAACCGGCTAGCACTTCATCGACTGGGCCGTCCGCCTGCATCGTGCCGTCGGCGAGCCAAATTGCTCTGCTTGCAGTGGCGCCGACGGCTGCGAGGTCGTGCGAGACGAGCAGCAGGGTGGTGCCGGAGTGCAGAACGGTGCGCATGCGATCAAGACATTTCTGCTGGAACATCTGGTCGCCTACAGCGAGAACCTCATCGACAATGAGCACACTCGGCTCGAGAAAAGCCGCAATCGCAAAACCGAGGCGCGTCTTCATTCCGCTGGAGTAGAACTTAACTTGCCGGTTGATCGCATCCTCGAGCTCCGAGAAGGCAACAATCTCATCGTACTTACGCGCCAATTCAGATTTGCCTAGTCCCAGGAGCGTCCCGAATACGCTGATGTTCTCCTTGCCGGTTAGCTCCGGGTGGATACCGCTCGCCACCTCTATCAGAGCGCCGATGCGCCCCTCTACGGAGACCCTTCCTGTGTGCGGGAACATAACTCCTGAGATGATTTTAAGGAGTGTTGATTTACCTGCTCCGTTGGAGCCAACAAACCCAACGGACTCTCCCGGCTCAATCTTGAAATCAATCTCGCGGAGCACCCAGCGCCACTGATCTGCACCGTCACGCCCTGCGACGCTGCGACCGAGACGCGAAACGTGGTCGCGTAGTAGCCGCCGCCCTCTATCACTGCGGAAACGCTTCCAGACATGTTCAATGGTTACGGTGCCCTCAGGAGACATCTGCGAATCCTGTCTCTAGGCGTTTAAACAAAAGGAAACCCCCGACGAGGTAAATAAGTGATGATCCCGCCGCTAGGAGTGTGTAGGTCGGGTCTGGTGCTTGGTTGTAGAAGAGGCACGCACGCAGTCCGTCAACGACACCCGCAATCGGGTTGATCGCCATTGAGAGTGCTCGAAACTGCTCTGGAATTTGAGAAACTGGGTAGAGAATCGGCGTTAGGAAGAGCCCAAGTTGCAGTATCAGCGGCAGTCCACTTCGCAGATCGCGGACGTAGACGGTAATTGCAGATACTGCGAGGGCAATTGCAACAGTTGCTGTGACGAGAATGAGTACAAGCACCGGGAACCAGTAGAAGGTGCTCGATGGCCACCGGCCTGCAGCGAGGAATAGAAGAGGGAGGAGGGCCGTTGACGCAATCGCGTCGACTGCCGACGAGCAGACCTGAGAGAGAGGGAATACCTCACGAGGGGCGTAGACCTTATTGAGTAGTGGGTTTCCAACGAGGCTAGACCCGGCGCTTGATACGGAGCTCGAGAAGAAAGACCAAGCGGTGAGGCCTACATATAGGAATAGGGGCCGCGGTACTCCTCCGGTACTAAAAGTGGAGGTACCTACTCGATTTAGGAGAAAGGTAAACACAAGCATCTGTGCTAGTGGGGCTAGTACCGCCCAGGCGAGGCCTAAGACCTGCTGACTGTATTGCGACCGGACTTGGCGTACCACCAAGCCGCTAATGATGTGGCGCGATCTTCCAAGTTCGCGCAGAGAAGTTCCGACGCGCAGTGCACGTCGATATCGCCACTCAGGTGGTGGAGAGTCTGGAATCGGCGGAAGCGCTGAGGTCACTTATCTACGCTCTCGGTTTTCTAAGGAATGCGATCTTCTCGAAGAGATGCACCTCGTCAACTGGAGTCAATGCGTTGGCTGCATCCGGATAGTCGCGCATCGCATATCTGCGATTCACGCCATCAAGGAGTCCGCGGATGAGCGAGACACTTGTTCCGTCCATTCCGGGGGGACCGCCTTCGTATCCGTTGGGCCAATAGGAGGTATGCATGTCTTCAATTACGTAGTACCCGCCCGGCGCTACCGAATCGTAGAGGCCAGCGAAGGTGGCTAGGACATGGGACTGCTTGTGGCTTCCATCATCGATGATTAAATCCCAGGGTCCAAGCTCAGCGAGTCTTGCCAATAGCGCCGGATCGCTCTGATCGCCTACAAGAGTGTGGATGCGGGAGCCTGGAACCTCAATCTCTTTTATGTCTAGGCCGTAGACCTCGGCATGCGGAAAGAAATCTCTCCACATTTGGAGTGAAGCACCTCTGTAAATTCCGATCTCAAGGACGCGGCGAGCATTCGATCGAAGCCCAGTTAGATAGCGCTCGTAATGATCAACATAACCATGCGATGCGGCTCCCTTGTCGGATCCGTATACAGCGGCGAGCCATGAGAGGTTGGACCTGTTCAATCTCCCGAGCAGATGCCTCAGCCTAAGAGTTGGGCCTAATTTCTTCTCGGCCTCGACGCGGGCTTTTATTATCGCCCGATAGGTCGTGTTGCGGGCTCGGCTCTCATGCCAACGCTTCATGTTCTTGACTCCCTTGAGTCGATACGCGCAAGTTCCGGGCTTGCTCCTGTGGGCCCTGAACCCTGTAGGTAGCCAATCAGTGCATCGGGGTCGAGTACTAACTGCTCGCGCAGTAGGTGAAAGGTTTCGCGATTTCGTGTGATGACACGTTCCTCTACATCTCGGCGTGCGAAGCGCAGTAACGCCCGCTGAAGCGCTTGACTGCGTGGCCCGACCGTATGGACCCGCTCGATGGGCGCGCTTGCGCGATGAAGAATCGAATTATTGAAGTCCTGCCGAAATACGTTTCCTCGGCCTGCGCTCCCCAAATGAAATACAACGTCCCCGTAGATTCCAGCCATTAAATAATGCGGGTTCCTCGTATTTGTGCGCACTAGGTAGCCCCAAGGCATTTTATTCTGCCAAAGGATGTACCCGAGGCGGATACCAGTATCTGCAGATTGCCCAGTGCTGTGCAGGAACGTTCTAAAACCTGGAGTTGAGTCTGAATCCGGGGAGAAGGAGGGCATGAACCGCTCGAAGAAGTCGCGGCGGGCCAAGATGCATGAGGGGTGTGGCAGAGCGACGTCGCCATTCTCGGATCGAAGTACTCCGGATAGGCCTGATTCCGCTGGAGCAGCATCGAGCAATACCTCGACCCAAGAATCTCGAATCGGAAACGAATCGACATCGAGTGTGCAGATATGGCTCACCCCATCAGCGAGTGCAACTGGAAGCATCGCGTCTAGGTAATAACCATGTTCGCGACTAGCCCGCAATGCAGTCGTTGGAGGTTCGAGAATCTTCACGTTTGGCCGTTCGCTGATCATTGCTCGAGCGCGTTTTGAGACTCTATTTGCGACCGCGTAAAGCGTGTATGGAACTTTGGTATGCATCTCGATGCGGTCGAGGTGTAAAGCTAGGAGAGGAAGGTCACCGTCGTCTTTGAGGAAATAGACGACGAGAATTCCAAGGCGGCTGACCGCTTCCCGAGGAGGAAGTGGAGTTTGGTTCTCTGGATCCATGTATATGACAGCCCCCTCCCCTGATCTTTGCAAGGCCGGCCAATGCTACGGCCTGTTAGAGGACCTTTTGTCCAGAAACCGATTTGGTGACCATTTAAATGGGGTCTTGCGATCTGGACTCTTGCTATTTGGGGTGCTCTTCTAAGGGTTCGTGGCCCGCGGACAATCCCGGTTCGATCGGAGAGCGATAATCGTTACATCGGGGCGAAGGAGGCCCTTGTAACGCCTGGCCCCCAGAACGCGGTTAGCGAACGCGTCGCCCCGGTCTAGTTGTGGGTCTATGACGCGCAGGTTGGCGCAGAATCTAGGGATTTTGATGATGGATCCGTCCGCTAGAACCTTGACCAAGCTTGCACGGCTCTCCACAGTGCCTCTCTTGCCTCGGTGAAAGTTCACCCACTCAAATCCACCATTAACACGAATAGGTCTCCAACCATTCTCTTCTGCAACCTGGGCCGCAAGCCTCCAGCGTCCGCCATCGAATGATGCCGAGTCAATTGCGAAGGAGGTGCCGAGGAGGAGTAGAGCAAGAAGGGCAACTGAGGTGAGGGCAATCCTTGAGCGATCAGGCCTTGGTTTGGTTGCTCTTATTAGCAGGAGGGCAATGATCGGTATTGCTGGCAGTGCGTAACGGTCGTAGACCTGTACTCCAGTGACCATAGCGATCGTATATGCGCAGCAGAACCCGGCAACAGTCAAACCAAGCATGCTTGTAACCGGGTCAACGTCAAATAATTTACGGTTCTTAACTCTGCTCCACGCCCCAACTATCGACGGGATAGTCGCCATCAAGAGCAGCACTGCAAGTATCGATGAGACGAGAACGCAGAGACTCCAGAAGGGCCCAGGAATTACATCTGGGCGCTGGCCCGGCAGCACGGCAATCGATAGAGCGCCGTCTCTGATTATGTAGTTTCCGACAAACTGGGAACTTATATAACGTGTCGCCGTTACTGCTTCCCATAGCGCCACGCCCGCACCGATCGCTATCGAGAGTGATTTAGAAGCAGAGTACGAGCGCCTGATGATCCTGATGGGGCCGCAGTAAATCAAGACAGGTGCAAGCAAGAGGCCACTTAGGCGAACGAAACCCGCCCCCTTGATAAAAGTTGTTCTGAGATGTCGAGCGTTGGGGAGAGTTGGAGCGATCGACTTAGCGTCGGGGACATGAGACCACCAAATAAAAAACACGACGATGGCAAGAGACGAAATGACACATGCAATAACTAAAGCAATAGTCGCGTTTTTGCGTCTTGCTCTCGCTGTTGCTAAGAACCCTGAGACCACTATGGCGATTAATGGAACTATTGCGTACTGGCGAATGAGCACGCTGTAGGTGGACAAGGCAATTGCCAGGAGAAGTAGCGGCATAGAGATGGGTCTGCGCTGGAGAGCGATAGTTGCTGTGAGCAGAGCAGCGAGAGAGAAGGTAAATGATGGGACATCGGTCATGTATGTGGTTGAGAGAACCATCCATAGCGGGCTGACAGCAATGGTCAGGGCAGCGAGAGCGGCGAGACCCCAAGAGAGCCCGAGTCTCCTGCCGAGCCAAAGTACACATAGCAATCCAATCGACCCAAGGATTGCCGTCTGCGTCTGGACGACCGTGGTGGCGTGGCCCCATATTGCGGCAATGGGGGCCGCTATCCACAACTGCCCGAGGAGCGACATCGAGACCCAGTTGTTGAACTCCATCCGCCCAGTATCAACCCAGCGAAAAAGGGTTACTAGGTAGGACCAATCATCTCCTCGTGCAGCCCCAAGTGCGCCCTGCGATCGGGCAATCCACATTGGGATCACAAAACCCACAACCACAACCCCAAGCGAGATGGCTGCCCCAGGAGCATTTCGACGAAGGATGCTCGGGCGTGATGGATTACTCAACGAAGTCGCCTGTTGGCTGCTAGAGAACTCAACTGACCCCAACCTAGACCGAACCAATCGCTAGTCGCAGCCCGCGTGATCTTGCGGGAGTATCCGAGACGATACCCCCCGAGAAATATAAGCAAGGACCGTTCTGCTGCTTTTCGGGCGTAGGCTCTCCTCGAGCGCAGCTAACCCGTCTGCCAAAATTCTTATGCCTTCAACTCAGCCTTCCAGTCAGCCATCAATTCAGCCTGCGAGCAAACCATTTACTTTCATAATTGGGTGCCCTCGCTCTGGGACCACCTTGCTGCGAGCGATGCTCGATTCGCATAGCGAGATAGCAGTGCCACCGGAGTCCTACTTTATTTTGCCTGCGCTGCGACATACCCCGGTAAATGGAGAGTTTGGTTCCATCGATCGTCGGGTGATCCTCGACGCAGTCCTCGCTCAGAAGTCCTTTGTGAAGTGGCGGCTTAACGATGGCGATCTGCTCCCAATTGTGGAGGATGACTCAATCAAGAGCGCCTCAGCAACTGTCGCCGGCGTCTACGCGGTATTCGCCGAGGTACACGGAAAGAAGACTGCGATTGATAAGACTCCGCACCACACGGAGCACGTGGGGCGCCTATCTAATGCTTATCCCGGCTCCCGATTTATTCACTTAGTTCGTGATGGGCGAGATGTGATTCCCTCTCTCCAAGCAATGCCATGGTTCCCTTTAAGATATCGAGACGCCGCTCTTTACTGGCGCGATCGCGCTCTGAGTGGAAGGGGTGCGCTAGGGATAGTTGGTTCTTCACGGTTTCACGAACTGCGTTATGAGGACCTACTCTCAGACCCGGAGCGCGAGCTTACGCGCCTCTGCAGGTTTCTGGGACTTGATTTTGAGCCAGAGATGCTTACGTACCATGAGCGCGCTGACGACGTCATCGCTGGTATGGGGACTCTGGGGTCGCACCAAAATATCCGTAGAGCCCCGGCACCGACTCGGGATTGGCAAACCGACTACGACAAGAGAACGCTCGCTCTATTTGAGGCATTCGCGGGGGATGCGCTAGCGGTATTTGGGTACGAGCCAGGGCCCGAGCCCTCTTGGAGGCGGCGAGCCCAGGCAGCGGCTTTAAACGCGTGGGTGCCGGTGAAGAAGCGAATCAATATCCTGAGCAAGAGGCAAATATAGGAATCATCTCGAGCCACTCCCCAGACTGAGGCGTAGTGCCCAATTGAGGGCCCGCGGTCCCTAGCAGGGTTAGGGAGGAGTAGTTTTTGGGGGTAGCCACTAGGCAATTAGACCACTACAGTGAGTGGCAAGACGCGCAACTAAGCGTGGCGCATCTTGCAGTTTTTAGTTGGGGGATTCGAAAAGAGCATGCGACC
>Ga0209596_1003998_pt1 | contig 11378 bp, 9 predicted proteins | sample M_130807_MF_Meta_FD_187314 | JGI IMG/M metagenome (GOLD analysis project Ga0209596, IMG submission 187314) | Freshwater microbial communities from Lake Montjoie, Canada to study carbon cycling - M_130807_MF_MetaG (SPAdes) (version 2) | ecosystem: Environmental > Aquatic > Freshwater > Lake...
TCGGTTCTCATGGTCGGTATTGATTGATTGTGCGGGTTCATGGTTTCTTCACGCCGCTGTGCGGATGTCCGGCGTCGCGATCTTCGTCTGCGGATTGAAGCACTGCGGATCGCCATAGCCCATGTCATCGACGAGGATGATGAGGATGTTCGGTGGCTTTGCTTCGGCGGCTTGCAATGTGGCCAACGGAGCAAGCAGTAAGGCGAAGAAAGTTATAAGATGTTTCACTTTGAGAACTTTGATCGAGTCGGCTTACTTGTCCTTGTCGTCGGTCTTGGCGTATTCCTTTGGTAAGGTGCCCACCCAGGCTTCCAACTTGGCGCTCAGTCGCTTGACCACTTCGGGATTCTGCGCGACGAGGTTTTTCGTCTCGGCGGGATCGGCGGTCAGATCAAAGAGTTCCAATTCGCCACCGTTCTTGCGCGTGGGGCGGGCCAGTTTCCATTGGCCGTCGCGGATATAGGAATCGCTACCGGTTGCACTGGTTTTCCAGAACAGGGGCTTGGTGCGCACGTGCGGGCCTTTGCCGAGCCAAGCAGCGGACACGTCTTCGCCGTCGAAATCGGCAGTATTAATTTTTATGCCGGTGATGCCGCAGAGCGTCGGCAACCAATCGGCACCGCTGATGACCGAAGTGGTGTCGATCCGATTCGCGGGCACGTGGCCAGGCCAGCTTACGATCCACGGAACGTCCAGGCCACCTTCCCAGTTCGTGTGCTTGCCGCCGCGTTGCGGGCCGTTGCTGCCCATCTGATTGAAACGAAGTCCGCCGCCCCCGGCCTTGGTCATGTCTGCGCCTTGGTCGCTGTTAAAGACCACGATTGTATTCTCGCGCAGTCCGAGCTGATCCAGTCGTTTCAAGATGCGACCCACGGCGTCGTCGAGCGATTCGATATCGGCAAGGTAGCGGCGCATCCCGTCGTCGACGTCTCCGCCGGCTTTGCGCACGTCGGCGAACTTTGCCATCATCTGGGGTGGGAAGTCGCTCTCTTTAACCTTAAGTCCGCTCCAGCGTTTCACCAGTGCTTCGGTGGGATTCACGGGGTTGTGCGGAATATGGCCCCATACGTTCACATAAAAAGGTCGGCCCTTATGCTGTTCGATGAACTGGATGGCCTCGTCGTAGATGTGTGCGTCGCGCCCGCGTTCATCGGGTACCTTCTTTTTCTTCCCGCCTTCTTCTTCGCCTGCGCCGACGGTATCGATGCCGTAGGTGCCGTTCTTCTGCTCGGGGCCGATATGCCATTTGCCGAAGTGCCCCGTCGCGTAGCCCTGCTTCTTTAGGAGTTCGGTGATGGTGACGTGATTGGCAAAGCCGCCGTTTGCCGGATAGGTTGGATACGACGCCGGCCACTTGCTTGTCATCAGTCCTGTGCGCGATGGGCAGCAGGTGCAGCCCGTTGCGTGGTATTGCATGAAGCGCGTGCCGTCGCGGGCAATCGAATCGATGTTCGGCGTCCGCGCATAGGGATGTCCGTAGCAATGCAGGTCGCCGCGGCCTAAATCGTCGGCCAGGAGGAAGACGATGTTAGGGAGGGCAGGGGGCTGCGCGGCGAAACACTGAAGACAGGGAAAACACAGAAGGAAGAGGGGGAGGAGTAGTTTCATGATTCGGTTGTAGGGAGGTCACTTGCGGACTTCTGCGGCGGACACGGCACGCACCTGTACGTCCTTAAACAGTTCGTTGTCGGCGACTTTCTTTGCACGCGTGTCTTTGCTGTTCGTCCAGATCGGCTCGGTGCTGCCGTCGGCGTGGCGGAGGCGGAGGTTGTCGAGGTAGACGGTATAGGTGCCGGGCTGGCCGCCGGTAAAGACGATGCCGTGACGACCCAGTGGTCCGGGTGCCGAGCTGCATAGGCCAACAATACGGTGCTCCCAGGTGGCAGCGGAGTCCTGCATTCCGGGCCCGTTGATTTGCTCCCGACCGAATTGGTCGATGCCCTCGCCGCGCTTGAAGGTGAGTTGTTCCGCTTTCTTCTCGTTGCCGCTGAAAGGCGAGTAAAACGGCTGGCGCTTCGGATGGCCGGGCGCGAAAGCGATGTCGAACTCGACCCAGTCGGTGGCAAATTGCGAGCCGCCCCAGCTCGCGATGGGGACGATGAGTTTGTCCTTTGGTTTGGCCGCAGCGGTGATGGTGACGGTGACCGCAAGCACTTCGCCCTCGGGGGCGGGCTGGGCGTTGAACTTCGCCGGCGGGGTCTGATGCGTAAGGGCGGCTCCGATCGAGTCGGCCCAAGTGGTCAACTTCGCAGTGAGCGATTTCACCACGTCGGGATGCTCATCGGCGACGTTCTTTGTTTCGCTGATGTCGGCGCTGATATCGTAAAGTTCATTATGGTCGAAGAAGCGATGCATCCGCCAATCGGCGGTGCGGATGGCGTCCTCGTTGCGCCACGCCCAGTAGTAGCTCTCGACGGGACTTGCGGTGTTAGCGCGCAATGAGGGCCAGATATTTTTTCCGTCCAACGGACGCGTCTCAGGCATTTTTAGGTCCGCCATCGACATCAAGGTCGGGAACATGTCGAGTGCGCCGCAGAGTCCGTCCCACGTGCGGCTCGTGGCCTTGCCGTTTGGCCAATGAATCACCGTGGGCAGGTGCGTGCCGCCTTCAAAGACCGAGTGCTTGCCGCCGCGGAACGGCAGGTTGCTGCCGTCCTGCGTAGCGCCGTTGTCGCTGGTGAAGACGACGATTGTATTGTCGCGTAGGCCGAGCCGGTCGAGTTCGTTAAGAATGGCACCCACGTTCTTGTCCAACGCCTGCACCATCGCGGCGTAGGTGCGCTTCGTCTTGTCCGTGACTTTGGGGTCGACGCCCTTGAGGTCTGCGTCCTTCGCCTGCAAAGGAGCATGCACGATATGAAAGGGTACGTAGCAGAAGAACGGTTTCTCTTTGTTGTCCCGAATGAACTCCATCGCGTGCTGGACGATGAAATCCTCTGTGTAGCCTTCGTCCTGTGGGCGATACTCGCGGTTGTGCCACCAACTCACCGGCCCCTTGCCGCCAGAGTTACGTCGTGTGAAATAATCTGCCCCACCTCCGTAATAAACCCACGCCTCATCGAAGCCGTGTTCGTTCGCGCCGAGGCCGACCTTGAGCGACTTGTTTGGCATCGCCTTAAACGCTTCGGCATGAGCCGCCCGAAACTCCGCCGTGTCGGGGTCTTCGCCGTTATGCCATTTGCCAAAGACACCGGTGCGATAGCCGTGCGCCTTGAAGCCTTCGGCGATCGTTGTCTCGGCTTTCTCTAATTCCCCGCCGGTTTCCGGTCCGGTGCCGACGCGGAAAGGGTGCCGGCCCGTAAGCAGCATTGCACGCGTCGGTGAGCACACGCACCAACCCATGAAGTTGCGAAGCTCGACGCCTTGCTTGAAGAGCCGGTCAATATTCGGCGTCGGAATGCTGCCACCGGGATGCGTACTGATGTCGCTCCAGCCGAGGTCATCGGCGAGGAGATAGACGATGTTCGGTTTGGCGGGGTCCGCGGCGGATAAAGCGGACAGCGAAGCCAATAGAGAGACGACGAGTTTGCTAGGGAATTTCATTTGAGAGTAATTTCAGCTTTAGGAACGCAGTGGGGTGGCAGGCAGCCTATACATTCATTTCGCAGCCTTCTTTTTCGCCTTCGGCTGACCGCTAGTTTCGGCCTTGCCGGCGACGGAACTGCCTTCAGCGAAAATTGGGCGGGCGCGGACGGATTCGAGGTGCGGTGACTTCACGCGAATCAGCCATTCGACGAGCAGACCTTTCATGCGCGTGACTTCGGTGCGGGATTGCTCGCGCTGGGGGTTTTTGCCGATGAGATTGTTCAATTCCTGCGGATCGGTCTGCAAGTCGTAGAGCGCGTCGAGCGAGGGTGCGTTGGCGGCGCGACCATAGAGGAGTTTCCAGCGCCCGTCACAGATCATGAAGCCTGGTATGCGCGTGGCGGGCCATTCGGAGACGGCGACGCGGTTCGTCCCTGGGTCGATTCCATCGATGAGGGTACGTAGGCTACGTCCTTCGGACTCGTTGCCGGTTTTACCGCAGTAGTCGAGAATGGTCGGAAACAGATCGATATGCGATGCAGGCGCTTTGATAACCGTGCCAGGCTTGATGGCGCCGGGCAGACGCATCAGTAAAGGCACGTGCACGCTGCCTTCGTAGAACACGAATTTTCCGTGCATCCCATGGTCGCCGAGCATTTCGCCATGGTCGCTGGTGAAGATGATCAGAGTGTTGTCCGCGAGGCCGAGGTCGTCGACGCGCTGAAGAATCTTGCCGATCCAATCGTCCACCTCCCTGACCATACCGTAATAGATTGATGTCATCTGCTTGATTAGCTGCGGTTGTCGATAGAGCACACCTTCGCCGGGCCGGTCTGCATAGGGTGAGTTAGTCCGAGGGTCGCTTATGCTCGCTGGTGCGGGGATGCCCTGCGGCGGATACATGCTATAATAGGGCTCCGACACAATCATCGGCGGATGCGGCGGGTCGATGGAGATGGTGAGGGTGAAGGGGCCGCCTTTGAGTCGGTCCAGCGCTGCGATCCCTTCCTTGGCGGTGTAGGCGGCGTGGCTATGCTCCGCGGGGACTTCCAGTCGGCCGTAGGATTCGGCTTGAGAGCCTTTCGCCGCGTCAGGTTTGCCAAAACGTTCGTCGAGTTCGATCGACGTGTAGATTCCATTTGCTTGCAAGAGTTCTCCGGGGCGCAGCGGGCGCGCGGGGACATTTTTTTCGAGGTAGGCACGAAACGCTTCACTTTCAGACGTCAAGGCTTTGGATTTTGCCGGTGCCTTTTTTCCATTGAGCCACGACACCGGTTGCGTGTATTCGAGCGCGAGCGCATAGGGGCTATGATATTTCCCGTGGTATTCCCCGTGATAACCGCTGCGCAGTAGGATCTGGTCGAAAGATGGAAACGGCGGCGCATCGGTCTTATCGGCATCCTTGTTGTCGACGACGTGGTTTGACTCGATGCTATGCCCCGTGAGGATTGCCGTGCGCGCGGGCACGCAGACCGGACAAGCCGAATAGAAATTTGTGAACCGCGCACCCTCCCGCGCCAACTTGTCGAGGTTTGGCGTCTGGAGTATCTCGTTACCCGCGCAGCTCATCGCATCCCAGCGCTGTTGATCCGTGATGATGAAGAGAAGATTGAGCGGAGGCTTGGGTGCGTCGGCAGCCTTCGAATCGCTGAAAGTGGCGATTAATAATAACGTAATCAGGGTCAATTTCATGGAGTAGATTCTTTGATTAGGAAACGAACGTGTACATCGTCGATGTAATGTGGCGTCTTGGGGCCCGCATCGTCCGCCGCACCTGCGCCGAGATGGATTACGAGGCTACGGGCGCCCGCGGGAATTACCATCGAGACCTTGAGCGTCTGCCATCCAGACTCACCCGGCTTCGTTGTGACGGTTTGTCCAAGATGCTGAAGGGCTTGGTCCAGACGACTATCGCTATTCCAAATAGCTTTTACGTCTCGCGGTGGCTCGGAGAAGGCCGCCAAGCGAATTTGATTTCGATCTGCCCGTGACGGATCCGTTCCATGGAACGCTGCGGTTACCTCTACGGTAAATGTTTCCATGCTAGTGAGTATCGGAAACTCAGCAAGATCCACGATGCGTGCTGCAGCACAGAATTTCCGGCCCGTCAGTGGCGCTAACCGCACCATGTGCCGTCCTTCTTTGGGGGCAACGGCTTCCTGCGCGGAAACCACCGTCGCGAAGTCGCCCGACCAGGCGCCGGCGTCATTCGGGAAGCCGCGCCCGAAGGCCGCTTTCACGTCTTCAAAGCCATCGTTTAGAATCGGGATAATCCGTTGACTATCTAGCTTAATCCGAGGCACGGCATAAGCAAAGACCACCGACGTGCAGAATATCCCAAACCCAATCCCTGCCGCCGCGGCCGCAATCGGTCGCCAAGAGGGCCAGGGTCTAGGGGTAGGGCGGACTTTAAGGTCGGGTGTGTTCTTGCCCGCCAGTTGGCCGACCCATAGGGCCTCATCTACGGCGAGGCAGGAGTGGGTGTCTGCCAGTTTTAGGTATAAGTCACGCGCTGCCTCGTCGGCTCGCAGTGTCGCGTTTAGTCGTGTGGCTTGATCTTCGGTCGCACGACCGTCCAAGTACGCGTAAATCAAGTCAATGAGTTCTTGGCGATCGTTATTCATGCTTTGCGTTTGGTTTGAAGTTTGCGCTCGATGCACTGGTGTAACGTTTGCCGGATACGTTGCAGTGATTTGTAAATAGCCTCGGTGCCACGATTAAGTTGCCCGGCCAGGGTATCGATGTTTTCTTCCTCAAAATAGTAGCCACGCACCAGCTGGCGCTGGTCATCGGGTAGACTCTTCAGGCAGCTCTGTAAGTACTCGCGACGGGTATCTAATGGTTCGGCAATCTCCACGCGACGTGCATCGAGCATTGCGGCCACATCCTCCTCGATAAAGCGTCTGCGGCGGGATTCCGTGCGCAGATGCAGTCGCGCTTCATTCAAGGCAAAGCGACAGGCCCAAGGCACGAAGGGTCGGTTCGGGTCATACTTCCCGATTGCCTGCCAGAGTGCTACGGCGGTCTCTTGTACTACATCGCGCGCATCATTGACGTTCGGCACCAGCGCCATGACGTAGCGCAAGAGCTCACGTTCTGCGCTCAAGAAGAGTCGCATGAATTGCTCATGCGTCAGCGGAGGGGGCGGGTTATTGGAGCAAGCAGGGGGCATCTATCTATACTCTGCCGCTACTTGGTAATTTTGGACAATAATATCAGGAAGTAGCCAAATAGTAGGAATGACTTCTTCCACTGCTTTGGCGTCCGAAAAGACCAATGAACATCCCGCGGGTGGCTTAGCTCCTGTCGGCCCGTCTTTCAGCGCGCCTGATAGCCCTGCCAGAGCCACTCGAGGGCGGAGGGTAGGAGCTGGGGGCGGGCGTTGCCGATGCCGTGGCCGGCATCCTGGCAGAAGTAATACTGGTAGGGGTAGCCCTTGGCCTTGAGGGCCTTGGCCATGCGGTGGTTGGCTTCGACCCAGTCATGCATGCCGTCGCGCATGACGTTGGGGTTGTAGTTATCGCGGTCGCCGACGGCCATGTAGAGGCGAATGGGCTTACGCTCGCTCTGCGCGATCAGGGTCTCGTGGAAATCCCACGCGCCGCCCGGGGTCTTGGGGTCGAAGGGCCACTGCTGGTTGACGAACGTGCCGGAGAGGGTGAGCACACGCCGGAACCACTCGGGGTGATACCAGGCCATGATCAGCGCGGCGGAACCGCCGGAGCTCGAGCCCATCGTGGCTCGGCCATCGGGGTTAGTGGTGAACTTCACGCCGTAATTCTTTTCCACGAGCGGGAGCACCTCATGCTGGATGTATTCGGCGTACAGGCCCGACATGGTGTCATATTCCTTGCCGCGTTCATGGCCCTGGGCGTCGCCGCCGCCATTGGCGATCTGCACCATGATGAGAGCTGGGATCCGCTTCTGGGCGATCAGGTTGTCGAGGATGCGGGCCGTATTCAGGTCCGTCTTGCCGAGGCTGGGGCCGTCGTGCGTGACGAGGAGGGGGGCGGCGGTTCCGGGGACGTATTGCGCCGGGATGTAGACCGACACCGTGCGCTTGTAGTCGATGGTGTGGGTCTGGACGATCAGGGTCTTCGGGTTTTGCGGGTCGGGGATACCGAACTCGTCGCGGGCGATGCCGGGGTTGAAGCCCTGTGTGGTCTTGGAATCGATCTGGAACTGCTGGATCTTGCCTTGAGGGACGCCTTCGATGGCCTTGGTCTCAGGGGCTGCGACGTAGGTCGGGCCCACGAGGTAGTTGCCGTCGGCGAGCGAGGTCTTCGTGTCTAGGCGGACGAAGGCCGGCGCACCCGGGGCATCGAACGCACGTGTAGGAGGCGTGGGGCGATCCTGCTTCTTGGATGCCTGCTTGGCCGCCTTGGGCGCGTCGGCGGCAGTGAGTACAGCCAGCGGAGCTAGCAGCAGGAGGGCGAGGAGGGAGAGGGCGAGGAGGGAGAGGGCGGGTTTCATGTGGTAAGGTTTACGATACGATTGTTCATTTCGCTGCCCGCAGCTTTTCCAGTTCATCCAGCGACACCTTGAAGAGTTCCGTGGTGGATTTGTTGCGCGAGAATGCGATCAATAATTGGCCATCGTGCTCGATGGCATGCGGGTAGGCCAGCGAGTCGTTGAATGTCGTGGGGATGTCGAGCCGTGCCATTCGGTTGAACGAGAGGCCATCTTCGGAGATCGCCAGATACAGTTCGCGACGACGCATGGTCGTGTTGGCATTGGAAATGAGCACGCGATAGCCACGGCTGGTGAGTAACGAGAAAATCTTACTCTTGGCGTTCGGATACACGGTCTTCACTGGTGCGCTCCAGGTTTGTCCGTGGTCATGCGAGAAGGCGCGGAACAGGCGGTCCGAGGTGCCGTTATCGCGAAAGACGGCCACGAGCAATCCATCTGGCTGCTCCCAGAAAATCGGTTCGTCGGGACTGAGGCCATTACTGGCGCTTGCGGCCTGTTTGTACACCACGGGCACCACCCGCCAATCGCTCAGCGACTTCGTACCGCCGATGAGCATGGATACATTGAAATCCGAGTCGCGCCGCGTCGTGATCCACTCGCCCGTCGAGAGCTTCTGCGGCGCGAAATTGTTGATCGTATTCTTAAAGACCGTGCCCTTCTCCTTCCAAGTGTTGCTCGGCTCGTCCCAAACGTAGGCAAGGAGATTCATGTCTCGGTCCTGCCCAAATCCACCGTGGCCTTTGAAGCTCGAAGTCAAGCCGAGCAACTCGCCGTCGCGCACCCAGAAATCACGAGCATAGAATCCGCGACCTTCGTCGGGCGCTTGCGTCAGCATCTTGGGCGCACTCCACTTCACTCCGTCATCACTCGTGGCAACGCGAACGTGCTGCGTCGGCCAGTCCTCAATCTTTGGCCCGGCACTCCACATACACCAAAACTTTCCGCCATGATGCAGCAGATAGTTGTGTAGTTGAAACTTCCATTGCTCTTCCGGCGGGCAGACGACGACGTGAGTTCCTTTGAGCAAGGGCAACCGAGCAAACTTCACCTTCAACGGATCACCATCCGTGCCAGGGAGATTCAGCATCGGCGCAGGCGCATCGGCGGCGGGGAGTGCTGCCAGCGGCGCGAGCAGCAGGGCGGTGATGAGGAAGAGTTTCATGATTCGGCTTTGGCAAGTAACTCGTTCAAGATCGCTCCCGGCGCTGTGCGGATGTCCGGCGACTGACCAAACGGTTTGCGGCAAGGTTACCACAACCGCCTCGTCGGCAGCGGCGAGAGACGGTGCTTCACGATGCTTCATTTACGGTTCGACTTGGTTGCTCTGTTTGTAGTGGGCCAGAACGTCATGAATGCTGGACCGGCTCCGACCCGCATAAACACGGACCGTTTCCCATCTGAGTCGATTTGGAAGATGTAGCCGCCTTCACCATCATCCTTTTTGCTGTTGGGCAGGTCCTTCTTGTGGCTCACGTCGCTCTGAAACAGATTCCCGTTGGCGTCGATGGCCACGGAATAGGGATGTTGGGATCCGTATTCGTCTCTAAAATCGACGATCTGCGTCATCTTTCCATCCTTGGTCAACTTGTTGATGCCGCCCGATCTTGGGTGTTTGCCGGGCCCGACCGCATAGCAGGTGCCGTCGGAGACGAATGTCGCGCCGCGGCTCACGAATCCTTTCGCGACCACGGTCTTGGTCCCATCCTCAGTGATTTTAATAAGCTGGCCGCCGATTTGAACGCTAATATAAACATCACCGTCTGGACTTGTGGTCATGCTGTAAACCGCTTCGGTGGCGACCTTCCGCAAGGTGCCGTCCGGCGAAAGGATCTTGATGTCTCCGGGTCCGTAGATCGGTCTTCCATCCTTGAGCTTCTTCCCGGTGTCATCACCCAGATACTGTCCAATCCATAGATTGCCCTTCTTGTCGAAGGTAACGCCATGGACGTTGTGCATGCCATCCACCAGCACTTTGACATGCCCGTTCTGCTTGGTGGCGGGGCTGCCATCCTCTGTCGGCGTCACCGTGCGGACGCCATCGCCGCTTGCGACATACAACACCCCCTTCTCGTCGAAGCAGATGTTGTCTGGAGCCGGCGTATCCTTGGCATAGACGGATACCTTCTTGTCGGACGTGATCTTATAGATGCAAGCTTTGCCGAAATCACCCACGTAGAGACACTGCCAGTCAGGGAAACTCGGCAAGGCTTTCGGTGATGGCTGCGAAGGTTCCGCTGCCCTCGACCACGAGCTGCTCATGCAAAGGCCAATCATGAAGGTGGCGGTGAAGACTGCCCGCCATCTTCCGGACTTCTGAAAGTCCGTTGTTCGGGATGTAAAATGATCGGTTCTCATGGTCGGTATTGATTGATTGTGCGGGTTCATGGTTTCTTCACGCCGCTGTGCGGATGTCCGGCGTCGCGATCTTCGTCTGCGGATTGAAGCACTGCGGATCGCCCCAGCCCATGTCATCGACGAGGATGATGAGGACGTTGGGTGGCGTTACTTCGGCGGCATGCAGTGTGGCCAATGGACCAAGCAGCAGGGCGAAGAAAGTTGTAAGATGGTTCATTTTTATAACTTTGAAAAGTCGGCTTACTTGTCCTTATCGTCGGTCTTGGCGTATTCCTTTGGCAAAGTGCCCACCCAGGCTTCCAACTTGGTGCTCAGTCGCTTGACCACTTCAGGATACTGCGCGACGAGGTTTTTCGTCTCGGCGGGATCGGCGGTCAGATCAAAGAGTTCCAATTCGCCACCGTTCTTGCGCGTGGGGCGGGCCAGTTTCCATTGGCCGTCGCGGATATAGGAATCGCTGCCGGTCGCACTGGTTTTCCAGAACAGGGGCTTCGTGCGCACGTGCGGGCCTTTGCCGAGCCAAGCGGCGGACACGTCTTCGCCGTCGAAATCGGCCGCATTGAGTTTAATGCCGGTGATACCGCAGAGCGTCGGCAGCCAATCGGCACCGCTGATGACCGAAGTGGTGTCGATCCGATTCGCGGGCACGTGGCCAGGCCAGCTTACTATCCACGGAACATCCAGGCCGCCTTCCCAGTTCGTGTGCTTACCGCCACGTTGCGGGCCGTTGCTGCCCATCTGATTGAAGCGGAGTCCGCCACCACCGGCCTTGGTCATGTCGGCGCCTTGGTCGCTGTTAAAGACCACGATTGTATTCTCGCGCAGTCCTAGCTGATCCAGTCGTTTCAAGATGCGACCCACGGCGTCGTCGAGCGATTCGATGTCGGCAAGGTAGCGGCGCATCCCATCGTCGACGTCTCCGCCGGCTTTGCGTACCTCGGCGAACTTTGCCATCATCTGGGGTGGGAAATCGCTCTCTTTAACCTTAAGTCCGCTCCAGCGTTTTACCAGCGCTTCGGTGGGAT
>Ga0209596_1003999_pt1 | contig 11376 bp, 3 predicted proteins | sample M_130807_MF_Meta_FD_187314 | JGI IMG/M metagenome (GOLD analysis project Ga0209596, IMG submission 187314) | Freshwater microbial communities from Lake Montjoie, Canada to study carbon cycling - M_130807_MF_MetaG (SPAdes) (version 2) | ecosystem: Environmental > Aquatic > Freshwater > Lake...
AGCAATATCTTGATTGCCAAAGCGGATCTTAATGATAAGAATAGTAGCAACTATGTATTATCAACTAGCAATATCTTGATTGCCAAAGCAGATCTTAATGATAAGAATAGTAGCAACTATGTATTATCAACTAGCAATATCTTGATTGCCAAAGCAGATCTTAATGATAAGAATAGCAGCAACTATGTATTATCAACAAGCAATATCTTGATTGCCAAAGCAGATCTGAATGATAAGAATAGTAGCAACTATGTATTATCAACAAGCAATATATTGATTGCCAAAGCAGATCTTAATGATAAAAATAGTAGCAACTATGTATTATCAACTAGCAATATCTTGATTGCCAAAGCAGATCTTAATGATAAAAATAGCAGTAACTATGTATTATCAACTAGCAATATCTTGATTGCCAAAGCTCAAGTGAACGATGAAAATAGTAGCAATTATGTATTATCAACTAGCAATATCTTAATTGCCAAAGCAGATCTTAATGATAAGAATAGTAGCAACTATGTATTATCAACCAGTAATATTTTGATTACCAAAGCAGATTTAAATGATAAGAATAGTAGCAACTATGTATTATCAACTAGCAATATCTTGATTGCCAAAGCTGATCTTAATGATAAGAATAGTAGTAACTATGTATTATCAACTAGCAATATCTTGATTGCCAAAGCTGATCTTAATGATAAGAATAGTAGCAACTATGTATTATCAACTAGCAATATCTTGATTGCCAAAGCGGATCTTAATGATAAGAATAGTAGCAACTATGTATTATCAACAAGTAATATCTTGATTGCCAAAGCAGATCTTAATGATAAAAATAGCAGTAATTATGTATTATCAACAAGCAATATCTTGATTGCCAAAGCAGATCTTAATGATAAGAATAGTAGCAACTATGTATTATCAACTAGCAATATCTTGATTACCAAAGCTGATCTTAATGATAAAAATAGCAGTAACTATGTATTATCAACAAGCAACATCTTAATAGCTAAAGCAGATCTTAATGATAGTAACAGTAGTAACTATGTATTATCAACAAGTAATATCTTAATTACCAAAACAGATCTAAATGATAAGAATAGTAGCAATTATGTATTATCAACTAGCAATATCTTAATTACCAAAGCAGATCTTAATGATAAGAACAGTAGCAATTATGTATTATCAACAAGTAATATCTTAATTGCCAAAGCAGATCTTAATGATAAAAATAGCAGTAATTACATATTATCAACTAGTAATATCTTAGTTACAAAAGCGGATCTTAATGATAAAAATAGTAGTAACTATATACTATCAACAAGTAATATCTTAATTGCTAAAGTGGATTTGAATGATAGCAATAGTAGCAACTATGTGTTATCAACTAGTAATTTAATAATGAATTATATTGATAGCAAAAATTTTAGTCAATGGACTACAACTAACAACATGATTTATTATAATAGTAATGTCGCAATAGGGACAACAGATATATCTATATACAAATTAAATATTGGTGGTATAACTAATTCTACTGAGTATTATATTAATAATGTTCCATTTGTAAAAGAGAGAGCTTCTGTGGAAGGAACATCTAATATTTATATAGCAATTACAGAACCAAGTATATTACCACTACCACAACCATCTGCTTATTATAGGGGATACCTTAAAATTATACATATCGAAAATGTTAATTCTATTCCTATAATATATAATACATTGAACTTTTCATATAATAATAATTTTCCATCAATTACAAGTAATCTTCTTGCTTTATATAGGTTTAGTAGTAATATATTAGATACAAATCCTAAAATTAACGCATTAGCATTATTAACTAATACTGATCCAAATATATATAAATATCATTTAGTTGCTGATGTTGTTAACAATGTACCTATAAGTGAATATTCATTCTCAAATGACCTTGAGTTATTTCAAGGAAGAAATTATATTAGGGGAGGTTCAACAGTAACTATATTTAAAAATGATCAACTAAGTGAAAAATTAAGGATTAGCAGCTTTAGTATTGCTGTATGGGTAAGAGTAAGGGCGACAACTGTTTTAACACAATATTTATTATGTCAAACATCAACATTAAATATTGATTTTGAACCTGACAGCGACGGATTGCGTATTGGAAGCATAGTAAATAATAATGAGATACAATATGTTTTTGGTGTTAGTAATACTGATATACCATCAACTGTGCCTGTGTTGTATGATGATATTAATAAATGGGTTCATCTTGTTTATGTAATGAATATAGATGATTCAATATATACTAATAAAAGTATTTATAGGAATGGCATTAATATTTATAATGATACGGATAGTACAAGACGATATTCTGATTCACCAATAAGGCTATTTATTAGCCCAAATACAGATTATAGTGATTTGCAAATATACGATGAAGCTTTTACAGATAATAAAATCAGCAGTTTATATAATTCATATAATAGCAATATTTATTCTATCAACTTTAGTGAAAGTAATAGTAATGTTATTATTAATGGAAATTCAAATATACCACTTACTTTATTAGGAAATTATTTAATTTCTACAAGTTATAACAAATCGTCAATTCTTCCTACAACACAAGATCAAATAATACCATTAGCGGAAACACCTATTACAACAATAACAATAAAATATCCAACGCAAACCTATGTAAGAACGGTGCCTATTATATATAAAAAAGATGGATTTTTAAAATATGTTGCGGGTAGCATCGATTCTGTAACAGAACGAAATACAGGTAAATGGGAAATAATTAATTATGATACGATAGGGATAGCTAATAGTAATCATGCAATAGCATTATATTATTTGATGGGTAAATATGTAAGTGAAAATTTACTATATGATAGATCAATTAGAGATTATGATGTTAATAATACTACAAAATTAATAAAAAATACGAGTAATCAATTAGTTACATTAGTAGATGATAAAATAAGCAAACTTAGGAGCGGAGAACTTATTGGTGAAGAAACTAGTAATTATGTATCATCAACAAGCAATATATTGGCATCTTTCATAAAAAGCGAAGTTCTTAGAATTAAAAATAATGAATTTAATACAGATAATTTTATAGAAGGTTCTAAGCATAAGTTTATAGTAAATAACACATATAATAGTAATCTTAAGATAAATAATAATTTGCTTGTAAATAGTAATATTGAGGTAGTAGGAAATTTACTTTTAAATAGAGATTTAAATATTGATGGTGATGTTATTTTAAAAGGCGATATATATAAAAATGGGGTTCTTTTATATAATGGCACATCATCAGTATTATATAAATACAGTCCAATACAAACCCAATTCAACATTTATAAATATACTGTTGAAAAAATGAATAGCGACTGGCAGTTTATAGACAATAATATTAATATGGTTAATGATACAATACAAGGCTTTTGTATTCGTATTAAACCAAATCATAATACTACTAAGATATTAGTTAATTTAAATTGTCATATTGGTATTGATAATGGCGGAGGTTTAGAAGATTCTGTTGATGCGGCATCATGGGGACTTCGTTTATATCGTAAAATAGGAATTAACGGCGAATGGACACATGTCTCCGCAGCGGATGGTACTAGTTTAACGGATAATCAAGGAACACCTTGTTGGATTTCTCATAATTTAGGCGCAAATACAACAAGTACAAGTGGATTTTTAATGGCAAATATGTCAGGTTCACATTATGACGAAGTAGGAATTGATGATGATTATATTTATTATACAGTAAAATGGTGCTCTTTACTTGGTGATATTAACTCTAATGGTAAGTTATATTTAAATAGACCTGCAATAATAAATAATTTAGATGGATATTTAAGTAGTCCAATTGTTTCATCTTCCTGGAATGCAACTGAAATATGGCAATTAGATTCAAAATATTTCCCAAAAGGAGGAATTCTCGCAAAATATACACCAACACAAACAGAAGTTAATATATATAAGGATCATGTTAGAAAAGATAATAGTGGCTGGCATTTTATAGATGAAAATACAGAAATAATTAATGACAAAGTTAAAGGATTTTGTGCTCGTATTAGACCATTTCATAATAGTTCAAAAATATTAATTAAATTGAATTGTAATATTGGAATAGATGGCGAAGAATCTACATGGTGGGGTCTGCGTTTATATCGTAGGATAGGCGAAGATGGTGAATGGGTTCATTTAACAGACGCAGATGGTATTAATGACAATAATATTGATAACCAGGGAACAACATGTTGGATATCAAATAATTTAGGTGCTTTTTCAAGTTCATCATCTTATTCAATAGCAAATGTATCAGGAGCATATTATGACACACCTAATATAAGCAGTGATGTTGGAGCAGGTATTTATGTATATTATACAGTTAAATGGTCTTCACAATTAGGAGATGATACACAAAGAGGAATATTATATTTAAATAGACCTGTGTTTTACGACGTAGATAATCCGGCAAATAGCGCAAATGTTACTTCTTCATGGACTGTATCTGAAATATGGCAACTAGAGACAAGCTTTATTCCCAATAATGTTCTTATATGTAATAATATGTCAATACAGACACTACATAATATATATAGGAATATTGTAAGTAAATCAGGTTCTGGATGGCAATTTATAGATAATAATGCTAGTGTTAGAGGTAATAAAGTTCAAGGGTTTTGTATTCGCATTAAACTTTCACATCAAACATCAAAAGTATTATTAAACTTATCATGTCATATAGGTATTGATTATGGAACTAATGCGAGATGGTGGGGTCTTCGACTATATCGTAAGATAGGACAAAATGGTATATGGGAACATATATCAGAAGCTGATGGAAATAATTTAATAGATAATAAGGGAACTCCGTGTTGGCTTTCACATAATTTAGGAGCGGAATCAAGTACATCATCATATGCTGTAGCAAATGTATCAGGTACATACTATGATTTACCAGGGACAGATACCGATTTTGTATATTATACTGTTAAATGGTGCTCTATACTAGGAGATAATACACGCGATGGTAAGCTATATTTAAATAGACCAGCCTATTATAATAGTATTAATAGTAATAATAGTGCTATTTTATCATCAACGTGGAGCGCGCAAGAAATATGGCAACTAGGTACGCCATATGAACCAAAAGAAAAAGATAATACATTTTTTAAAATATTTAATAATGATACTATTGGCGTTGGAATTGGAGATGCGAATGCTATATATAAGTTAGATGTTAATGGAATAGTTAATGCTAATAATTATTTTACTATAGATGATATAACAAATCAAAAAAAAGCTACTACGGTTAAAGATTCTTTAATCAAAATAGATAAATTAAACCCAATCACTTATTTGAGATTAGAACAGGAAGATTCAGACCCAATGTTTAATTATGGTTTTAAAGCACAAGAATTAAAGACTGTACTTCCTGAAATTGTAAATTATCCTACAACTTCTACTAATAAATATACTATTGAATATATGTCAATGATACCATTATTAGTAGCATCAATAAAAGATTTAATAACAGTAATTAGCGATTTACAGAGCTATAGAAATAATCTTTCCGCAGGTATTGTATCATACGATCCGGCAGATATTACCCAAATCCCAACTCCGCCTGCACCTCCACCTTCCCTACCTGGAGTATAAGGATACAATGATACAATGATACAATAGATAATAATAATATAGTAACAATAATAGTACATGTATTTAATTAAAATAATTTAAAATTTGTAATATTTATTAATTTAAATATTTAAATTAATAAATATTACGTATAAATAGATATGCTATCATTAGAAGAACGAATAGAAAAGTTATTATCAAGAACAGAAGCACTTGTGTTATTATGTAGCAAGGCTGGAGGATACTGGGGATTAGTTAAGTTCTGCTTTGCTATCCCTCTTGTATTAACATCATCGGCTATGTGTGTTATAAATAGTATAAGCGATAATGCTGAAGATGTTAAGATACCTAATATATGTGTAAACGCGGTAAGTGTGCTTATAATGAGCCTTAATAATAGTATAAAAGCAAGTGAGAAGTGTGATTTGTTTAGGCGTATAGGGCAGCAGCTGGAGATTCTTACAGGTAAAATTGAGAATGATAATGAAATAAAAGAAGATGACTTTAAGATTCTTGCGATGACATATGAAAACTTAGTAAATGATATGGATTTTGCTGAGATACCGTACAGATACAAGATGCAAGTAGCCGAGAGCTTTAAAGAAAGACATCTGCCTCTGCAGTTAAATGGCTGCAGCGGTAATAATAAATCTTTTAATAAGAGTAATTCAGCCGAAATAGTAATGCAACATCAAAATACAGGTGCCAATGTATAAAATTGTAATATATTAATCAACATCATTATCAACATTTATGTCGTCATTATCATTATTATTATAATCATCGTCCTTCTCTTCATCCTTATAATCATCAGCAATATTTGCTGTGCCATCAACTGCGTTTACATTACCTTCATCGTCGTTTACTCCATCATATATATCTTTTATAATTCCTGTAGCTTTAATTTGTCTGCGTATTTCATGTTCTTCTTCATTTAAATGTTTATATTCTTCTAATTTTTTATTTTTATATTCTTCACGTTTTTCATTAATAAAATCGTCAATTTCTTTAGGTGTTAAGAACCTATTATATTTTCCTTCTAAATAAATTTGTAGATATTCATATAATGCTAGTGAATTATATGAAATAAAATCACTTGGAATATTTTCAATTCCTGATAAATCCGGAAAATTAAGTGAATTACTAATAATTAATTTATTAATAGTATCTATATTATCAGCGTCCTCGTCATTGTAATATGTAATTTTATTTAATTTATAAAGATGATTTATCATATTTTTTATTTCTTTAATGGATGTCATAACCTTATTTTTTAATAATTCATTATCATTATATTTGGAAGATGAATTAACATTAACATATAATATTTTACATATGTTAAGTAAAATTTCTTTGTAATTAATATATTTGCAATCTAAAAAATCTGTATTTATATTTTTTTTAACTTTTTTAAGTTTTTTTATATTATCAGTTATTACAGTATTTACATCATCTATTTCACTATTTATTAGATTATCAATTAAATTATTAGGTAATAGTTCTGAAATATCGCGCATACTTTCTAACCATTCAATAACTTTATAATTATTAATATTGTAAATATATTGTTTGCTATTAATATATTTAATATTATTATATTTTTCTTTAATTTCATTCATATATATGTCATCAACATCTTCGCTATCATCAGACATTATGATGTCGTCATCTTTATTCTTATCTTTCTTACCTTCTTTATCTTTATCCTTATCTTTCTTATCTTTTTTGGTACCTTTCTTTTTTATTAGCTTTGGTGGTGTAAATCGAATATCTCTTTTTTTATTAATTAATCTTACTTTGGAGTAAAGCTCCTTTAATTTAATTATCTCACCATTATTAGCAATTTCAAAATCAGATATATCATTAAAATTATTATCTAATTTACGAAGACAACACCCTTGTATATATTTGTGTATTTTCTCATATTTAGAATTATTACTAGGTGTAAATAATAATTTATCTATATAATATCTTTCATCGTCAATACCTTTATATTTATCATTTTTACATTTAAAATTTTCATTATTCTTATTTAGTAATTCATTCAATACATTATCATCCCTATCTTTATAATCATTTTGAATAATATATATTAAATTTTTCTTTAACTCCTTAAAATTTATTACGTAATCATTACTATCAGTATATTTGAAAAAATCGTTTATTATTTCTATTGTATAGTATAATAAACCGCGAATATTAAGTTTATCTATATGGTTAGGATTTAAATAATTCATATTTAGAGTTATGCTGTTATTTAATATTTTCTCTTGGGCATCTATGACCCAAAAGCAAATAGAACTACAAAATATTGTATTTATAGTCTCTATAAATTTTTCATTTACATTTTTTACAATGTCTAAATGAATTTTCTCTATATTTTTGCTACTTTGTAAATGTTTTGGTATTATTTCCGAATATTTTTTAGCATATTTTATAGCATCGTCTTTATTTTTGCTTTCAAACTCTTTTAAATATTTTTCATATCGCGTTGAAACACCACGATATTTTTTAAATAAATAGCTAGATAATCCGTCATAGTCAATATCTATATTAGCTACATCATTAATTTTCTTAATCATATCAAGTATTATTTTTAATATTTCTATAAATCCCTTCTCATTTCTAAAATGAATATTTGATATATATGCGTTTAAATCATAATTATTCATAACTTTATTAATATTCGTATTTTGAATATCATTATTTGCGATACCCTTATTTTCATCATCTATAATATCATCATCATCTTGTATACCTTCGTAGTCGTCTATATCATTTCCATCACATATTGCTTTATTTTCTCGTTTAGATATTACAAAATGTTTTCCATCAGTATCATAATCAAATATATGATTGCGTGAATGTATAAATAGATTTTTAATATTATTATGAGAATTTTTAATATCTTCTATATTTTCTTTGGCTTCTAATATATCATTAATAGTATCCAATGTATTATCTATGTTAATATTTTTAATTGATAATTTTAATTCTTCAATAACATCTTCTATTTTAATGCTATCTTCATTTATCCGCTTTATAATGTCATAAATATTATAATTTTGTAGAGGAATAATATTAGTCTGTGTTATATCATTTTTATAATTATGTATTAGTTCTCGTGTTTTTTCTAGAAATGACACTATTTCAGTAGATATATTAATAATTTTTAATGTTTTATCTATATTGTCAAAAAATGTTAATTTTATACTAATTAATTTTGGTTTTTTAATTTTAAAACTTTTGTGAATGTTCTTTCTTTCCTTTTCACTCTTTATTATTGTTATCATATAGTCTGTTAAAACTTCCAAATCTTTCTCAGAAATAAAATCTAGTGAATAATCATATTTTTTGAATATATTATTAATATTACTGTAATCAAGATAAAAGCTGTCTTTATTATTATTTATATCATCTATAATTACTCCTATATCTGGACGAGTATTCTTAATCAATTCATATATATCTTTATAATTATCTGAAGATTTATAGTTAGTATTAATACTATTTAATAAATGTGATGCTATTTTGGCATACATATAATCATCATTTGTAGATGTAGGTATCTTGTAATACGCTCCTAAAATAGGAAGATTAATATCATCGCGATCATTTATATTATATATATATTCAACCTTATCTATTTGTCCGCATTTTATTATAGGATATTCTTTAATAATTAGATAATATTTAGGAAATTCTTTTTTATTAAATTGTTCATTCTCAGATATAATAATATTTGTATTATTTACAGGTTTTAAACGTATTTTATCGGAATTTATATTATAGGCAACACAAAATTTTCTTTTTACAAACTCTTTAAGTTGGGCTTTCTTATTATAGTTACCTATGAAATTAAAAGTTGCGTCCTTGCTATTGTCCTCTCCATATTTTTCTAATTCTCCTTCCGTAGAAAAAATATAATTAGTATAATCTGTTATTTTACCATTCTTACTATCGCGATTTATTAGAATTTCATAAAATAAATCTCTCATTAAATCTGATTTTTTTTTATTTTTAAAAAAGATATATAAATAATTATATATATCATCTTTGTCTAGCGCAATAAATGAAGGATTAATTTTGCTCATTTCATCAAAACTAAGTATTTCTGTGTATTCAATATCATCTAAATCTTCATCAATATACTCAATATCTTTCAAAATTTCTGTATCCGTTGCCATTTTGAACTTATGTTTCTATTTAATACAATAATATATATTATTATTAGATAAAAGTAAATAATTAAATATTATTATCAATCGCAAAATTAACCCATTCATTTTTTATCTTTGATAAGTCATCAATAATAGTTGTACAATTTGCTTCAAGGAAAGACGCAAATATCTTTGAACTATTTTGTATACCGGTATCCTCTAATGATATGCGAATAATCATTAAAGCTTTTAGAGGATGCGGACAAATATATCCAATATAAGTACACTTTATTTTATCTTTGTAAATATTATTTTCTCTAATATAATGATTATGAATATAGGATTGTATAATATTCCCCAGTGTATCATCTTCATTTTCAATGATAAATTCATATGTCCCTTCAATATCTTGAAATTGTTGTATTTTAACAATATCTGACATTTCACTATTTAATTCATTTTTAAGCAATTCTAATTTATTAATAATAATATCTAATGATTTAGATACTAAATATTTAGGTCCTATATTATGATTAATACTTTCTATATCAAATTTAAATCGTATAGGGTCGCCATATTTATTTTTGTAATATGAGCGTTCTTTATCTAAAATATTATGCTTTTTATCTGCTTCTTTTGGATCTTGAATATATGAGAAATTAGATAATGATACTGGGTTAAACGACGCATTATCACGACCTTTTCTTTTGACTATTCTTGCTTTAAAATGTAAATGTTCCCCAATTCTTAATCGTGTAATTAATATATAATCTTTTGATATATTATTTGCAGGGAAAATATCTTTTAATTCATTTTCACTAATATTTACAGAATTACGAGTTGCTGTAATATGGTTAGTAGTTACATCTATTGTTTTGTTAGTTATATTCTTAACATTTAATTCAATTTGAATGCTATTATCTACATAATTATCTATTTCATCTTCCTTAAGACAAATTGGAAGAAGACCTATGCGATGAATAATAATTTCATTATGAAGAGCGCCATTATTTACTATAATGTCAACACTAGGATTATCATTCTCTAATTTTTCGCCAATAATACCAGGAATAGGAATATCAGTTAATATAACTCTACGAATACCATTTATAATAGCGAGATCAATATTATTTATATCAAAACTATGGCATTTGGAAGCTTCGTTATATGAGTATTTTTGAAACTGTAGCATTTTCTATATTAATTATATTATTATATCTATCTTATATATCATTTTTTTAATATATTAAAAAAAAATTAAGTAATTAATTAAACTTAACGGCGACGGTTCGGTGAAGCTGAGCGACGGCGAGGGCGGCGTTTCTTGGGAGCTCCACCATCTAGTTCTTCACCACCACTACGACGGCGAGGGCGGCGTTTCTTGGGAGCTCCACCTAGTAATTCTTCACCACCACTACGACGGCGAGGGCGGCGTTTCTTGGGAGCTCCACCTAGTAATTCTTCACCACCACTACGACGGCGAGGGCGGCGTTTCTTGGGAGCTCCACCATCTAGTTCTTCACCACCACGTAGGCGACGACGAGGGCGGCATTTCTTGGGAGCTCCACCATCTAGT
>Ga0209596_1004001_pt1 | contig 11373 bp, 9 predicted proteins | sample M_130807_MF_Meta_FD_187314 | JGI IMG/M metagenome (GOLD analysis project Ga0209596, IMG submission 187314) | Freshwater microbial communities from Lake Montjoie, Canada to study carbon cycling - M_130807_MF_MetaG (SPAdes) (version 2) | ecosystem: Environmental > Aquatic > Freshwater > Lake...
GAAAAAATATATTTAAAAAACCTGATTCAGAATGACAGTAATATCACTCCTGAAATAGTTTATGCTGCCTTTGCACTTTCTAACGAATACATGTTTTACTAACCCTTATAAATAAATATGAAGCGCAGATCATTTATTAAAAAAGCAGGCTTAGCAACAGCAGGAACTTTTTTTGCTCCATATATTTTACCAAGTGGAAGGCTGTTTGCCGCCGCAGGTGATAGAATAGTGAATCATGTTGTTCTTGTTTTGTTTGCCGGTGGTGTACGGCATCAGGAATCAGTTGATCAGGCATACTTAACTTTTCAAGGTGCTAATTCGGGAAACATTATGCCAAATATGTTTTCAGGAGCAATACCAAGCAGCAATCTGCTTTATACACCGTGGAATCCTATTCAAGGTGCATCACTTGCATCTCAGGGAACATTTTTTAAAGAGTTGGAATATGCGCAAGGCCCTACCGGTCATTATAATGGTCACACAGCAGCCATTACAGGGAACTATACTGATGTAGGAACCAATCTTGCAATTAACCCCGATTTTCCAACTGTGTTTGAATATTATCGTCGCCACAATGACCCTGCTAAAAGTGCAATTAATGCTTGGTGGATGAGTGAAGGTTTAGGTCCCTATCCTGCATTGAATTATAGCAAGCATGGAATGTATGGTCCGATGTACGGAGCTAATTATTTCAGGCCATATTCTACCTTCGGAAATATTGGTTTGGATTATTTAAATAATGGTTTGACTCTTCAACCAGATGATGTTGGCCGACTGAATTCCATTAAAAATTTCTTTGATAGCAACTTTGATAAATCAGCTTCTGATCTTCCCGGAATAATTAATAATTCATCAGATAAAGAAGCAATACATGCTTTCATGAAGGATGTTTTAAACAGAACACAAAATGGAACAGTGGATTTTCCATTGCCAAATGGAATTCCTACTTATGAAATGACAGGCGACCTTATCAATATTCAATATACATGGGAGGTTCTGAAGAATTTTCATCCTGAGTTAACAGTAATTAATACTTTCAATTTAGATACCTGCCATTCTGATTTCACAGGGTATTTGAAAAATATGCATAAAGCAGATTATGGTGTAGGATGGTTATGGAATAAAATTCAAAATGATCCTGCTTTACAAAATGATACAATAATGATTTGTATGCCTGATCATGGCAGAAATGATTTACCAAATAATGTTTATGACGCAAATGGATTGCGTGCTTTTGACCACACTTCTGATGCAAATTCCCGTCGCGTTTTTGCCTTAATCGTTGGGCCTCCGAATAAAGTAAATCAGAACTTATCGTTGGGAAGCGCAGGAAATCCGGTTGGTCAAACAATTGATATTGTTCCAACCATTGCTCACATACTTGGCTTTTACGATCAGATTCCGAGTGGTATGTTGCCAGGTCAGATTTTAACTCAAGCATTTATTTAATAACAAGAAATGCATCAGCTTATTTAGTAACTAGTCATTGAAAACTGAAAAAAGAAAATAATGGTTAAAAAAATTCTGATTCTTTTTGGTTGTGTTGCTATTATATTTTCCTGTAAAAAAACTGTTACCACTTTGCAGGGAACTATTGGAGATAATCCTTACGACACTATCAATTATGATGACACTGGAATTCCTGTTGTACCAATTGATTCCAATACTTTTCTTGGTATACATAAATACATAATCAGTGTCAAATGCGCAGTACCTGGTTGTCATGATTGTAATTTTGAACCCGATTTCAGAACTGTGCAAAGTTCATATTACACATTAGTGTTTGCCCCCGTTAAAAAAAATAATGCTGATTCAACTTTTACATATCGCGTTGTGCCTCATGATACCACATTAAGCTGGTTGCATGAAAGAATTACTACTGATGATGCAGTACTTGGAAGAATGCCTTTGTATGATACTTTGCCTAAATCACAAATAAAAATGATTACGAATTGGATAAACTCCGGGGCAAAAGACATTTTTGGTAACGAAATGAATCAGGCGAATACCGAACCAGCCTTTTTTGGTTTGGTTGCATACCTTCCGAATAGCAGCAATCAACGAATTGATTCAATAAGAGGAACAGCTTCTTATTATCCATTTTATGCTCCCGCAAATTCAGATATTACAATCTGGATGGGCTTATACGATGACATCACACTCCCTCCTCTATTTACATATAACAAAATTAAATTCAGTACTGATCCGAATAATTTTGACAATGCTGTAGCAAATTCAATGACTGTTGAAATCAGTCCGTTTTATGCACCCGGTTGGGGATGGGGACCTGCTCCTTATTTTTTACATTATACCGTTAATACCTCACAATGGAACATTGGCGATATTGTTTACATAAGAGCCTATGTTCAGGATGGACAGCACTCCACTCCTACTGAAATTCCTTCGGGAACAGCACCAACATATGTTCAATTATTTTGTTCATTCAAAATACAGTAATCAGGTTTAAAATAAAAAAATGAACCACTTAAGATTCTTTTGCATAATAAGTCTCACAATTATTTCTGCCTGTAAAAAAGATAAAAGCAATGACCCAATTCCAAAAGCAAGCATTACTCCTGTAATTGAGTTGGTAAGCGTTACGCCAACTTCGGTTCATGCTCTTTTGGATTCAATAGTTTTTACAATAAGTTATACTGATGGTGATGGCGATTTAGGATTTTCAGATGCCGATTCAATGACCGTTTTTGTTACAGATAAAAGATTTCCGGTTACTATTCCTTTTCACTTGCAACCACTCAGTCCATTAAATACAAGTGTTTCAATTAAAGGAAATATTCCTCTTGTTTTAAATAATACCATACTTCAAAATAACTCGTCAACTTCTGAAAGCGCTGTGTTTGAAATTCAGATTCGCGACCGGGCTAATCATTATAGTAATGTTTTGACAACACCTCCTATCACGGTTTTACCCTGAGTTTTCTTTCAAAAATAAAACTATCAACAAATAGCTAACACTTAAATGTTGGAGGATTAAAAACTGCTTTCCGCAATTAAGTTTGCGCCACAATTTCATTTTCAATGAGCGCTATTTATCAAACAGATTTTAAATTTTCTAAACAAACAAAATTTTATCGCGGAAAGGTTCGCGATGTGTATACCATCGATAATAAATTTCTGGTAATGGTAGCAAGTGACCGTATCAGTGCTTTTGATGTTATACTTCCTAAACCAATTCCTTGTAAGGGGCAGGTTCTGAATCAGGTTGCAACTCATTTTTTGAATCTCACAAAAAATATTGTTCCTAATTGGTTGCTTACAACTCCGGATGCAAATGTGGCTATCGGAAAAATGTGCGAACCCTTTAAAGTTGAGATGGTGATTCGCGGATATTTAACCGGCCATGCAGCGCGTGAATACAAACTTGGCAAACGCTTAATATGTGGCGTGCCAATGCCTGAGGGTATGAAAGAAAATGATAAATTTCCTGAACCATTGATTACACCAACTACAAAAGCTGATGAAGGGCACGACCTTGATATTTCAAGAGAAGAAATAATCAAAAGCGGATTGGTAAAAGAAAGTGATTATATACAATTAGAAAATTACACTCGTGCTCTTTTTAAATTTGGAAGTGAAGAGGCCAATCGCAGAGGGTTAATATTGGTTGATACGAAGTATGAGTTTGGAAAAGCTGATGGAAAAATTTTATTGATTGATGAAATTCATACACCTGACAGCAGTCGTTATTTTTACTCTGAAGGATATGAAGAAAAACAAAGAAAGGGCGAGCCGCAAATGCAATTATCAAAAGAGTTTGTTCGTGAATGGTTAATAGCTAATAATTTTATGGGAAAAGATGGACAACAAATTCCTGAAATGCCTGATGATTTTGTAAATACAGTTACTACACGATATATAGAGTTATTTGAAAAAATTACAGGTAACAAATTTCAACCTGATATTTCTTCAAATCCCGATGAGAGAATTAAAAAAAATATTAATGAATGGATTGAAACCAATGTTATGGTTACTCAAGATTAATTAAATTAAAAATACAATTGCAAACCCTTTAACTAATATGTTGAAGGGTTTTTTATTTTAACAAACCTACTTTTAATTGATTCGGGGACGCATACTTTTATATTTGTTCAACAAAGAAAATCTACATGCAAAAAATTATCGCCTCCATTTTACTCTCCTTTGTGTTTTTTACATCGACTGCTCAAAAAAAAATAGTAATTGAAGACATTTGGCAGAACTATGATTTTGTTCCATCAAGTGTTGATGGGTTTACTCCACTAAATGATGGTGAACATTATGTAAGCGTTGATATGGATGTAACCGGAAAACCAGCAATTTATGTTTACGACTATAAAACTGCTGCGAAAACAGATTCAGTTTTTACCGTAAGTCGTGATGTTCCTCCTGATTCAGCAAAATATTTTTCACTTGGAAGTTTTTCATTCGATAAAAATCAGGAACATATTTTAATTCCAACAAAAAACGAGAAAATATATCGCCGCAGTTCAACGGCCTTTTATTATATCTATGATTTAAAAAAGAAAACACTTGCACCACTGAGTTTAAATGGAAAACAATCAAGCCCTGCCTTTTCACCTGCAGGTGATAAAGTCGTTTTTGTTCGTGATAACAATCTTTTTGTAAAGGACATTGAAAGTGGAAATGAATTACAAATAACCAGAGATGGAAAAAAGAATTTCGTCATAAACGGTATTTGTGATTGGGTGTATGAAGAAGAATTCGGATTTGTTCAGGCTTTTCAATGGAGTCCGGATGGAAATAATTTAGCATTCTATCGATTTGATGAGAGCATCGTTCCGGAATACACAGTTCAGTTTTATAATAATTTATATCCTGAGAATTATACTTACAAGTACCCTAAAGCAGGAGAGAAAAATTCTGTTGTAGAAATATATTTATACAATATCCAATCAGGAACAACAGTTAAAGCTGATATAGGTGCAGAGCTAGACCAATATATTCCACGCATTAAATGGACAAACGATGCTAATTCACTTTGCATTTTCAGAATGAATCGTCTTCAGAATAAATTGGAGTTATTACTTGCAGATGCATCTACCGGAAACACAACAGTGATGATGACAGAAGAGAATAAAAAATACATTAACATTCATGACAACCTTACTTTCTTAAACGGCAACCAACAACTTATCTGGACATCGCAGCACGATGGCTACAATCACATTTATATATATGGACTTGATGGAAAAATTAAAACACAGGTAACAACGGGCAAATGGGATGTCACTTCATTTTATGGTGTAGATGAAAAAAACGGATTGATTTATTACCAGAGCGCTGAAGAATCTCCTTTGAGAAGATATGTGTATTCAATTAAATTGAATGGAACTGATAAAAAGAAATTAACAAATGATGCCGGAACTAATAATGCCTCATTCAACAGCACTTTCACTTATTTTCTGCGTAACCACAGTGACGCGAACACTGCGCCAGATTATTCAATTTGTAAATCAGATGGTACTTTAGTAAAAGTGTTAGAAGACAATTCAGCTTTTAAAAAAATGATTGCAGATTATCAATTGAGTAAAAAAGAATTTTTCACTTTCAAATTGGATGATGGAACTGAATTAAATGGTTGGATTATAAAGCCCACAGGATTTAAAGCCAATAAAAAATATCCTGTGTTCATGACTTGTTATGGTGGACCCGGGAGTCAGCAGGTATTGGATAGTTATGATGCATTCGGCACAATGGATTTTAATTACCTGGCACAGAATGGTTACATTGTAGCATGCGTCGACAACAGAGGCACAGGAGCACGCGGTGAAGAATTTGAAAAAATTACTTACCTGCAATTAGGAAAGTTTGAAACTATGGATCAGGCTGAAGCTGCCAAATTTCTTGGATCTCTTCCATATGTTGATGCAAGGCGAATTGGAATGATGGGGTGGAGTTATGGCGGATTCATGGCATTGATGTGTATCGGCAATTATCCCGATATTTTTAAATCAGCTGTTTCAGTAGCACCTGTAACTAACTGGAAATTTTATGACAGCATATACACTGAACGATACATGCGCACACCAAAAGAAAATAAAGATGGTTACGATAAAATTGCACCATTGAGTTCGGCTGTAAACATTCGCGGAAAACTTTTATTGGTTGCTGGTTTAGCTGATGATAATGTGCATTATCAGAACACCGCAGAAATGTTAAAGGCACTGTATAAAAACAATATCGTGTTTACACAAATGACTTTCCCAGATAAGAACCACGGAATTTCAGGTGGAAACACCAGAGCTTATTTATTTACGCAGATGTATGAATGGACTTTTAGTAATCTGTAAAAATTAATTTACAATTAGGAAGGCTGAATACTTTTTTTACTTTTATCACTGAACAAAAAACTAAAACATAACTCATCAACTATGAGCAATACAAATTCAAATTCTCATCCACGCGGATTGTACTTATTGTTCTTCACCGAAATGTGGGAACGATTCAGTTACTATGGAATGCGCGCCATTTTTATTTTGTTCATGACCAAAGCATTGTTCATGGACAAAGCACTGGCATCAAATATTTATGGAAGTTACACCGGATTGGTTTACCTCACTCCTTTGTTAGGCGGATACATAGCCGATAAATTCTGGGGGAACAGAAGAAGTATTTTGGTTGGTGGAATAATGATGGCTTGCGGACAGTTTTTAATGTTCATGAGCGGAAGTGCAGTTATTGAAGGTGCACAAAGTGCATCAGCCATGTCGTTTATGTGGGCAGGGTTAACATTGCTCATTATCGGCAATGGTTTTTTTAAACCGAATATTTCAACCATGGTTGGTCAGTTGTATCCGAAAGGCGATTCAAGAATTGATGGCGCATTCACCATTTTTTACATGGGAATAAATATGGGTGCTTTCTTTTCTCCATTGGTATGTGGAACACTTGCAGTACTTAACAACTCCATTCACGACTATCGTTATGGTTTTTTAGCAGCGGCAATTGGAATGATAGTGAGTACTATTTCATTTGAAATTCTGAAAAATAAACACTTGAAAGACCCAGACGGCACACCGATTGGAATGCCGAAAGCAAAAATGGATATGCAGACTTACGGAGTGATAGTAGGTTCAATCGCTTTCATATTCGCCTTGCTGAATTTCAAATTTATTGTCACTTCAATTTTTGGATCTGCTGCTGTTTCTGATGTTAATTCAATGGCGCACACTATTTCTGAAATTGATTTGATTGCGTACCTGATTTATGCTTCGATGATAATTATGCCCATCATTTTACTGAGCAATAAAACACTGACTAAGGATGAGCGTGAGCGAATAATTGTAATTTTTATTCTTGCATTTTTTGTCATCTTCTTCTGGGCGTGTTTCGAACAGGCGGGTGCCTCGCTCACACTTTTTGCTGACTCACAAGTTGACCGTGCTGTTAGTCTTACAGTAAATAAATATTTTATTCTGGGTGCTGCAGCGCTGCTATTATTCTTCTTAGGAAAAGCATTTGGTTGGTTTTTTGAGTGGAGTAAAACAGTAATTATGAGTGTGCAGGGAATTACTATCGCAATAGTTGCGGCACTTACATTCATGGGGAAAATCAATGATTTCCATATGGATGAATTTCCGGCTTCATGGTTTCAATCTATAAATCCATTAGCGATTATTTTATTGGCTCCGGTGTTTACAGTGATTTGGGGAAAGCTTGCAAAAGTGAATATGGAACCATCGTCGCCAATAAAAATGGCAATGGGATTAGCATTGGTTGCGTTAGGTTATGTGATTATTGCTTACGCAGTTCACGGAGTTGATGCATCCACTAAAATTGCGATGTTTTGGTTGTTTGCTTTGTACATCGTTCACACCATGGGCGAACTTTGTTTATCGCCAATCGGATTGAGTATGGTAAGTAAATTAGCTCCGATTCGTTTGTCGTCGTTGTTGATGGGTACCTGGTTTCTGGCTAATGCTGCAGCCAATAAATTTACTGGAACACTTTCAGCGTTGATTCCTCCGGGTGCAGGTGAATCTCCGGCTGAAGCAGGAGCAAAAATTCCATCCTTCTTAGGTGTAGAAATTAATAACCTGTTTATTTTCTTCTGTGTGTTCATCGTTTTAAGTGGAACGGCATCCATTATTTTACTTTCGATGTACAGATGGTTGGTGAAAAGAATGCACGGTGTGAAATAATTTTGAGAATAAAAATTTTAAAAGCCGTTCAGAAAAATTTTGAACGGCTTTTTTATTTTCTGTTGTTTAATAAACTTATCTTTCGAAAAAATAACATCTGCTATGAAAATTCATTTTGTTTTTTCTATTATAATTTCTTCAGTTTTAATTTTCAGCTGCACAAATCAGAATAATTTTTCGAAAGACGAAATGCAAAAAGCAAAATCAGAAATCAGAAAAACAGATTCGCTGTTTAGTATTTACTCCATTGAAAATGGTTTTGCAAAAGCGTTGATTGCATTTGCAGATTCTGAAGTCATAAAATTAAATGATGGAGAAAATCCGGTTTACGGAATTGAAAAACTGAAAGAAAAATTAAGTGGTATTGAAAAAGACAAAAGTGTTGTTTCATGGAACCCAATAAAAGTTGATATCGGATTATCAGGTGACCTTGGTTATAGTTTTGGAAACTGGGAATACAAAACACCAACAGAAAGAGGCGACACCACTTATTACGGAAATTATTTCACCGAATGGAAAAAACAAAAAAATGGTTCTTGGAAATATGTTTTAGATGGAGGTAACAACACGCCAAAGCCTGAATAAAAAAAGTCCCCTGAAATATCAGAGGACTTTCTACTCTCTTTAATTTAAAAAACTATTTACTGTTTTCCTGATCTTCCTGCTGCTTAACCTCTTTGCCTTCGCTATTCAAACGAACCAGTTTATCATCATATTTTATAATATAAACCACTGTGCCGCCAGCATCTTTCATCTCTTCACATTTCTTAGGAGTTTTTCCTTCAAAATTTTTTGTCAGGTATGAATTCACCGGTGCAGGCAAAGCACTTTGTTGAATAGTCTTTGCTTCTCTTACCAATTTGCCGTCTGTTTTAAAAACCGAACGGCTTTCAACTCCGTTATTTTTAAACATTGCCACATAATTAGTTTGTTTATTCTGCAGCCATTTCACTCCCTGAACAGAAGGATACATTGATTTAAACTTTAAAACCACAGCGTCAGGAGGTGTAACCATCTGCGAAGCTCCTGGTTTAGGTTTCATCTGACTGGTTGGATCAGTAGGGTCTGTTTGTGTAGTTGTTGGACTGCTTGTGGTTTTAGGATCAGTTGTTTCAGTCTTGCTTGGGGCAGAAAGAGTTTTTGTTTGTGCGAATGCTGAAGTGGCAGCTATTGAAAACGCAATTACAGCAGTAAGAATTTTTTTGTTCATGGTTTTATTTATTTGTTTGCGATTTAAGACAAAGACAATGCCTTAAAGTTTAGCAGGTGATATATTATTTTCTTAGATTATTAAAAGTATTTAATCAGAAGCAATATTTATTCGCATCAATTAATCTTGCAGCAATTCTTCTTCTGCATTCTTTTGTATTTACAATTTCAGTTTTCGAAAACCGTTTCAATCCGAGGAGCATCATTCTCAATTCATCTCCTTCAGCAAATGTGGCAAGTGCATTTCTTCCTTCGAAGTGGAAGCGGTCGGCTGCATCGTGTAAATTGACATTGAGAATATCGTTGTGTTCCTGAGTTGCCATTCCGTTTTCGTTCATCTTCATTACACGAAGCAAAAGAGATTCGCACAAGTAGGTCTCAGAAATCATATTGGCGACATTCATCAGCAATTCCTGTTCGCTCTCCAATGCCATCATCAGTTTTTGTACTGCTGCTCCTGCCACCATCAGAATTCCTTTTTTCATGTTTGAAATCTGTTTGCGCTGAGTCGCATAAGGTGCTTCGTCTTCGGAAATGAAATCAGGAATGCTCATTAATTCTTTCTGAATGTTCATAGCCGGAGTCATTAAATCCAACTGACCTTTCAGGGCGCGCTTCAGCAGCATGTCAACCGTGAGCAAACGATTAATTTCATTCGTACCTTCGAATATTCTGTTTATGCGCGAGTCGCGGTAAGCTCGGGCAGGAGTGTATTCTTCAGAGAATCCCAAACCTCCATGAATTTGCACAGCTTCGTCAACTACATAGTCTAACATTTCACTACCATATACTTTGAGAATAGCACATTCAATTGCAAATTCTTCTGCTGCTCCCATCAGCGCTTTCGGATATTCCAATCCTGATTCGATGAGGTCGTGTGCTTTTTCTTCTATCTGTTTAGAAGCACGATACATGGCGCTTTCAACCGTAAATATTTTAATTGCCTGTTCAGCCAGTTTATATTTTATAGCGCCGAAGTCAGAAATTTTATGTTTGAATTGTTCGCGTTGTGTTGCGTACTCTACTGAAATAGTTGCCATTCTTTTTGTTGCGCCCATTGCAGCAGCACACAATTTCAATCGTCCGATATTTAAAATGTTGAATGCAATCAGGTGACCTTTTCCGATTTCGCCCAACAGGTTTTCTACAGGCACTTTCACATCCTGAAAAAATATTTGTCGAGTGGATGACCCTTTGATTCCCATTTTCTTTTCTTCTTCTCCTCGCGTTAAACCTTCGCTGTTTGCTTCAACAATAAAACCAGTAAATTTTTCTCCGTCAATTTTTGCGAACACAATAAACACATCGGCGAAACCACCGTTGGTGATCCACATCTTTTGTCCGTTCAGTAAATAATATTTTCCATCAGCAGAAAGTTTTGCATTTGTTTTTGCAGCAAGTGCATCGCTTCCGCTTCCCGGTTCTGTTAAACAGTAAGCAGCTTTCATTTCGCCGCTCGCGAGTTTCGGAATGTATTTTTTCCGTTGCGCTGGGTTACCGAAATACAAAATGGGAAGTGTACCGATTCCGGTATGCGCCGCACACGCAACAGCGAACGAACCACCTGCGCCTATTTTTTCAGTGAGCAAAGTTCCGGTGATGAAATCTTTTCCGAAGCCACCGTACTCTTCGGGAATGGTTGCGCCGAGCAAACCGAGTTCACCCGCTTTGTTCATCAGCTTCACCATCAGTCCTTCTTCTTGATGATCCAATTGTTCGTTGACGGGCAGCACATCGTTGTTGATGAAATCTTCCGCCATCTGCGCCATCATTTTCTGTTCTTCATTGAACTCCTCAGGAATAAAAGTATCCGCCGATGAAGATTCTCTGATTAAGAATTCACCGCCTTTGAGCGCTTGCTTTATGAGTGTTTCAGCCATTGAAAATTGTTCTTTGAATTTATTTTATCCTTTCTTCCGAAGAAGAAATTTTTCACTTTTAGTTTTTATTTTTTCACTTACTACATCACTTCAATCACTCCTGCAATTCCTTGTCCGCCTCC
>Ga0209596_1004002_pt1 | contig 11373 bp, 9 predicted proteins | sample M_130807_MF_Meta_FD_187314 | JGI IMG/M metagenome (GOLD analysis project Ga0209596, IMG submission 187314) | Freshwater microbial communities from Lake Montjoie, Canada to study carbon cycling - M_130807_MF_MetaG (SPAdes) (version 2) | ecosystem: Environmental > Aquatic > Freshwater > Lake...
TATCACTTATTATTTTACGTTTAAAATCAAAAGAAACTTTTATTTTAGATGATGCATCAAATAGGCCACAAATAGACTCATACCAGCTCAATAATTATAATTATTTAACTGAAGTTAAAAAATTTGAAATCATTCCTGGCGAGAAAGAAATACAATTAGGTGGAGAAAATATGTATTTAGGAGTTAGGTCATCAGAAGGTTGGGAGTTGTTTAAGAAAGAAAATTTATCTGATGGTAAGATTAAGCACTATTGGAGAAAGAAAATTATTCAAAATTAATTTTAAATTTTATTTTTTAATAAAATATTCATAAAATAAATAACCTAAAACCACCGCAACTATTACCAACACTGGTATGCCAATATCTGATAACTTATGACCTATATAAGACATAGTATTTTTAATTTTACTAAACCATCATAACAATAGTTAACAGGTGAAACTAGGCAAATTAATTAACCATTAACACCCCAAGGACTTTTCAAATAGGCAACTAGAACTGTTCTTCTGTCATAAAGCAAAGACTCATAAGTGGATATAAATCCAGGTCTTACTTTATTATAGTTCTCTCTAGCCTTAGGATTAGCCTTCATGTAGCTCTCATATCTTTCTATGGCTACTTCTGGCTTTACGAGATCTACATAATCAGTGTCCCAACTTTTCTCTACTGGTAGAAGATCTTCTTCTTTTGCAAACCATAGATCATAGCAGTCATTTATTCTTGCATTATCATCTTCGGGGTTGAGTTTATTACTTCTAATAAACTTTACATCATTGGCATAGGCCATCGTTGGCTCCTTTCGGGTTGTTAATTTGAAATATTTTAAAATTTTGAGGACTTAAAACTCTGTACGATCTAAATATAATAATAAATTATGTCGAAGTAACTTTTGTTAATCGCCGCCACCGTAATCAACATCAGTTTCCCAGTATGTAACTGCTACTGTTCTTCTGTCGTAAAGATAAGATTCATATGTTTTCGTGTTTTCAATGTTACTTTTATTAAAAAGGAGAGTTCTTATTTCTGGATTGTTGTTTAAGTGATTTTCATATCTTCTTATTGCTTCTTCAGGAGTTACAGTTTCGTAATAGTCTACAATTGGTCCGTCCCATAATTCTTTAAAATTTTCTTTAATTCCAAACCAGAGATTATGGTTAGGACTATTTATTCTTCTTACTGAAGAATGTAATGCGTCCATATCTGATTTAGCGGGGTTACCAATTGCAAACGTTATATCTTTTGCATAATAGGCCATAGGGCTCCTTTCGGGTTGTTAATTTGAAATATTTTAAAATTTTGAGAACTTAAGAACTTTGTACGATTTGAATATAATAATAAACAGTGGCTAAAGTTTGTTAATATTCAGTATAATTTTTATACTTAATTTTTATGCCAACCATCATTAAATTAAAAAATTAAAAAAGGAAAAAATATTATGGGAAGAGTTGAGTTTTCGATATTTTATTTATCTCGAATAATTGAAGAAAAATTTAATGATAAAGAATTAGCAAGACAAGTAAGATTTATAGCACAAAGTAGCGACAAATATGCCGAAGAAGCTAATCATGCTCATTATAAAATGATTGATTCAGTTTTAAAAGAATGGGACAAAAAATATGAAGGTCTAATGCCAGGTCGCGGTAAAATAGAAAAATCTGGATCAGGGATAGAGCTCTAAAAGCTTTAAAAAGATTTATAAGAAAGAATAAAGCTTTTAATTAATTTATCAGCTTCCGATTCTTCAGAATAATCTCCATCTATTAAGTAATGAACTCTGCCTTCAGAGAATAATTTTTTTGCAATGCTTGAAGATTTTTCATTATCCTTTTCATAAACGCAGATATTTTTTCCAGAGTTTTTATGGTTTACTGAGAAACAAGGCACATCCGTCTCTCCATCACCAAAGAATATTATATTTTTAAAAGGTATATGAGCTTTGTTGTTTGGATCTTTTTTTGCATTTACTCCTGTTTGATCAAAGACATCAAAAGTTCCTTTATTTATTCGGTATAAGAATTGAACTTTATTTGAGTAATTTACAGAAAGTTTAGGCCAAACTCCTTTGCCGTTATCGTAAATGTAAGAAGAAGCGTAAACTAAATTAATATCTTTAATAAAAGAACATCCTTTAATCACATCGGAAAGTCCCGATGAAATTATATAATGTTCTACTTCAATATTATGAGATTTGCCAAACTCCTTAATTCTAGAGAACCACTCATTTACACCTTTAAATAATTTAAGTTCTTTACCGTATTGTTTAAATGTTTCTGCATTTACTTTAAGACCTGCAGCTCGCATATGTTGTTCTAATAACATTAGATAAGCAAGAGTAGGGTCGCAGTGATTTTGTTTTGCATAATTTGCAACTTTAATCCAAAAATCTTTAGGCTCTATTTTGCAATCGTAAAGTAGTTTTTGATCTTGCATGTAACCAGAACATAAAGTGCCGTCAAAATCGTAACAGAGCGCTATCTTCTTCATACAACACGTTTAATTAATTGAGGGTAAAATGAGATCATAATCAATGCCGCAACATAAAGGCCAATAACTAAAAGATATAAACACTGATAAATTTTAACAAGAGTGGATCTAAGTTTTAAAGTATATTCATCATAAAATTGAATATTATCTGGCTCCTTTATTGTTGGAGAAAATATTAAAAGAAAAATAATTAGTATTAAGCTTAAGTGTGTAAAAGTCATTGTTTTTTAGGCATTAAACTTGCTTCGATATATTTGTTATCAAACGTGTAAATCGCTAGTTTTTTAATATCTTCTTTAGTGATTGATTTAATAACTTTGTCTAATGTTTCAGCAGTCTCAAGCGGTTCTTTCTCATGATAATAATCGCTAATGGCACTTGTCCACCAACGATTAGATTGCTTATCTAATTCGTATTTAAGCAAATGTCCTTTAATAGCCTCATCTAGATAGTGATCTGGAAAGTCTCCAGTTTTCAATTTTTCCAAAACTTTTTCACTTTCTCTAAATATTTTATCTTTATTATTAGGATCTGAATCAAACATAATAATTATAGAATATTTAGGCTCAGGAAATTTAGAAACTCCATAGTTTTGAACAGATATAGAATAAACTAAGTTTTGTTTTTCTCTAATTTCTTCATGTAGCATTCGTTTTAGAATTTCAGTTGTTGAGAAGATAATAAATCGGTTTTTCACATTGTAATCAAAACCCTTATTATAAGCTCTGATGTTTTTGCTTTGCTCTTCTAAGTTTTCAAATACTTCATATTTAACCAATTCTTTTTCAACTCGAACACCATCATCAACATAGGTTTCTTTTCTTCCTAAATTAGGAAGACTTCCTAAATATTTAGTAATTAGTTGTTTAAGTTCATCAACTTTAAAGTCGCCAACAAATGTAAATGTAAAATCTTCTCCGTCTTTAAATCGCTCTTGATAAAATGCCTTAATATCTTCAATGTTTATTTTATCAATTTGATCTTCAGTTAAGCTTAATGCTCTTGGATTATTTTTATAATAATTTTCAGAAAATTTTCTTGCAAATCTTTCCTTTGCATCTGCATTGGCTAATTTTAAATATTCTTTTAGTTCTGTTTTTAATTTATCGATTGCAGTTTTGTTGTAATTAATATTTTCAAAATGCAGATAAATAAGTTCGAATAATTCTTTTTGATAAGCACTAATTGTTTTCCCAGATAAACCTTCATAAGAATAAGTAAAGTAAGGAGCGATTGATACAAAGCTTGGGTTAAATAAATCATTTAGCTCAGTTCTTGTAAATTCGCCAAGACCGCTGTCACCAATTATTTTTTCAGTATTTTGAATTGAGTGAAGGGCTGGTAGGGGAACGTAGGAAAAACCCCCAGGACTTTTTGCGGTAAAGTTAAATTCTTTTTCTTTATTTTTTGTTGGCTTTAATAAAACCTTTACCCCATTTGCAAGATCAAGCTCAATGACATCGGTGCCTTTATGTTTAAATTCTTTAACAATTTTTGATCCTTTTAATTCTTTATTAATAAGTTTTTTCTTTGATAGGGCATAGTCTGATTGAGCTAATTTTTCTTTAGAAATTTCTTGTTCAGTACTAACAAACATTTCTTTGTTTAGAAGATTTTTATATTTTTCAGGACTTTTAAAAAAAACAATTCGATCATCGGGCTGATAATATTTGCTAAAATTATCATTAATATCTTTCAGTGTGATTGTTTTCATGATTTGCTTTGCAAGTTCAAACTCGTAATCAATTCCGCTTGCCATTTCTTTATCGGTAAAATGTCTTTTATATTCTTCTAAAAGCTCAGCTGAGGCAGTGGTATTCTTTTGGGTTAGGGAGATTTCTAAAGAAAGTAATTTATTCTTTTTAGCAAGCACAAGCTCATCTTCAACAAATCCATTTTGTTTTAGTCTTTCAATTTCATTTAATAAAAATTTTAAACCTCCTTTAACTTGTCCCTCCTTCAGCATGGCACTGATCGTATACATTTCTTCTTGTTCAGATAATTCAGAGATATTGACGTAAGCTGAAATGACAGGACTATCTTGCTCAATAAGAATTCTGTTTAATCTTTTTTGAAAAATTGTATCGGTTAAGTATCTAATTAAATAATCTTTATAATTAACTCCCGTTTCTATAAAAAGTTTAGGTTCTCTATTAAGGATTTGAATATAAAGGCCGCTAATTTCAGGGTCTGTGATATTTGCAAATATTGTCTCATTATATTTAGGAACTGTACCAAGTGGTCTTTCAACTGCTGGAGTTTTGGCTTTAAGAGAAGTGAAGTATTTTTTTATGATTTGCTCTGTTTTTTTTTGATCTACATCGCCAACAACAAACACGCCCATTAATTCCGGTCTATAATGCTGCCTATAATATTCTTTTGCAGTTTCATAATTAAAATCACGAATAACATCCATAGTCCCTATCGGATCTCTCTCTAAATATTTCGAATTTTTAAATAGATAAGGTTTTTGTAATTCATTTATTCTATCTAACTTGCCAAGACTTTTTCGCCATTCTTCTTCAACTATTTTTCGCTCTCTATCGAATGCTTCATCTTCTAAAGTTAGTTCGCTGCCAATCTCTGAAAGGAAATGAATACCGGTGTCTAAATATTTTTCATCACTGGTTGGAATTTGAAATTTGTAAACAGTTCTTTCATAAGAAGTGGTTGCATTAAAATCTGCCCCAATAGAAAGACCTATAGATCTTAAATATTCATCTATTTTATTTTTTGGAAAACTCTTTGAACCATTGAAGGCCATATGTTCCAACAAGTGCGCCAATCCAAGTTGTTCATTATTTTCATGAAGAGAACCTGTTTTAATAACTAACTCCACATAAGCTTTGTTTTTAGGAAGTTGATTATTTTTTACGTAGTAGGTAATTCCGTTATCAAGTTTTCCGTAGGTTATTTTAGCATCCATTGGTAATATTTTCTTTAAATCTATTTCTGCTGCATTGACGTTAAAGATTACTGCTACAAAAAATATAATCTTAAAAAGCAACTTCACTAAACTATGGTTATTAAGATTCGAAAACTTCATATAATTTAAACTAAGCCCCAATTGTGGCTGTGGAACGTTTTAATCAATCTGTTGTGTTTAGCTAATGCAAGAATTATTGATCAAATAACAACTCATAAATTGAAAGAAAAAAGATTAAATTAATTTACTTAAAAAATTACCCAAATTATCAAAATAAGCATTTCCTAAGCCAAACTTTTTATCATATTTAAGATAATATTTTGCTACAGCGTGTTCAGAAATTATAAAATTAGTGTGATTTTTTTTTGAATACAAAAAACCAAACTCTTTTATATCTTCAAAATTTGTATTCGCAATTTTAGACCAAATAGGAATTGTTTCTTTTGATCTTGAAAGGAAGATTACAAATTTTGGATTATATTTATCAATTTTATTTTGAATTTCTTTTGACCTAAATGTATCTACATAATTTTGATATTCTTGTTTTGTTTTTAAGAATGAAAAATTTGAAATATTAGGGTAGATCCATGTTTTTAAGTTTTTCGAAGGAAGTGGCCTTAGTTCCATCATACACATTTGTCCATGAGTTCTACCAAAATCATTAGATTGATAGTTTCTTAACATTCTTTTTTGAGTGTCATTATCTCCGTTAACAAAACTTATATTTTTTTCTAAAATAAAAAAAATTCTAATATAAGTTTTCCAAGTTGACTGAAGTATGGGACTATTTGTAAAAAAATTTCTTATACCTATTTCTATGTGATAATCTTTACAATCTTCTATTTCTTTTGAACCTCTTTTTTTCCAAATGTTAATTCTATTTTGTATTTCAATTTCAGAATGACCACCACCTTCTTCTAATGATATAAACCAGTAGTTAGAATTTAAATTTCCATATCCATAAAAATTATGAATATATTTTAGAAGAATATCATCATCTAACATAATTTTTTAAGACTTATTAATTTACTATTTTATCATTAAAATTTTTAATGATTATCAAATAATGATTATGAAAAAGGATTTAATTAAATATTTCAATAGATAGATATTTTTTTTCCACAGCCACTATTAGCAAACCTAAAAACCTATTTAATATTTTATAAGTTTTTAGAATCTCTTTAGCTAAAAACTATGACAAAAAAAACTTTAAACCCACTAATCACTAAAAATATTAGAAATAATATTACTGAAATTAGAGTGGAGGAAGTTCACGATATAGATGAAGAGAAAGTTTTTTGGCGTATTTATTATACTATTGATGAGAGAATAGTTATATTAGGCGAGTCTGTAGTAAACCCTAAGCTGTTTAGGTATAAATCAAGCTATCTATAATGACTGTTCTTAAAAATGGCTGATAAAATCAATTTAGATACTGGTACAGATTTACCCGAAGCTTTTGTTTTAACCGAAGAATTTAAAAATCTTTTTCATAATATAGAAAATAATAATTCAAATTTATTTATTACAGGAAAAGCAGGTTGTGGAAAATCAACGTTACTTGAATATTTTAGGCAAAATACTAAAAAAAATCATGCTATTTTAGCTTATACAGGTCTTGCTGCTATTAAAGCTAGAGGAATGACAATTCATTCTTTTTTTAAATTTCCATCAAGATTTATTCAAAAAAAAGACAAAGAAATAAAATTATTAAAAGACCCTGAATTTCTTAAAAGATTAGATACCTTATTAATAGATGAATGTTCAATGGTAAGAGCAGATTTATTTGATGCTGTAGATGAATCCTTAAGAAAGAACAGAAAAAATAAAAAGCCTTTTGGTGGTGTACAAATTATTTTATTTGGTGATTTATTACAAATAGCCCCAATAGTAACAAGATCAGATAGAGAAATTATTGATCAAATTTATCCTCAAGGTAGTTTTTTCTTTAATTCAAAAGTTTTTAAAAAAGCAAATTTTGAGACTCATGAATTAACTAAAATTTTTAGACAATCAGATGAGTCTTTTATTAATTTATTAAATAAATTTAGAGTAGCAAAAGTAGACGAAAAAGATTTAGAACAAATTAACAAAAGATATCTTGGCGATGATTTTGAACCAGAAGAGGGTGTTATAATGTTATCTACAAAAAATGATAAAGTTGATTATATCAACCAGGCCAAATTAGATAAAATTAGAACGAAATCATTTATTTATAAAGCAGAAATAAAAGGAAAATTTAAACTAGAATTGCCCGTAAAAGAAAATTTAGAATTAAAAGTTGGTGCTCAGGTAATGATTACCAAGAACGATATAGAACCTGTAAGAAGATGGGTTAATGGTACAGTTGGATTTATTTATTCTTTAACTCCTGACGAAATTAAAATTAGAATAAAAGATAAAATTTATAAATTAGATAAATCCAAATGGGAAAATTTTGAATACACAAGAAATGGAAGTCTTATAGTTCCTAAAGTTGTTGGTACTTTTATTCAGTACCCCTTAAAATTAGCCTGGGCCGCAACAATCCATAAATGCCAAGGACAAACTTTTGAAAAAGTTGCTATAGATCTTGATACAGGATCATTTGCTCATGGACAAACATATGTTGCCTTAAGTAGAGCAACATCATTAGAAGGCATATATTTAATGAGGGAAATAAATTCTGGAGATTTAATTTTCGATAAAAAAGTTTTTAATTTTTTAGGAACCAAACTTGAAAAAAAATATGTTGATGAAATAAAGAATTTTAAAGAAAAAAAAATTACTTATAAAAAAACTAAAGAAACAAAAGTAATAAGCTCGGATTGGACTCAAGAAGAAGAACAAAAACTAATAAATTTTTATAAAAAAAATGTTCCTGAGATTGTTTTATCAAAAATTTTTAAGAGAAGTATGAATGAGATAAGAGAAAAAATATTAAAATTATTAAAAATTAACTAATTAAAATGGCTAAAAATCTTTATTCTCCCTCCATGCTTAAAAGCTTTTTAAATTGTAAATATACAATTTTTAATGAAATAAACGAAAAATCATTAAAATTAGTAAGAAAAGAAAAAGGTTTTAGCGATTTAAAATTATTGGAACGAGGTAACGTTCACGAAGAAGATTATTTTAAAATTTTAAAAGATAAGTATTCAAAAGTCATAAACATAAAACCCTTAAAACTCACGCAGCAAGAAAAGTTTAAAAAAACAATAGAGTCTATGAAAGAAGGCTTTGATGTTATTCGTGGGGGTTATTTAATTCACGAAGAGTGGTTAGGGGAATTTGATTTTTTAATTAAAGTTAAAAATTCTAAATCTAAGTTAGGGGATTATAGTTACGAAGTTACGGATACTAAAAATAGTTTAAAAATTAAAGTAGACCACGTTATTCAGGTTGCGATGTATTCCTACTTATTAGAACAAGTTCAAGGAATATTACCAGATAACTTTCACATTGTTCTTAGAACACTAGAAGTAGAGACTGTACCTATTAAATATGTAAATGAATTTTTTAAATATAATAAAAATAAATATGAACATTTTTTAAAAAAGGATGTTGAAAAAGTAAAACCTGAAAAGTGTAATTTCTGTAATCTTTGTGATTGGGCCGAAACTTGTGAAGATATTTGGATTAAAGAAGATAATTTAAATCAAGTTGGGGGTATTAATAAGAATTATATAAAAAAATTAAAAGCGCACGGTATTAAAACTTTAACTCAACTTTCAAAATTAAAAGAAACTGAAAAAGTAAAAGATATAAAGCCACAAGTAATTAAAAAATTAGTAACACAAGCCAAACTTCAAAAAGAATATCAAACTACAGATAAACCAGTATTTAAAGTTATAGAAGAAAACTTAGTACCGCAAAGAGGTTTTAATTTACTCCCTGAACCTTCTGAATGTGATTTATTTTTTGATTTAGAATCTGTTCCTTATTACGTTTATCCTAATGATGGCTTAGAATATTTATTTGGTATTTATTATGTTGAAAATAATAAACCTAAATTTGAAGCATTTTGGGCTCATAATGAAAAGGAGGAAAAAGAAAATTTAATAAAGTTTTTCGATTTTACTAAAAATCACTTTAAAAAATATCCTAAAGCTAAGATTTATCACTACGCAAAGTACGAAATAACTGCCCTTACTCGTCTTACTTCAAAATATAGAGTTAAAGAAAAAGAATTAGTTCACTACTTAAATTTACAAAAATTTGTAGATTTATTTAAAGTTATAAAACAATCCATTCAAGTTTCAGAAAATAGTTACTCAATAAAAGAAATAGAAAAGTTTTATGATTTTAAAAGAAGTGGTGAAGTTAAAAAGGCTAATGTTTCAGGAGATTATTATTCAGAATACATAGAAACAAAAGAGCAAAGGTTATTAGATGAAATAGAAAGTTATAATAAACAAGACTGTCACTCTACTTATGATCTTAGAAATTGGTTAGTAAAAATTAGGCCTGAAGCCGCTAGTTGGTTTATGCCTGCTATTGATGAAATAGAAGATAGAGAGTTCGAAAAAGAAATGGATGAAAGTTTTCAACAACTTTCAGATTTCAAAGCTGAAGACAAAAACGTAAAGAAAATTATAGCAGATTTACTAGGTTTTTTCAGAAGAGAAGCCAAACCCCAATGGCGAGAATATTTTGAAAGAAGATATATGACTAATGAAGAACTCGTAGATGATTTAGAAGCCATAGGAGATTTAAAATTAAAAGGAACGCCTTACCCAGAAGATAGATCAAAAGTTTATACTTATACTTTTGATGAGCAGGATTATAAATTAAAAGAAGGCACTAGAGTTTCCGTTTTTAATAATTCAAACAATCCAGAGGAAACTGAAACAGCAACTATTGTAGAGCTAGATCAAACCAAGCGAGAACTTAAATTAAAAAAAGGTATTAAATCAGGTTTATCAAATAATATTTCCATAGGCCCAGGTAAACCACGCGACATTAGTAAATTAGAAGCAAGTAACGGAAGATTTATAAGAAGTTACGTTAATAAAGAAAATAAGTTTAACGCAATCTTTTCAATATTAAGAAAAGAAATCCCAAATATTAAAGGAATTAAATCAGGCGAAAAATTAATTAAAACTAATAATTTTTTAGAAGAAATTCCTAAATTATTATTAAATTTAAATAATAGTTACCTTTATATTCAAGGCCCACCAGGAACAGGAAAAACATACCAAGCTAGTAATGCTATTATAGAATTAATTAAAGCAGGTAAGAAAGTAGGTATTACCGCAAACTCACATAAAGTTATTCATAACGTGATTGATAGAGTTGAAAAATGGGCTGAGGAAAAAGGAATAAATTTTAGGGGTTTAAAAGCAGGTAGACCTGACGATCCAGAAACAACCTATTCAAGTGCTCACGTAAAAACGTCAAATAAAGATTTAGATTTTATAAATGGCTTAAAGGAAAATATTTTATTATTCGCGGGCACTAAGTACCATTTATCAGCAGGATACTACCAAGAAAAATTAGATTATATTTTTATTGATGAAGCTGGGCAGTTAAGCTTAGCGGACTTAATAGTTATTGGTTCTACGGCTAAGAATATAGTTTTAATTGGTGATCAAAATCAATTAGGCCAACCCATTAAAGGAACTCACCCTGGTATTTCAGGCATTTCAATTTTAGATTTTTTATTAGAAGACCAAGACACCATTCCTGAAAATAAAGGAGTATTTTTAAATAAAACTTTCAGATTACACCCAAAGATAAATGAATTTACGTCAGATAATTTTTATGAGTCTCGTTTAATTTTTGATGAAAGTACTGAAAAAAGAAAAATAGATTTTAATAAAAAAGGCATGATTACAAGGGAAGGTATTACTTACTTACCTATGGATCATAAAGACAACGGTCAAAAAGCAGAAGAAGAAGGCGAAGTTATTATTAAATTATTAAAAGAAATTATAGGTAGAGATTTTACAGATATTAATAATAAAACTAGAAAATTAACTATA